>Ga0307937_1000676_pt1 | contig 19967 bp, 14 predicted proteins | sample OrgLakmetagenom3_FD_201814 | JGI IMG/M metagenome (GOLD analysis project Ga0307937, IMG submission 201814) | Saline water microbial communities from Organic Lake, Antarctica - #3 | ecosystem: Environmental > Aquatic > Non-marine Saline and Alkaline > Saline | place: Antarctica: Organic Lake...
CGGGTTCACACTTTCGTATTACAGCTTGATTATTTGAAAGAACGAAGCTTCAGCATCCTCCTCACGGAGTTATCTGTTCGTTTTTCTTCAGGGTGAACAGTCAATTACCCTGATAGGATTTGCACCTACTGGATTAATGCAGCATCGTGGCACACTAACGTTCCGCAAATATGATTAGTTGCGGATTGCGTGGCACTTTCCTGTCGAAACGCACCGAGGTTTTTGCGGGTGAAAATGTTGATTATCAGCATCGAAACCGCACTTAATTATATACGCTGTTAACGCCTGGTTTTCAATGTCGTTATGCAAGTTTTACTGTCTGGTTGAGTAACTCAACATTAAAATTTACCTTGGCATTCAATGCTTTAAAAACCTTGATTATTGTTTCAAATCTGGCATCTGTTAAACTATTCTCAATTTTTGAAATCTGGGCTTTTTTTACTCCGACCAATTCGCCAAGTTGTTCTTGAGTTAAATTTCTCTCTTTTCTCGCTTGTTTGATTGCCTCTCCAATTAAATCAAGTCTGAGCTCATTTTCAAATGCATCTCGTTTTGGTGTGCCAATCTTTCCGATATACTTGTCTGTAATCTCGTCTAAACTATACGATTTTAGTTCTTTGTCTTTCATTTTCTCCGCTTTTTTTGTTCAAAATATTGCTTCCTTATCCGTTCTGCTTTATCAATCTCACTCGGTGGTAATTTTCCGGTTTTTTTAACAAATCCGTGTGTCGTTATCACGATGGTTTGAATTTCATCTGTCTTGTCCCAAAATGCTAATAATCGAAAATGTGTTTTGTTAAATAAAGTCCGAAATTCCCAAATCTCTCCTTTGAGTTTTTTGAACAATTCTTTATTTGTTGAGAATTTCGCTTTCTTGATATTGTAAATCACTTTGTCTCTTGATTTTTCATCAAGTCTATCAAGAAAATTAGCAGCTTCTTCTAAAATCTCAATCTTAAATCTTTCGACCATTATCTCTTTCTTTAAGCAAAGATAAATGTTTCTTTAATAGGAAACAAATCAAATTGTGTGGATGCAAAATAAACTTGGCGTTAACGGATTGAATATGGGCGTTTGGCATTTCGATGCTCCAAACTTTCAATTTGCGACTAAGCTTATTTATTGCTACTTTCTCCATTTTTAGCACTATCTGCCAAATGCACTATATTTTTTGTTGAACTAAATCCCGCATTCGCGGGATAGCTTTTCAAAGATACTAAAAATCCTTTCTGTTCAGGTTACGTATACCTGTTGATTTTAACCAAAAAATTTACAGATATGCGAAAAAGAAATGCTTTTACCATTTTAGAGCAGGCCGTTACTGCCGTTCCGGAGTTTGAAACCATGCTAAAGAAACTCTCCGGGCAAGTGACATGCACACCAGGAAAGAAATCCCGCGCATTCGTTCCCCTGCCGGTCATCTGCCGTCTTTATTGCTTGCTGCCTGTTCATGATTGCAACTAAATGTTTGTTCGTGTTTTTATGCGGATAGGGCGGGTATTGTCTAAACAATAAAATACCATTAGAACCTGCAACTCCCGGGGTACATAAGCAGCAATAAAACCAGAATCTATTTTGATATTTATTTTCCCCGCTCTAAAATAGCTCTCCCAAAAAAAACAAAACTGTCGAAAAATGCATCGTTAATTTCGTTTTTGGCAGTCGCCCGGGCATTGATGCTTGCCCTGTTGAATTCTTCTATTCAATCTGGGTAGTTCAACCGGCCTGCCCCGTTTTACGGGGGAATACTCGCCGGGCACTGCGTGCCGCTCATATTCCTATATATTGTGTGGCGTATTTTCTATTTTTTTCCAATTGTTTCAAATTTATTCTTGATTTTAAATCTAATTAAATTTGTTTAGGACGTATCAGAAATATCAATCTCTGGAAGCAAATCATCATCTGTTTCTGGTAGTCCATCAGGTCCTAATCCAAATAATTGGTAATGATTACTGTCAATCTTTTCATAATTAAATATAGCAAATTTCATTGTCTTATGTTTTTCGAAATATGTAACAAATGAAATATCCTCAAAATCCATGTTACCATTTTGAATATCCATTAGTTTGACTGGAAGAATGCCATTCTTGCTTTTATATTCAATAATTTTATTGTTGTAATAATTAAGTTTTTTTAACGCAGCTTTTTCCCATTTAGAATGGAAGCCTGTAAAAAATATTTCCTTCTCAAATTCTTCAGTTTTCGGTTTTAAATAGGAATAATAAATTAGGCTTGTTATTACAGCAATATTGAAAAATATCAGCGATACTTTAATTTTTCTTTTTATAAAAATGAAATTGATAGAAAATATTATAATTGAAATTATTGATATCTGAGGTATAAAAGAAATGAGTGATAATAGTATCAATAGAATATCAATGCTATATTCTTTAAACTTGCTATTTAATCTAAAACTCATTTTTATTTGATCAGTTTGTTTGTTCATATGCCACACAACGGTCGGCCGGTATAAGTAGTTTGGCGATTCGTAGCTCTTTGTTATCAATATACAGTAAACATAAATAAAAGCACAAACCTTAGCAAACCACCAAGTGCCATATTACTTATGCCCGGCTATTGTGCGCTGAATTTATTAGTATTTCTCATTTTTCTTAAATTTTAAATCAGTCAATTCAATCAGGTAATTACAACAATCATAATATGCGCCTTCTCTTGGAGACCATTTATCCATTACCTGATAATAGTTATTAGTTGCCCCCTCTAAAATCCATTGTGAACCATCATTCCCTCCAATCAAAACTTCACAAGGTAATGTGCTCCAAAACTTGCAGGAATCGACTAGTTTTAAAAATTGATTCCATTCAACTGTTAATAATTTTTTCTTTTTGTCAATGACTATTTCTCCAGGTTCATATCCACCAGCTCCACTTGTAATTTTATAAATCAAATTGATAGAATCATTCTTTTTTTCCATTCTAATCATAATAGGGTTATCGAAAGTCCTTAGCCACGTGAAACGGTATATCTCTCTATCTAATTTTCCTGTATACAATATTGGTTCATTCATAGCCCGCAGGTGTTTTGAGTACCACCTATTGATAAAAGAATCAAGTCCTATACATTTATTTGAATCAATCCGTATTGCTGTAGGGAAATATAATCTTGAATCCGAGATACTCTTATCTACTGAATCAATTTTTAATGTGTCCTTTTTAAAATTGACAATCAAGTTCTCTCTGGTTTGTCCATACGTATCAGCAGTAATTAAGGTAAGTGTTATTGTCAATATTTTAATCAATTTACTCATGGTATTGTCTGTCTAATTTTACCCATAACGGTCTTCGGGTATGAAATCGTGCGGGATTTCGCCCTGTTTCATTATCACCCGCTAATAAAGTTTGAAGATAGTAAAAAGCTCGCAAACCACCAAAAACCCGCATGTTTTATGACCCGATGTTATAAGTTGGGTGTAAGCAATACAAGCTTGTCAATTAAGTATTTAGCTTTCCATGAAATACAAAAAAAATAGTATTTAGGTTGGAATTACAAATTGCACGTGAGTGCAAAATTGGGTTGGCTGCAAACTTATTGTTAAGCCTTTGGTTGTGTGTTGGGAAATGCTGGCTTAACAATGTGTTTGCATTGAGTTAGTAAGATTCTTCAACAGTTTTAATTTCTTCTTGTGTTAAATCATACAATTTGTAAACCATTTCATCTAAATCTTTATCCGATTCTTCAATTAAAGACTGAATTTCATTTATTTCAGTTTTATACGAATTGAAATATTCATCTAATTCATCCTGTTTAACTAAAGACAATTCAACGCTTTGTTTCTTAAGTTCAGAAATCAATGATTTAAAATCGTAATTATAAAAACCATCTATTTTCTTAGTAATCTTTTCAATATTGAAATTGTCAATTAAACGTGTTAGAAATTTAGTTTTCTTAATCTTAAGGTTTTCAAATAATAACAATATAGAATCTACTTTTTCAATAAAACTATTTTGTTCTTCTAATGAAATAATCTTTATAGGAAGTTGTTTACAGTTTGCAATTAGTATTTTTTGAAAAAGTTCTTTTTCTAAGTCAAGAAACCTGTATTTATGATAAAAGTTTATTAATTGAGAGTTTATTAATGCTAATAAATATTTTGGGTTTAACTTATCTCCTTTTGGGATAATTCCAAATCCTATTTGTGTAAAGTATAATGGCTTATCCGTAAAACCTGCATAAATTCTTGGAGGATTACCCGAAACTATTTGCCTTACTAAAATACGTGGTTCAGTAAAAAATCTTTCGTCCCGCATAGCTCCCAACCAATCTCCATAATTTATATATTCTTGAATCTTATTATCAACGAAATATCGAGTTATATTCTGTCCCGAAATTAATGGTTTATAATTTTCATCAAGTTTACTGTCAGAATGAAATGCTCTCGATGTAATCTGCTCCTGATTATGTCCTTTATTTTTATCATAAGGTGTAATACCTAATGTAAATTCTGCTAATTCTTTTAGCTCAGTGTTTTTTTCAATTTTTTTAAGGATTTTTAATTGGTTGGAATTAACATAAATATTATAATTATTTGATTCTGTCTCTTTCCAATCTTCTTTAGATATTTTTTGAATCCTAAATTTATCAATTTGGCTTATTTTTTCATCTTTCTGATATAATATAACTTCTGCATCTTGAAATTTCACATTTTTTCTAAATTCAAGAATTATTGTCTCAACAGTAGCATCTTCAAAAACTGCGTCAGGAAGTTTTATAATACTTGTAATATTATCGATTAACAGTTTTCTGATTTTAGTATAAGATGAATTGACTAAAATTGAATTAGGATTTATATATGATAAGAAACCACTATTTTTTAATAAGTTAAAACCCTGTTCAATAAATATTGAATAAAGATTTATACGATTTTCTGTTGTTGAAAATTTTTCAAAAAGTTGTTTTGCAAATTCATTGTCTAAGCCTTTAATATCAACATATGGAGGATTCCCAATGATTACATCAAAGCCACCTTTATCAAAAATTTCTGAAAATTCATTTTGCCAATTGAATGCTTTTTCTCCTGCAACTTCAGGGTCATCAATTAGTGAGTTTCCACATTTGATATGATTACTTAAAGTTGTAAGTTTTCTTCCTTTTTGTGCTGTGCGCAACCATAATGACAGTTTTGCAATTTCAACTGATTCTTCGTTTAAATCGACTCCATATATGTTCTTTTCAAGAATTTTTGCTTCGACATCAGGAAATACAATTGAACCGCCTAACAATTGAAACTTCAATTCATCAATTTTCTTGTGTTCTTCGATTAAGAATTCTAAAGCTTGATTTAAAAATGCTCCTGAACCACAAGCTGGGTCAAGAATTGTTATATTCAATAACCACTCACGATATTCAGTTAATTTATTATCTAAATCCTTTACAATTTCTTTCTTTCGGTTTCTTCTTCCTTTTGCATATTCTTCGTCAATAATTCCAATTTCAGCTCTTTTTTCTTCGCAGAGTTTACCAACCGTATTTTCAACAATGTATTTTGTGATATACTTTGGAGTATAGAATATCCCGTCCTTTTTTCGTTTTGTTTTTTGAGTGTCAATTTCTTTTCCTTCAATTTCAGCTTGAACAGTTTCAATTTCTCCTAATGAATGTTCAAAAATATGACCTAAAATGTTTACATCAACATCTGTTTCAAAATCGTATTTACTTAACTGAATTGTATTTTGATACAATACTTCATCATCAACTTTTATGTTGTCAAGAATTTCATCAGGTAAAAACAAGCCACCATTATATGCAAAAATATCATATTTCTTTCCTTTGAAACCTGTATTCAAATAGCCAAAATATTTCTTGAAACGCTCATAAAGTGGGAAATATTCATCGTAATTTTCTTTTAAGTCATTCCATTGCTTTACAATTTCGCTTATTGAATTTGGTGGAAGTAAAAGTCTGTCTTCGGCAAAGAATATGAATAAAAATCTATCAAGTAGTTTTTGAGTTTTCTTGAAAAGCACCAACTTATCAAATTCAGGATTATTCTTTACAATATTGTCAAAAATATCTTTTCGGAACTTAGAATAATCGTTGTAAAGTTGCTTTGTTACATTCTCTTCTTGTAAAACTGATGATTCCTTAATTTTTAGCGGAATATCTTTTAGAATATTATCCTTTTCAAAACACAACCAAAGTAATGCAAAATCTTCTCGTGTTAAGTTGAATAAATCAAACTCCAAATGATCGACTGCATTTTGAATATAAAGTCTGATTTTCTCGAAGTTAGAAGTAATTATATATTGGCATTTTGGATTATGATGCTTGTATCCAAATGCTTGTGTTTCTACTTTACCAAGGTCGGTTGTTTGTGTCGATTTAAGCTCGATTACTGCAATAACTTCATTTTCTTTAAGAATTGCTCCATCTGCTTTCTTGCTGTCGTCAACGTTCTTCTTTTCAAGTACAATATTAAAGTTTGGTTCAGGATTTAAAGTATACCCAAGAATATTTACAAATAATGCGGTAATAAAACCACTTTGATATTCTTCTTCCTTAGAGTTTCTTATATTTTCCTGTCTTTCAGCATTTCCAAAATAAGATTGAAATTCTTTATATTTTTTATCAATAAGTTCTGAACTTAACTCGCTCAGGTATTTTTTAATTACAGATGTTTGAAATAAACTCATTTTCTCAACAATTTTTTTTTCTTACAAAGACCTAAATTAATATTTTTTAAGTAAAGAAATAAACAAAACAAAAAGATGTGGGAAAATTAAAGCTTTTTTGCGAAGCAAAAGTGCTTTAATGTGCGGTTGGTTTCCAAATTGCCGTAGGCAAAAGCGCGTGGGAATACTATTTTTTTACTATCATTATTACCAAACCTATCCCAATAAATTTACTATCAAACTGCTAAGAATATAATTTAAACTTTAACTATCAAAATGAGATACAATTTCCAACTTGCAAAAAGTATCAAACAGTTAAAATTGATTCTTAATTTACGAACTTTTACAAATGAGATAACTTTTACAGAAAATTTTTAAACACCTTACTTATAACTTGTTTATATATTCACCTTTTCCGGCTATATCCAACAAATGGTTGTAGATATATACACCTTTTATTGGTTTTATTTATTGGTTTTATTTTTTGGTATTTATTATATCCTGAAATCATCTTAATGGGTTTTTTACATCTTTTAAATTTCTCTTTATCACATGGGTTGCATAGCTGTGTCTGAAACGATAAAGTGTAAAACTATGGTTTTTGAATCCTTATTCCAAATTATTCTTAAATATATTTTCAAGCCTGGTATCCGAACAGGGCTGTCGGGCTTTCAACAAAACAGTTCCCGGGCTTTTTGCCGGAATTTTTTTATCACCCAAATGTTGCGATGCTCGCTCACAGCCTGTTGCGACTTTAGAGATAAAGAAATTGTGCGCATTTTACTTCTCCGAAAAAAAACCGGGTCAGGTCTTCCCGCCATAAACGCATACATATCTTTTCCTATTTTTGCCGGAAACACTGCTTATGAAAACACATGTACTTTTTGTTTGCCTGGGAAATATCTGCCGCTCGCCCAGTGGCGAAGCTGTTTTCAGGAAAATGGTAGAAGAAGCGGGGCTCGAAAACCAGGTGGCCACAGACTCTGCCGGCATCACAGACTACCACCAGGGCATGCCCGCCGACGAACGCATGCAGCAACATGCCATACTGAGGGGCTACCTCCTCACAAGCCTCTCCCGCCCCGTTATCCCGGAAAAAGATGGCCCCGGTTACGACTTTATTATTGCCATGGACAAGCAAAACAAGACAGACCTGAAGGCCTTGCTGCCCAAGGCCTGTCATCATAAAATATTTTTAATGAATGATTTTTCAGAAAACAATGCCGGGAAGTCAGTACCCGACCCCTATTACGGCGGCAGCCAGGGTTTTGAGCTGGTGCTGGATATGCTGGAGGAAGCGTGCCGGGGATTGCTGGAAGCGGTAAAAAAGCAAAAGTGCCGTTAATGGTAACGACACTTTTTTATCACTATTCCTGTTGGCATGAGTAAACCTGCCGGTTACACCAATTGTATTTTAAAGTGAGCCTCAGCGAAACATTGAAATTGTACCCATTGCAAATCAAATCGGAATCGGTATCAAGGCGCATTTCAACTGATACCCGGTATTACAGGTTTACGTGCAGGCAATTATCGATTTTTTGATGCGCTCTATGGCATCTCTCAGGTTTTCTTCCGAGATGACCAGTGGAGGCGCAAAACGGATAATATCGCCGTGAGTAGGCTTGGCCAGCACGCCGTTCTTTGCCATCTCCACGCAAACGTCCCAGGCGGTATTCCCGTTTTTCGGTTTGATAACAATGGCATTAAGCAAGCCTTTTCCTCTTACAATGTGTATCATATCTGTATCCACGTTCTCCATCTCTTCTCTGAAGATCTTTCCGAGATATTCGGCGCGCTCTGCCAGGTTCTCTTCCTTCACCACCTCAAGGGCAGCCATAGCCACTCTTGCTGCCAGCGGGTTTCCTCCAAACGTAGAGCCATGCTCGCCGGGCTTGATGGTGAGCATCACCTCGTCATCGGCCAGTACGGCAGATACAGGCATAGCGCCGCCCGAGAGGGCTTTGCCAAGGATTAGCACATCAGGGTGCACCGCTTCATGGTCGCACGCCAGCAGCTTCCCTGTGCGGGCAATACCTGTCTGAACTTCATCAGCCATAAACAGCACGTTATGTGCTTTACACAATTCAAAAGCCTGTTTCAGGTACCCGTCGTTAGGGACAAAAACACCGGCCTCCCCCTGGATAGGCTCTACTAAGAAAGCCGCCACATTAGGCTCTTCCTGGAGCACCTTGGCCAGCTCATCGATATTGTTATACTTTACATTGATAAATCCGGGAGTATAAGGCCCGTAACCTTTATAAGAGTCCGGATCGGTAGACATGCTGATAATGGTAATGGTGCGGCCGTGAAAATTATCGTTAGCCACAATGATTTTGCCCTCATTTTCAGGAACGCCTTTTACCATGTACGCCCACTTGCGGGCCAGCTTCAAAGCGGTTTCTACAGCTTCCACCCCCGAGTTCATGGGGAGCACCTTATCATATCCAAAATACGCTGTGATATACTTTTCAAAAACCCCCAATACGTTATTGTAAAAAGCACGCGAAGTAAGCGTCAGCGTTTCGGCCTGCTCTTTCATAGCCTCGGTAATCTTAGGATGACAGTGTCCCTGGTTTACCGCGGAATAGGCCGACAAAAAATCATAATACTCTTTGCCTTCCGCATCCCACACCTTAGCTCCTTTTCCCTTAGCAAGCACTATAGGTAAAGGGTGGTAGTTGTGGGCGCCGTGCTTCTCTTCTAAATCCATCGCCATCTGCGAGGTGACGTGTTCTGCCATAATCTTCTCATTTAAATTGTTAATAAATTCACGATAATAATCTCATGCGGCAAAGGTATGTTATTTCTTTTGAATTAAAAGCGTGAAGCAGACGCCTTAAAACACGATGATGGCGCTATGAACAGAAGCATTTCAAAGCTGCTTTTCAGCGATTTGATGGGGAGTTATAAATCGCGGTTTAAAACTATCGTTTTGTCCCGGTCAGCGCCCACCGACACAATAGAAACAGGCACTTGTGTCATTTTTTCTATATAGTGGATATAGGCTGTAAGTTCTCCGGGCAGCTCCGTGCCGTCCGTGATATCGTCCAGTGAAGTGTTCCACCCTTTTAGGGTCTTATAGCGCGGCGTTTTCTCAGTAATATCGATATCAAAATCCTTTGTGATCCTTCCCCGGGCAGCCTGGTAAGCTTCGCACACCTTAAACTGCTCAAAAGCGCTCAGCACGTCGGCTTTTGTAACAATCAAATCGGTGACCCCATTAAGCATCACAGAATAATTTAGTGCGTTCATATCGAGCCATCCACACCTGCGGGGGCGCCCTGTAGTGGCGCCATATTCATTCCCTTCATCGCGAAGCTTTTGTCCGTCGGCATCCTTCAGTTCAGTGGGAAACGGGCCGCTGCCCACGCGTGTGCAATACGCTTTTACAATGCCAAAAACACGCCCCAAAGCTGACGGCGCCACGCCCAATCCGGAACAAACACCGGCAGAGATAGTGTTAGAGGAAGTCACAAAAGGATAGCTGCCAAAATCTATATCCAGCAGCGTACCCTGAGCCCCTTCGGCAAGCACCCGCCGGCCCTCCTTTAAAGCGTTGTTAAGATAAATTTCTGTGTTATCCGTCTGCAAAGCCTTCATCTGCTCTGCCGCATTCAGCCAGGCTTTCTCATAATCTTCAAAAGACTTTCCGTCAAGCAGTTGCGCTGAATAATCAAAACCATAACGGTCAACAATATCCAGGTGCTGCTGCCTCAGGCTATCATACCTTTCTTTAAACTGCGGGCCCGTAATATCGGCAACGCGCAGTCCGGTGCGTGCTGTTTTGTCAGTATATGCCGGCCCGATACCTTTCAACGTGGAGCCAATTTTTGCTGCCCCCTTCGCAGCTTCGTAGGCAGCATCGAGCAAGCGGTGTGTAGGCAGGATAAGATGCGCTTTTTTCGAAATGATCAGGTTCTTTTCCGGCGCCAGCCCTTTAGCTTTCAGCCCGTTGAGCTCCTGCAGGAAAAGATAGGGATCAATAATAACGCCGTTACCTACCACATTCATCTTTTCGGGATGAAAGATTCCTGAAGGGATCGTGTGAAGCACATGCTTATCGCCTTGTATCTCAAGGGTATGGCCGGCATTAGGGCCTCCCTGAAAGCGGGCTATAATATCATATTTGGGTGTTAAAACATCTACAATCTTACCTTTTCCTTCATCGCCCCACTGGAGGCCTAACAATACATCAACTTTCATGAAACACGCTGTTTGGTGTGTAAATTTTCAAAGGGACAAAGGTAACAAAAATAGCAGGGCGCGGCACTAAAAAAGCCCTGTAAGGATAGTTACAGGGCTTTTTTATAAGCTGTTTATCAACAGGTTATTTTTTATTCTTCTCTCCCCCGTTGTTATTACAAACACCATAAAAGGTGAGGGAGTGGTGGGTAATCTTTACCCCCAACTGCTCTTCAACAGCATCCTGTATCTGCTGCACCCTTGGGTCGCAAAATTCCAGCACCTTGCCGTCGTCCAGGCAAATAACGTGATCGTGTTGCTTAAACTTAAACGACTTCTCAAACTCGGCGCAATTGTTTCCAAACTGATGCTTGGTAACCAGGCTGCAATTGAGCAGCAATTCTATGGTGTTATACAGTGTGGCACGGCTGACGCGGTACTTGTTGTTTTTCATCCTGATATAGAGCGATTCAATATCAAAATGGCCGTCCGTAGAATATATCTCCTTTAAAATAGTGTACCGTTCAGGAGTCTTTCTGTGACCGTTCTTCTCGAGATATTCTGTAAATATCTTTTTAACCGTTTCAAAATTTATATCTTCGTTCTTTTCAACCTTGGTAGTCATATCTTGAAATTTTCGATAAAATTAATAAAAATATTTTATTCTTATTTGGTTTAAATTAGAAAAAGATTCTATAATCCCCCAAAAATACCGCTTCAGGAATCTTTCAGATATGGTGCTGCTGGTTTCGGGAACTCCGGAAAGGATTAACTGATGCGGCTGATACGATATACTTTCTGCAGGCTTTTTATCTTTTTAAGGTGCTTTATCAGCTCCAGCAAGTCTTTATTTCCATTAACATACAATAATATCTCGCCAGACATGATACCATCGCTGGCCTGGAGGTTAAAGGAACGGATATTGATATTATGACGCTGGGAGATAACATCTGTGATTTCGCCCACCAGGCCCTTTTTGTCGATCCCTTGCACTTTAATGCCGGCCAATACGGACACCATGCCTTTTTCGCGCCACTTGGCTTTAACGATCCGCGTACCGAATTTAGACATCAACTGAATAGCGGTAGGGCAATTGATGCGGTGCACCTCTATCACTTCATCCGATTTAATATATCCTATCACATCATCTCCCGGAATGGGGTTGCAACAACTTGCCGTCTCCCATTTTATACTATCCACATCGCCCAGGATAAGCTCTTTAGGATTCTCCTTAAGCTTATTATTGATTTGCGACTTCAGCGTTATTTGCTCATCAGAATGTTTACGCCGGAAGGGACGCGGAAGATACTTCAGGATATTCTTTGTTACTGCGCCATTTTCTGCCTTTTTGCAACAATCCTTTAAATCGCGGGCCGTAAGCTGGCCTGCCGCCACAAAATAAAAAAGATCGATATTGCTGTTTACTCCGATATGCCGCCTGAATTTTGCCAGGTTTTCCGGTGTGTACTCTATGTTTTGCTCCCCAAACAGCTTCTTTAGCTTCTCCTCGCCTTCCTTATAATACTTTTTGCGATGTTGCTTTATCGCTTTCCTGATATGATTTATAGCCCGTGGCGTGATTACATAATTTAGCCACTCTTCGGTGGGCCACACCTTTTTGGAGGTAAGCACCTCCACCTGGTCGCCACTGGAGAGTTTCTGATTTAAGGACACCACCTTATGGTTGACCTTTGCGCCCAGCGCCCTGTTGCCCACTTCGGAGTGGATAGTATAGGCAAAATCCAGCGCCGTGGCATTTTTCGGGAGGGTATGTAATTCGCCTTTAGGAGTGAATACAAAAATTTCATCGGAAAACAGGTTCAGCTTAAACTCATCAAAAAACTCCAGCGCATTGTCTTCGTTCTCGCTATCCTTCAGCAGCTGATTTATCCTGCTTATCCATCTGTCCAGGCTGGTTTCACCGTCATCCTGATCTTTATACTTCCAGTGCGCTGCATATCCTCTTTCGGCAATTTCGTTCATCCGCTCCGTCCTTATCTGCACCTCCACCCAGCGGCCCTGGTCGCTCATTACGGTGGTGTGCAACGACTCATAGCCATTGGCTTTTGGCGTGGATATCCAGTCGCGCAATCTGTCATGCTTAGGGATATAGTGTTTAGTAACTACAGAATACACCTTCCAGCACTCAATTATTTCGTCATCCTGCGGAACATCCAGAATAATGCGTACGGCAAACAGGTCATACACTTCGTCAAACCTGACGCCCTTGCTCTTCATCTTCTCCCAGATAGAGTTAATGGATTTCAGGCGGGTGACGATACGATATTTCAGGCCCAGTTCGGCAAGCGATTTTTTGATGGGGTAGATAAACGACTCTATAAACGCCACACGATCTTCTCGCGACTCTTCTATTTTTGCCGACAATTCCTTAAAAACATCAGGCTCGGTATATTTTAATGCTAAGTCCTCAAGGTCATTTTTTACAGCATATAAGCCCAGACGATGGGCGAAGGGAGCATAGAAATAGAGCGTCTCGGAAGCGATTTTCAGCTGTTTCTCATGCGGCATAGAACCCAGTGTGCGCATATTATGCAGCCGGTCGGCCAGCTTTATAAGGATGACCCGGATATCCTTAGACATCGAAAGCAGAATCTTTTTAAAATTCTCGGCCTGTTTGGAGCGCTCTTCCGACTTATCGAGGAAAACATCTATTTTGGTCAGCCCATCGATAATATCAGCCACCTTTTCGCCAAATATCTGGCGGATATCATCAAGGGTATAATCAGTATCCTCCACCACATCGTGCATCAGGGCACATATGATGGTGGTTTCGCCCAGGCCTAGTTCTTTCACACAAATGGTGGCTACTTCAACAGGATGATATATGTAGGGCTCACCCGATTTACGACGCATGTCTTTATGCGCTTCCAGCGCCAGGTTAAACGCTTTACGGATGTTTTTATGCTTCTTTTCGTTATGATAATGGGGCTGCCACGCTGCCATCAATTCACGATAGCGCCGCAGTATTTCTCTTTTCTCCTGTTCTACATCAACCTTATACATAATCACCTCTCAGAATAATGACAACAAATATAAACAAAGTGCGCTGTTGTCTCTAACAGAAACAAATAATTCCCCGGAGAAGTTTGTTGCTGCATAACACAAAAAAAGGCCATCCCCTCAGGAACAGCCTTTTCATGGTCATTAAAATCTGTTGAGCGATTTATAATTTCTCTGCAAGGTCTGCTACGCGATAAGAATAACCCCACTCGTTATCGTACCAGGCAAGTACTTTTACCATTTTGCCATCTGCCATCGTGCTCTGCGCATCGAAGACAGAAGAGTGCGTGTTGTGTATTACATCCACCGAAACAATCGGGTCTTCGCAATACTCCAGGATGCCTTTCATCGGACCTTCAGCAGCCTCTTTCATAGCAGCATTGATTTCTTCTTTGGTGGCTTCTGTTTTCAGGTTGGCAACAAAGTCAACCAATGAACCTGTAGGAGTAGGAACACGTACCGCCATACCATCCATTTTACCGTTGAGCTCAGGAATCACTTTTCCTACAGCTTTTGCAGCCCCTGTGGTGGTAGGAATCTGAGAAACGGCACCAGAGCGGGCGCGACGCAGGTCTGAGTGAGGCGCGTCGAGGATGCGCTGGTCGTTAGTGTATGAGTGGATGGTGGTCATAAATCCTTGCTCAATACCGAAACGGTCGTTCAATACCTTGGCAATAGGTGCCAGGCAGTTGGTAGTACATGATGCGTTAGACACGGTCTGGTCGGTTTCCTTCAGGTCGTCATCATTGACACCCAGAACAATCATATTATCTATCTTATCTTTGGCAGGAACGGTAAGGATAACCTTTTTGGCGCCATTTTTCAGGTGATCGCCATATCCGCCTTTAGCGCCCTCTTTCTCCCTGAATATTCCTGTAGACTCTACAACAACGTCAGGTGTTTTGCCCCATTGAATATTGATAGGGTTCGTCTCAGCACTCACTTTAATCTCCTCGCCATTCACAATAAGCGCATTATCGGTATAATCGACAGTGCCTTCGAATCTTCCCTGCGTGGAGTCATATTTTAGCAGATGAGCGAGTGTTTTGGTGTCGGTGAGGTCGTTAAGACCTACCACCTCTATGGTGCCTTTTTCAAGCGCTATTCTGAATACCATTCGTCCAATTCTACCAAAACCGTTAATTGCAAGCTTAATTTTTGTCATAATCGTATAATTTTAATGTAATGAAAATATATTTATTTTCTTTAATTGCGATACAAAGATAATACATGCAGCCCTTTCCGTAAAGTAATAATCTACTAAATATCAATTATTAAGCCGCAAACGTTTGCATGTTTGCATCTAAATAACAAGAAAATCTTCCTTTAGTTGTTCCCCAACGCCATATTTTCTATTTTTGAAGGGGTTCCCAAAATCAACAGCTATGGATAAAGACTTTAAATCGCAGGCACTGCAGGCAAACCTGGCCGAAACAAGGTATAAGGATATTCATATCCCCGAAGAGCATCAGGCTTTTATAGCCCTCTCCAAAAAATACTATGGCCTCAACAAGCGCGCCCAGGAATGCATCACTGAATTCCATCATCCGCTCTCCAATAAAAAGTTTGTAACCGAGGAGCTGAGAAAGCTGCTGATAACCGATTACTGGTTTTATCAAGCTGTGGATCATCCTCCGCAAGCATTTTCAACCTTATTACAGCTCTTTGACGCCCTCCTCTCTGAGGAGCTTAAGCCTGATTTGGTTAAGACAGCCCTCCGCACCCTGCTGGAGTTAATCCAAAAAGGGATTAAAGATGATTTCAGCGATGCCGTTACTTATAGTCTTGACATCCTCTCGCGCCGGTTGCCGAAGCATACCCAGTCTTACATCCAGGTTACCGGCACCTTTAAAAAATACCTGGTGCCCGTAATGGAAATTCCTTCTTTTGCCGATGACAGCCGCAGGCTCCTCCAGGCCATCCTCCGCGAAAATATCGCTTTCTGGAAAAACACACTGCACCTGCAGCAATGGCTGAAGAAACACCCCGGCATCTTTTCTGCGGAAACAGAAAATGCCCTCACGCGTTTTATTGATGATTACCTGGAGGGCACGGCACAAAAAGTCCGGGAAGCTCATACAAGCCAGGCGCTTCAAAACACCCCCGACTATGAGGATATCGCTAAAGCGCTGGAGGAATACACCCGGCGCTTACCCACTTTTATAGAGCAGTTCTACTACATCTTTTTCCTGCTGCAACTGCCGGGCATGGCAGAGTGGCAGGAACGCCTGATTTGGAAAGTCAATAAATTACTGCGCAGCGCATTAAAGGAACTCCCCGACAACCAGCTGATAACCTTTGCCAAAACCATCTTTGGGCTATGTTATGCCATGCAGGAGCACCACATGTCTTCCGTTCTCGACATTTTCCTCACGCTGGGCAAAGAAATTATCGACCGCGACACTACCGAAGACAAGTCTGTTATCAACGATTTTGAGAAAAAACTTATCGATTTCGGCTTCGAAACACCGGGCATGGTATATGTTAACGAAGAGTGGCAGCTGCACGTCAACGAAAACCACATCAAAAACATCCGTGTGTGGCTGGAGCTTATCGAATATTCGCAGTCGATTATGGAGAAATTGCTTGCGGCGCTTATCGTTAACCTGCGCCTCGGAGGCATCTTTATCAGCGACACCGACCTTTTCCAGCGCGATATCACCAAAATCCTCAACTCAAATATAGCGCCCTACTACAAAAAGGTGAAACAGCTTACGCGTATCTTTCCGGTATATTTCAACGAAATTGGCGCAGAAGGGGAAATCCGCGACACCACCACGGCCATGGATGAGGTCTTTAAACGGCAGGACCGCCTGGTGCATTTCCTGCGAAAGCAGGTGCATACAGAAAGCAACAACACGCTCATTACCCTTACGGAAAAAGTGTTTCAGTTCTGGTATGATGCCGACAAATCGAAGCTTAAAAACACCCTTCCCGAAGATGTTTACACAGCCGTAGACACTAATAGCGAATATTTTCAGCCCATACATCAAATGGTCAGTCACATCTGTCGCAACAACAACCTCACTATCCGGGAATTTATCAGCCTCCCTTCTGAAAAGGCCGATAACTACATAGATGCTTTGCCTGCAAAACGCTCCAACAAAAAAGATAAGCTGCGCCTTAGCGAAGGGGTGAAGGTGTATGCGCTGCTTAAAGAGAAGTACTCCTTCGAAACGGTGAACATTATCCCGCTGATGAAAGCCTTTCCGGGATTGAAAAAAGAAAATATAGCGGCTTTTGAAAAAGCACTGGAAAAGAGTGATTTTGAAAAATCGTTACAATTGATCTATCACTTTATGGAGCACCTCAAAGCCATCATTTTTAACCCAAACCCTTCAGAGGGATGGGAAAACATTTACCACAAGCGCCACATCGCCATAGGTATTCCCTCGATGTATGGCGTTTACCGGGAGCCCAAATTCGATGCGCTGGGGCTCACCTTCAGGCTGGAACGTATCGCCACCCGGCTGATGGAAAAAGTGGTGCAAAATATTAACCTGAACTATATCTCCAACAAAACACTACAGGAAATTTTTAACATCCTCGACTATTTCCGGGAGGGGCTGGAGCTCGACGGCATCACCAGCCAGGCCTTCAACTCCAACCTCTCGATGTTGAAATACAGCCTTTCTTCGCGCAGCTTTTCCCTGAATCAGTACATCAATATTTTTCAGTTTATGGCCGATGATGTCAAAAAAGTCATCAACAAATATTTCCTGAAATCATATGAATATCCTTTGCAAATCATTATCCCCCAGCTTTATGAAGGCCACGAGAAAAAAACCACCCGCGAGCGTAACCGCCTGCTCAACGAAAAATCAGAGGTCTTTTACCGGGAAATCATCTCCAGCGCCTTCCTGGTGCAGCCCCTCGACATCTTTATCTCGCGAATTCTTGACTCTTTGCAGACCATGGTAGACAGCGTTAAGCCGGAGTGGATCCATGATATCATGACCTACAACAGCGATATGGCCATAAGCCCCTTCGGCAACAAAACACCCAACCTCGATAACCAGGTGTTTTTAGGCTCCAAGGCCTTTTTTCTGAAAAAGCTATACCTCTCCGGCATGCCCGTACCGCCGGGCTTCGTCATCACCACAGAGGTTTTTCGCCGCATCCACACCATCATGAACCATCCGGTGGTGAAACAGGAGCTGGATACTATGATAAGAAAGGAGCTGTGGCGCCTGGAGAAACACACCGGGAGGCGCTACGGCGATCCGGAAAACGCGCTTCTTATCTCTGTGCGCTCCGGCACCGCCATTTCTATGCCCGGAGCAATGGACACTTTCCTTAATGTGGGCATGAACGATGCGTTTACCGAACAGCTGAGCAAACAACCCAACTTTGGCTGGACCTCGTGGGACTGCTACCGCCGGTTGCTGCAATCATGGGGCATGTTCCATGGCATCAGCCGCGATGTGTTTGACCAGATTATGATCGATTTTAAAGAAAAATATAATGTGGAGCTGAAGGTGCAATTCCGGCCTAAGCATATGCGCGAGATGGCTTTTACCTACAAGGCAGTGCTTAAAGAAAATAACGTCCATTTTGAAGAGGACCTCTTTGAGCAGCTTATGCAAACCATCATGTATGTTTTTGAGTCGTGGTCGTCGGAGCGTGCCCAGGTGTATCGCGACCACCTCCAAATAGCCGACGAGTGGGGCACCGCTGTAATTGTGCAGCAGATGATTATCGGCAACCTCAACCTCAACTCCGGCACGGGGGTGGTGTTTACACAAAACCCCAACCGGCAGCGGCCCGGCGTGCATCTCTATGGCGACTTCACCCTCACCAGCCAGGGAGAAGATATTGTGGGAGGGTTGGTTAATGTGCACCCCGTAGGCAAAACACAGCGTAAACAACAAGACCTTGAAAAAGAGTCGCTGCAGGAGATGCTGCCGGAAATCTACAAACGTATCCACCAGATAGCCACCGAGCTTACCGAAAACCAGGGCTATAACCCTCAGGAAATAGAGTTTACTTTTGAGTCGGACAACCCTGAGGAGCTGTATATCCTGCAAACACGCGACCAGGACATCGCCCAGCCCAATATCATCAATATCTTCAGCACAAAACGCGAAGAGATGCAACTTGCCGGAAGAGGTACCGGCATAGGTGGCGGCGCGTTCAACGGCATCATCGCTTTCGATAAAAAGGACATCGCCACCCTGAAAGAACAACAACCCCGCGACCAGATTATCCTGGTCAGGCCCGACACCGTTCCCGATGATATTGAGATGATTTTTGAATGCGACGGCCTGCTCACAGCAAAAGGCGGCGCCACCAGCCATGCCGCAGTAACCGCCGTTCGTCTGGGAAAAACCTGTGTGGTGAACTGCTCCGCGCTGCAAGTGGATGAAGATAACAAAACCTGCGAGCTTAACGGGACATCCTTCAAAAATGGAGACAAAATAGCCATCGACGGAAAAAACGGCAATATCTTTAAAGGGAACTACCCCATAGAAGAGACGCAGGACAGTATTTTCTGACAATATCCAGGGGCTGATAACGATATTCATATAACCTTATTGGCTCTGTTCTAATTATTGATTGTTAAAAGCTAAATGATTTATAATACGTGTTTTAAATTTTAATGTCAGATAAAATGTATTCACATAATGCAAATATTCAGGGGGTTAAGTTCAGTTGGCAAAAAGCAGTTGGCAGTTGGCAATTTGCCAACTGCATTCTGCCAATCCCGAAAAATATAATCTATCTTTTTTCGAGGATGCTCGAAAAAGCAAGCAATCAAAGATTGCATGTTTTTTGGCACTGCCAACTTTCACCCTAAACTACTACCAAATAATGAAACGAATACAACGCAATGTTAAGTCTGATAGCTTTAACTATTTGATAATCTATTATTCACAATACTTTTGTATAAATCACTCATTGATTAGAAAAGAGCCACCTTATTTTCCGGTATGGAGTTGTTATTGGGCTCAGTTACCTAACTAGTGTCTGTCCATAATATGGCTCCAAATTTCGGATAATTGCTCCGAAAGTTGGCCAAAAATAGGATTTTCCGTACCGAACACGCCCGAAATTTGTTAAACTGTTATATATTGTTGACATAATACGTATAATCTATTATATTAGCTATAAATATTTTTTGATTGGACATACCAG
>Ga0307937_1000678_pt1 | contig 19937 bp, 10 predicted proteins | sample OrgLakmetagenom3_FD_201814 | JGI IMG/M metagenome (GOLD analysis project Ga0307937, IMG submission 201814) | Saline water microbial communities from Organic Lake, Antarctica - #3 | ecosystem: Environmental > Aquatic > Non-marine Saline and Alkaline > Saline | place: Antarctica: Organic Lake...
GAGAAGTAGGAACCTCCAGTCAAAAGCTACGAAGTATGATACGGAGTGAAAAGTAATGTTAGCAATGACATTAATTACAGAGATAACCTATTTATTTTCTGTAAGACTGGCGTCATTCAGATGGCAAGAACTTTATTCAGGCTTATTTACGGAACTTGGGAAACTGCTTATGGATGATAGACTTGTGTAAGGCTACCGCATTAGGATTCGCTACAAGTCAAAGGGAAATATTCAATCGAAACAATCGAGAGATAGAATACCGATAGCAATCGGGAGAAGTTATAAGCAGAGGCAGATTAATCCGTAGTAGTGATGATTCCGATAGCTATCGGAACTGTAATGGAACTGGTGCAAAGGGATTAAGTTGTACCGTTACATTTTACTAACCAACTTACAAAATGTGAGGATGAATTTATGGAATGAAACAAAATCAATACCGATAAGTCGCCTAATGGTTTGGGAGGCTTATCAAAAAGTGCGTTCCAACAAAGGAAGTGCGGGAATAGATGCTATTGGTATGCAAGAATTTGATGCCAACCGCAGGAAACACCTTTACAAACTTTGGAATCGGATGGCATCAGGGACTTATTTTCCCCACCTGTCAAAGAAGTATAGATATCGAAGAAAGACAGTACAATCCGTAAATTGGTATACCCACTATTAGTGACAGAGTAGTGCAAATGGTGGTTATTTTTTTTTGAACCAAGATTATAGGCGGTTTTCAGTCCAAATTCTTACGGTTATCGACCAAAGAGAAACGCCCATCAGGCATTATCAAAAGTTAGATTAAACTGTTGGAATCAAAATTGGGTAATTGACTTAGATATCAAAGGGTTCTTTGACGATATAGACCATAACAAACTGATGCCTTCCGTAGAGAAACATGATATCTGAAAATTTGTCTACACTCTATATCAAACAATGGCTGAAAGCGCAACTTGTTACAAAGTCTGGAAAACTGACCCATAGGAAAGGTAACGCCACAAGGCCCAGTAATCAGCCCCTTGCTGGCAAATCTTTTTCTGCATTACGCTTTTGATACATGGTTGGAAAAGGTAGACAAAAATGTAGTTTTCACTCGTTATGCCGATGATGTGATATAACACCGTCATATGAAAGCTTAAGGTTCAAATGCATAGAAACAATATGAAAGCAATATCCTACTTTGTTCTACCCTTGGAACTTCTCTCAAATAAATAGTATTGCTTAGATTTGTACAACAAGAGCTCCCGACAAAAACGGGGCAGGCTCTGTGAGAGGAGATTTTCAAGCACGGCGGTAAACTGAGTCTATCGAAGTGTTCTGAGATAGGCTTAAGGTGAAATTCCCTTTGCCTAGTAAATCACATTAGGTTATGCACAAGGAAAAATCAACAAAGAGAACAGTAAATAAAAGAACATGAAACAGATAACAACACTAATTCTATTTGGACTTTTATTGTTAACAGCTTGTAAGAATAATAGTAAAGAACAGAACTTAAACGGAGAGAAAACTGAAAAAGTGAAAGTTGGCTACTTAAACATGGTTTCAAGCCTCACTCACTTTGTAGCAGTTGAAAAAGGATATTACAAAGAACAAAATCTTGAAGTTGAAGGAAACCCAATAAAAACGAGTAATCTAATTGCTCAAGAATTAGTTTCTGGTCATATTGATTTTGGAATAGAGTTAGCAATAACACCTGCTTTAAAACAATTAGAACAATCGCCAAATTCATTAAAAATATTTTCAACGAGTAACATTACGGTTGAAAACGGATTTGATGCAATACTAGTAAAAGACGATTCTCCAATCAATAATCTAAAAGACTTAGCAGGAAAAAAAATTGGAGGATTTCCAGGGTCAACTGCAAAGGTTTCATTCCTTCAAATATTCGCAGACAAATATCCAAATTTAGCTACTCCTCAATTCATTCAGCTAACTCCTAACTTGCACATTCAGTCACTTTTAATTGGCAATATTGACGCCCTATTTGCATACGAACCAGTTTTAAGTACAGGAATTATTGAGCATAATTTTAGAAAAATATTTCCTTCCATATATGCGACTCAATTCAACCTAAGTCCTATTGGAGTTGGAGCAGTTAATCAAAAATGGCTTTCGGAAAATCCCAAAACGGCCAAAGCTTTTTTTAGTGCAATAAACAAATCCTTAGATTTTATTGATGATAATCCTATTGAGGCAAAGAAAATTTTGGCAAAGGCGACACATATTAAAGAAGAAATTGCGCAAAATATGAATACAATGCCTCTATCTAAATCAAATGAAATTAATCTTACAAACCTTAACCGATACCTTTTACTTTTAAAAGAGTTGAATGAAATAACTGAACTTCCAAAGGCAAGTGAAATTTGCATCAAACAAGACTAATTTATATGGGAGTTATCCTAAAAAATTTAACATTTCAATATAGGGATAGTATCCATCCTATAATTGAAGATTTAAACCTTGAAATTAAAGAGAATGAGACTATTGCTCTGCTAGGAATTAGTGGTTCTGGTAAATCTACATTACTCAATCTAATTTCTTCTTTTCAAAAACCAAATAGTGGAAGCATTGAACTAGTAAACATTGATAAGAGTGAAGTTTCATATATAAGGCAATCAGCTATGGATATGTTATTTCCTTGGTTGACCGTAAAAGAAAATATAGAATTTGCACTTAAAGAAAGAAATCAACTTGATAGTGAGGCAAAAGAAAGGTTAGTGTCCCTTATTAAAATACTTGGACTAACTGAAAAAGTAAATAAAAAAAATTATCCAACAGAATTATCCGGAGGGGAAAAAAAACGATTATCCTTTGCTTGTGGCTTAAGTTATTCTCCAAAACTTATACTACTTGACGAAGCATTTACTGGTATTGACTTTTCGCTAAAATGGGAATTATGGTCTTTTCTTAGGGCGGAGATTAAAAGAACTAAAGCTACAGTAATACTTGTAACTCACGATTTTGATGAAGCCATATTTTTAGCTGACAGAATTGTATTTTTCAACAGCAAAAAACAAATTGATACTAAAGAAGTAAAAGTAAATAAAGCTGATATTGTAGATATTGAAAAATCATTATCTGAACCATCTTTTATTAAAACAAAAGGGGAAACATTAAAAATATACAAAGAAATTAATGAAGCAATCTAACCCCAAAATTAAAATTTTCTTTTTGGGACTATTTATGCTCCCCCTATTTTTAGCTGTACTTTTTAGCCTACTAAAGCTATTCAGTCCAGCAATACTAAAATTTCCAAATGTAGTTGAAATATACTCTGACTTTTTTATATCACTTTCTGACAACTCAGTATTAAAAGCGATATTATCAACGGCTAGGCTCATATTAATTAGTTCTTTCGTTTCAGTTATTTTAGGAATTTTATTTAGTTTTTTACTTAATTTAAATAAATGGATTTGGTCAATATTTGAACCTACGTTAGATTTTTTAAGGTCAATTCCTGTCACCTTTTTCATTCCAGCTTTTGCTATTATATTAGGAATTTCCTCTCCAAATATTATTTGGATTTTAGCCGTTATACCAAGCTCTTTAATAATAATCGTAAATGTTCTCCACGGTATTAAGCAACAAAACCTAAATCGACTACACCAGTACTATTTAATTTCGGGTAAGAAAAGTAAAATTTCAGCATTTATAAAAGTAACATTCTTTGAAGTATTGCCATATTTTATTGCAGGTTTCAAAATATCACTTTCTTATGCAATTGTTATCGTAACTGTTTTAGAATATATGCAAATGGGTAATGAAACTGGACTTGGAACTTTGGTTTATAACGAAATGGAGCAACTGAACTATAAAAGAGTGTATTCAATCATCATCATTGTAGGTCTTATTGGCTATATTTTAAATCAACTAATTGATAAAATTTCACAAAAATATGGAAGATTTTGATAATATAATGGTGAAAAGAAAGTAAAGCTATATTTATAATAATGCTTGGTCTATTTCTTTCTGTAAGGATTGGTGGTCTGTTAAAAATGAAACTCCAACACACATGGGAGCTATAGAATTTATAAAAACTGGATTTAACATAAAATGAAGTATGCCTAGAAAAGGACTGAAGTGAAAACAAGCTTTAAGAATTGTAAAGTTCAAATAAATCTATTTCTGACTTAATTGAACTCATACAATAAATCTAACCTTAATCCAAACCTTTAAAAAATACTAAATGAGAAAAAACCTATTTTTAGTTTAGTTCACTATTCTTTGTCATTTATATAAATTGGCGATTCTGATTTTTCTATCAGTTCTCCTATTGGTTCAGCAAAAAGGCCTCTGCTTTTTAAAATGGATTCCACTTTCTGAGAAGCCTCTTTTTTGACAGCAATTAATAAGCCTCCACTTGTTTGTGGATCACATAAGATATAACGTTGCTTTTCATCTTCGATGTTAAGCTTATGACCGTAACTTTCCCAATTTCTCAGCGTTCCACCGGGGATACATTTTTTGTCTAGATAGCCATGGATCTCTTCGAAAATAGGCACTTTGTCATAATTAACAATGGCAGACACATTGCTAGCTTCACACACTTCAAGTAAATGTCCCATAAGTCCAAACCCAGTGACATCTGTTAAAGCTGTTACCTCCTTAATATTTGAAAGATCCATTCCAACATCATTTAAAACCATCATCGAGTTGGCAGCAATATCTTTATGGTCTTCCTCTAAAACACCCTTCTTTTGTGCCGTAGCCAATATACCAATACCTAAAGGTTTGGTTAGATAAAGAATGCTCCCTGCCTCTGCTTTATCATTGCGTTTTAAATTAGAGATGGCAACCGACCCTGTTACTGCAAGCCCAAAAATAGGTTCTGGATTATCAATGCTATGACCACCTGCAAGCAGTATTCCTGCATCTGAGCAAGCTTTTCTACCACCTTCCATTACTTGGGCAGCAACTTCAGGGGCTAGTTTATTAATAGGCCAACCTAGAATTGCAATCGCCATTAATGGCTTTCCTCCCATAGCATACACATCGCTTATAGCATTAGTAGCCGCTATTCTTCCAAAAGTAAAAGGGTCGTCTACGATGGGCATGAAAAAATCTGTGGTACTGATGATACCAATTCCACTTCCCATATCGTATACCGCAGCATCGTCTCTTGTATCGTTCCCCACCAGAAGACGCGAATCTTCAACTTGAGGAGAACTAGACGCTAATATGGTAGTTAATACCTTAGGTGATATTTTACAGCCACAGCCTGCACCATGACTAAAACTTGTTAATTTAATATCTTCGTTCATTTATTTAATTTGTTAAGCTCATTAAAAATTTTGCTGTTTCTTCTGGATTCACTGTTGGAATCTCAAATTTTAGAATTGTTGATTCCTCACGCTTTTGTAATCCTCCTAAGTAAGCTTTGTCATAATAATAAAGTGTAATTTCTACAACCTTGTAATAATCCCTGCTTTCAAGCGCATCTAAGGCAAATTTGGCTTTATCATATCCAAGCCTCTTAGTTATTTTACTAATCGCATCCGCTAATTTATCATGGGTTAAACTTGCATACGTATCCACAAGGTGTTTTGTTCTTTCCTGAAAAGGAACATCTAAAAAATAGACAGGCATAGTTCTCATTTTAAGATAAAATGCATCAGGAATTATGACCTTTCCTATGGACTTACTTTCATCTTCAACCCATATTGGGAGCTTAGGATCTAAACTTTGTACTATTGAAAAAAGATTATTTTGAAATTGCTCCGTTGTTGGTTGAGGCGGAAGATCTATACCTCCAAAAGCAGAACCTCTATGGTTAGCCAATCCTTCTAAGTCGATTATCTGTTGTCCTTTCTGTTCTAAGGAGTGTAATATTTCAGTTTTACCAGAACCGGTATATCCACTTAAAATTTTAAGGTTTATCGGGTGTTCAAAAAATTGGAGCACATAATTTCTAAAAGCCTTGTATCCTTTTTCTATGACATACACCTTTTCAAAACTGTTATCGATAAGATGATCGGCAAAAGCATTACTTCTCATTCCTCCACGCCAACAATGTATCACAACTTCCTTTTCAGGGGCGATCTCAATAGACCTGCTTATAAAATCGTTTAGTTTGGGTTTTACAAATTCATACCCAATTTCAAAGGCCCTTTCTTTAGATTCCTTTTTATAAGCCGTGCCAACTACGGCGCGCTCTTCATCCGTAAATAATTCAAGATTATTAGCATTTGGAATATGTCCATTCGCAAATTCTCCTGGTGATCTGACATCGATAATGGGGACATGCCTAAGATTGTTAAAGTAAAAATCTACGGTAATAATTTCTTTCATCTTAACTTCTATATAAAGTATTAAAAGTAGACTTACCATATAACATTGGCTGCTACATTTAAGTGAGTTTACTCAATAGTTTTTTAATTAGCAAAATAGTCTATCAGCAGAATTAATATGGTTTTTAGTGTGACAAAAGTACAGCTAATCTATTAGCTATTTAAATCACTTAACATTAATATCTATAAATACTGTACGACAATTGTATACTGATTATTTAATTATGACACTTATCGTAGAGGGTATGTTGAATAGATCTTTGATATAGAATCCAACTAATTATAATTTTATAAAAAGGAAATATAAACGACCCTTAAGCCTAGATATAAAATAACCTTGCGTTGAACTTTCTGAAAATTTGCAGAACGATATTATAAACTAAAGCATTAAAAGGTGTGAAAATAAAAAAGCTAAAAACCCGAAAAACGTCCTTAAGAAGAACTGAGGTAAAAACAAGGTTTTCTTCATTGATTTAAAATACTAGCATTTTAGGCTCATAGATTCAAAAATTAGATTTTATGAGCTTTTTATTAATGTCTTTTAATTACTTCACTCGCCATATAAAAACGCAATCATCCTCATATGGTCTACCAGATTGTGCGATAGCAAAACGTTGATTGATCAACTTTTTCGAGATTGCTATCAAGGCCAGTTTCTTAAAGCTCAACCTTATTCATGATTCGATCATATACGCCTCTTCGAAAGCGCTCTTATACTTATGGGCATTGAATAAAAACAGAAACAGCAAGTTTCTTAGCTTTTTAATACAGTTAAGCAGCATGAGAAAGAAAGTTGTTTTTAGGACATTTGTCCTGTAGCGAACTTCCTAAAGGTGATAATTTCACTGAGGTTTATTTATAAAAAGAAGGGTGAATCCCCTTTGTTTACTTTATCCTGAACACAGTTCAAGTGAGATATTACACCTCGTTGTAATACCATAAAGCATAGCGGTAAAATGCGAAAACAGTATTAGATCGCTTTCAATAGTAGTGTGTTTTTTTGCGCTCTTACTTTTTGTTCCACATTACCCTTTTTTATCAATCCTATTAACCATCTCAAAATTAGCTGTCCAAAAATAGTTGCATTTAGAGTCTTGCTTTAAATGTTTTAAATGACAATTCAACACTACCAAAAAGAGCCTCCATTTTTGAGGCTCTTTTTGGTAGTCATAATGATTTATTTATTAAAGTTCTTGATTTCATCACATTAACAGATTTCTATTTTTATATGTGATTCACTTTAAACTTGTTGACAGTATGGTTTAAATTTTCACCACCATTTTACCTTTATTTTTCCCTTCGAAAAGGTCCAAAAAGGCCTGTGGTATAGTTTCAAATCCTTCTTGAATCGTTTCGGTATACTCAAGCTTCCCTTCTTGTAACCACTTTGCTAATTGCTTAATTCCAGAAGGATGTTTATCTGCATAATCGAAGATAACAAAGCCTTGCATCGAAGAGCTGTTTTTAATCAGAAAAGGCTGTACACTTATGCTTTTGGGCAATTCTGTGTTATTGTAGACAGAGATGGCTCCACAATTAACTGTTCTTGAAAATTTATTAATATTAAAGAGGACCGCCTCCGAGATCTCACCTCCAACGTTATCAAAATAAACATCTACTCCGTTAGGACAAGCTTTAGCAATGGCCTTAGTCATGTTTTCGGTGGTATTATAATTGATGCCTTTATCAAAACCAAAGTCAGATTTAATCATATCTACTTTTTCATCATTCCCAGCAATTCCAACGACGTGTAAGCCGAGGATTTTCCCAATTTGTCCTACGATGCTTCCAACCGCTCCTGCGGCGCCAGAAACAACAAGAGTCTCACCTTCTTTCGGTTTTCCTATCTCGGTAAGTCCAAGGTAAGCCGTCAATCCAGTCATTCCCAAAATACCTAAATAAGCAGAAAGCGGAGCTTTGCTAGGATCTACTTTTTTTATACTATCTTCCTTGGTGACTTGAGTTTCTTTCCACTCTAAAACCCCAGAGACGAAATCACCGATACCAAAATTATCACTCTTGGAGTCTATGACTTCAGCAATAATTCCAGAGACAATGGGTTTATTGAGTTCAAAAGGTTCAATATAAGATTTGGCGTCGCTCATTCTCCCTCTTAAATAAGGATCTACAGAAACATAGGTTGTGCGAAGCAACACCTCTCCTTTCTTTAGTTCTTTTACTTCTGAAGTAGTAAAATCGAAGTCTGATAATTTAGGGGTTCCTTTAGGTCTGCTTTTTAGAGTAATCGTTCTAGTCGTATTCATTCTGTTTTAATTTTATAGTTAATCTAAGCTTAGAATATCTTGGCTTGCACATAAAGTATATGTTCAAGATTTATGGACTGTTGTTCTTAAGTTCAAATTTAGCAAATACATACGGAATGGACTTCTGAAGCCTAAATAAATGCTTTTGTTTAGGCTTTTTCTAGTCAATCCTTATAGTGTATCCGTTCCCTACTAGAGTTCATCAATCTTCCAATTGGAGATAGTTATATAGTCGTGTTTTTTAACCGCAAAGCATTTCCTATCACTGAAACCGAACTAAAGCTCATTGCCAGTGCTGCAATCATAGGTGATAGCAGAATCCCAAAAACTGGAAATAAAACCCCTGCGGCAATGGGTATACCTACCGTGTTATAGATAAGTGCAAAAAACAGATTTTGTTTGATGTTTTTCATGACGGCGTGACTCAAATTTTTTGCTTTCACAATCCCGTGGAGATCGCCTTTGACTAAGGTAATCATGGCACTTTCAATAGCCACATCGGTTCCTGTACCCATCGCAATACCAACATCGCTTTTAGCCAATGCTGGGGCATCATTTATACCATCACCAGCCATTGCAACTACTTTCCCTTGGTCTTGTAGCTTCTCAACTTCTTTCAGTTTATCTTCTGGTAACATACTGGCTTTAAAATCGGCAAGGCTAAGTTCTAAGGCTACTGCTTGAGCAGTATCATGATTATCTCCCGTCAACATAATGACGGCAATACCCTTGGCTTGAAGTTCTTTTATAGCCTTAGCACTGGTGTCCTTTATTTTATCACCGATAACTACATAACCTACTACCTTTTCATCTACTGCTAAATATGATACTGTTTTCCCTTGTTTTTGATAAGTTTTGGCCTCTTCTTGCATTTGCGAGTCAATTTCAGCATTAGCATAAGCCATCATTTTAGGATTTCCTAAAGCAACTTTTTTGTCATTTATACTAGCTTGTACCCCTTTGCCTGTGACTGCACTAAATCCATCTGACTTTATCATTTGAGCATTTTGCTCTTTACCATATTTCACAGTTGCCTCTGCTAAGGGGTGTTCGCTATTGCTGTTTAGTGACACGATGTATTGCAGCACTTTACTTTCATTAAAACCTTCCTCGATGTTGGGCTGGCTATCATTAAATGAACCTATTTTTTCTACAGTTGGTTTTCCTTCGGTAATCGTTCCTGTTTTATCGATAATCAAGGTATCTATGGTATCCATTTTTTCAAGAGCTTCAGCATTTTTAATCAGCACACCATTTTGAGCTCCTTTACCCACACCAACCATTATTGACATAGGTGTAGCTAGTCCTAAGGCACATGGACACGCGATAATAAGCACGGCAATGGCATTTACAAATGCATACACATAAACGGGTTCAGGACCCCAAATGGCCCAAATTGTAAAGGTTATCAAGGAAATGAAGACCACAACTGGAACAAAGTAGCCCGATACCTTATCCGCTAAATTTTGGATTGGTGCACGACTTCGGCTGGCATCGTTAACCATTTGGATAATTTGAGACAGTAGGGTATCGTTCCCAACCTTTTTAGCTTCCATCAAAAAGGATTGGTTACCGTTGATGGTTCCGCTACTCACTTTATCACCTTTAGCTTTGTCTACAGGAATAGGCTCTCCAGTAATCATAGATTCGTCTATGCTAGTATTTCCTTCAGTAATCACTCCATCCACAGGAATTTTATCGCCTGGTTTTACTTTTAGAATGTCGTCCAATTCTATTTTGTCGATGCTTACTTCAACTTCTTCACCCTCTACTATTTTTATAGCTTTGTTTGGAGCTAACTTCAGTAATTCTTTTACTGCGGAATTGGTTTTACTATGCGCACGAGCTTCGAGGAGTTGTCCCATTAAAACAAGCGTAAGTATTACGGTTGCAGCTTCAAAATATACGTGAACTGCGCCAGATTCGGTTTTAAACTGTTCCGGGAAAAAGTCTGGAAATAACATTCCAAACACACTAAACAGCCACGCCACGCCAGCGCCGATGCCGATGAGCGTAAACATATTGAGATTCCAGGTTTTGATGCTTTTATAAGCACGTTCAAAAAACATCCAAGTGGCATAAAACACAACAGGAATGGACAAACCGAATTGGATCCAGTTCCACCCTTTTTGTTCCAGGACATCATATAATGGATTATTGGGAAGCATCTCGCTCATAGCGATCAAGAAGATTGGCAATGTGAATACTGTTGCAATCCAAAATTTCCTCAATAGTTTCTGATAGGTTTTCTCTTCTGCAGAGATATCTGGTTGCAACGGTACCAAGTCCATTCCGCAAATCGGGCAAGCTCCAGATTCGTCTTTCACGATTTCGGGATGCATGGGGCAAGTAAATCCTCCCCCTAACCCCCTCCCAAGGAGGGGGGACTGCTCCTCTACCAAATCCATTCCGCAGACAGGACAATCGCCAGGTTTGCTGTAGGTTTTGTCGCCTTCGCAGTGCATGGGACAGTAAAAGGAGCCTCCTTTCTCCTGAAGGGGGCTTTTCTCACTCTTATCTTTCGAAGTCTTTGGGCTCCTCTCCTTCGGGGAGGTTGGGAGGGGATTTTTGTGTATGGAATAGCTACCGCCATCTTCTTTTAGTGCTTTTTGAAAGGTCTCGATAGGAATGTGTGATTCCATCTCAATGGTAGCTTCCTTTTTTTCCAGATCGACCGTAGCGTTTGAAACTCCTTCTACTTTTGAGAGCGTTTCTTCAACATGGCTGCGGCAGCCGTTGCAGGTCATTCCGTAAATATGATAGGTGTGTTTCATTTATTATACTTAAATATATTTACTGTAGGGGTTCACTATTTTAGTGAATTATTAATAGTGATACTTCCCTTTAGTGTTTGTAATTATGGTCTTGAAACCAATGGTTAAATTCAGCTTCGCATATAGGTCTTATTTTAGATAACATCAAACATTGATCAGGTATTCTCTTTAACTAGATTTTTTTCTTTTTCTCTAAGATACCTTATTTATTAGTCAATGGGTGTCCCAATTGAAGTTGAATGCAGACCCTTTAAATATACTTAACATTATCGGGTTTATACCAATTTGCTTTTAAATAGAGGCTTACATAATTTATAACACTACTCATTGTAGATTAACTATTTTACTAACGATATGGATAATGTTGCCGGTGTGGTAGTCATATTTTTGAAAATCAAAAAACTAAGATGAACACTATAAATTATTATTAATGTTTTTATAAAAATCTTATAATTTTCATTTATTACTGATTATTAAATCAAGATTATTTATTATTTTTAATTTAAAGATTTTACGAAAACCTTTTCGTTTTTTTTTCTAAAAGTTTTGGTAAATCTGATAAATATATTATGTTTGTAAATATTGTCAAATTTCTTAACCAATAAATATAATTATGAGACAAAATTTATTAACGAAAATGATTTGTGTTATGTTCCTTTTTTTAGGAGGATTACTTCACTCTCAAAGCGTTTCAGGTACTGTTTATGATAAGGTAGGGACATTACCTGGAGTTAACATTTCTGTTAAAGGCACTAATAATGGTGCACAGACGAGCATGGACGGTTCTTATACCATCAATAATTTAGATAACAACGATGTTATTGTATTTAGTTACATTGGCTTTAAAACACAAGAGGTCATATATACAGGACAAAAAGAAATAGATGTAACCCTTGTTGAAGATGCAGCTCTTTTAGACCAAATAGTAGTTATTGGCTACGGTACTACAACTGTAAAAGATGCTACAGGTTCTGTTACTACTGTTTCAGCAAAAGATTTTAATGGAGGCGTCATCGCATCTCCAGAACAGCTAATACAAGGAAAAGCGGCAGGTGTACAGATAAGCCAAGCTAGTGGAGAGCCTGGTTCTGGTATTGCAATTCGAATTAGAGGTACATCTTCGGTTCGTTCTAATAACAACCCATTATTTGTAGTAGATGGCATACCTCTCTCTGATGGTGGTACTGCTGGTGCAGCCGATTTAGGAGGTGGAGGAGGTTCTGCTAGAAATCCACTTAGTTTTTTAAACCCAAATGATATTGAAAGCATGACTGTTTTAAAAGATGCTTCAGCAACTGCCATCTATGGGTCTAGAGGCGCTAACGGTGTAGTAATAATTACTACAAAAAGTGGTATAAGAGGTAGCGGTGGTGTTTTTCAATTTAATTCTAACACCAGCTTTTCAACTGTATCGAAAACGTTTGATTTATTAAACGGTCCAGAATTTTTAAGCGCAATCTCTCAATTCGGTGGTAACGCTTCTGAATTGGATTTTGGGGCTAATACAGATTGGCAAGATGTCGTTTTTAGAGATGTTATTAGTAAAGATAATTCATTTGCATATTCAAATAATTATGGAGATGGCTATGTAAGAGCTTCCTTAGGTCTAGTTGATCAGCAAGGGGTTGTTGAAAATTCTTCACAAGCAAAATTTACGGGTAGAATTAATGCATCACACAGATTTTTTGAGGATAAATTAAAAGTAGATGTAAATGCTACTTACTCAAGAATAGATGATGAAGCTCCTTTTATTACAAATTCTTCTGGTTCTCAAGGTGATTTACTAGGAGCTACGTATTTTGCAAATCCAACATGGCCTAATGACTTAAATTTTACTAGTGGTGATGGTAAGTTAAATCCGAGACAACTTTTAGACTATTATGAAGATTTGAATGAGACAGATAGAGTTTTAATGAATGCAGGTGCAGAGTATTCCATCTTAAGCAATTTGAAAGCTAAAGTAAATTTAGGGTATGATCAATCTAAAGCAACAAGAACACAAGTACTTTCTCCAGACGCTGATGGATTCAACAATGGTGTTCCTGGGAATGGGCGTGCTGCTTTACAAGACGTAAATGTAAAGAATGAACTACTGGACATAACTTTAGATTATACCAAAGATTTTGGAAATTCGAATTTAGAGGTACTTGTAGGTTATTCGTTTCAAAGTTTTCGGAACTACGGTAGGACGATACAAGGTTTTGGTTTGAATACGAGCAACTTAGCTGAAATGGCAAATAATTTGGAAAATGCTGCAGATTTAATTCAAGGCTCTATTGGTGACAATCCTTATCAACAATACGGTTTTAGTTCAAATGGCTTGTTTATCAACCAAATACTTCCAATAATTAATTCGAATGTTTCATTAACTTCTCCTTCAGGTATTCCTGTAAATTCTGTAACAGGTAACTTTTTTGACAACACGGATGAGTTACAATCCTTTTTTGGACGGGTAAATTATAAAATTAACGATAAATATTTGTTTACTTTCACCTTAAGAGCAGATGGCTCTACACGTTTTGGACCTAACAATCAATATGGATATTTCCCATCGGGTGCCTTTGCTTGGCAACTACACCAAGAAGATTTTATACCAGAGGCTTTTTCAAAACTTAAAATGCGTGTAAGTTATGGAATTACAGGAAACCAAGATGGTCTGGGGTATGGTAATTTTCTACCAAGACAGCGTTTTGCAGATCCAAGTATTGGTAATGGTGGTGAAGTTAATCCTCCAGGTTTTAGTTTAGTCTCATTTGCAAACCCAGATTTGAAATGGGAAGATACAGCACAATTTGGTATCGGTTTCGACTACGGCTTCTTCAATGACCGCTTGAATGGTTCTGTTGATATCTATCACAAATCAACTACAGATTTGTTATTACAACAAGAGTCAGCACAACCAGCCGTTCAGCCTTTTGTATTTTCAAATTTAGATGCTTCAGTTATTAACCAAGGTGTAGAGTTTATGGTCAATTACGATATTATCCAACAAGATGATATGAATTGGAACTTTGGTTTTAATGTTGCTTATAATGAGAACGAAGTTCAAGATTTTGATGGTTTAATACAAACAGGTGAAATAAATGGTAACGGGTTAACAGGCGCATTTGCACAATTACTGGCAGAAGGTCGTCCTTTATTTTCTTACTACTTAAGAGAGTTTGCAGGTTTTGATGAAAATGGTATCTCAATTTACCCTAATGGAGATCAGCAACAGTTTGTAGATAAGAGTGCATTGCCAGACATCACTTTGGGGATTAATACTAGTTTTAGTTATAGAAATTGGGATGCTAATGCTTTTTTAGCAGGGCAATACGGACAGTATATTTATAATAACACGGCAAATGCATTTTTTACAGCAGGAATAATTAATTCGGGGCAAAATGTGAATGGGAATGTACTTGTAAATGGAGAGTCTGGTGCAAATGCACCTGACGTATCGACTCGGTTTTTGGAAAAAGGGGACTTCTTAAGATTACAGAATTTATCCGTAGGGTATAGTGTAAATCTTAAAGAAGAATCGTTCCTTGATGGTTTACGCTTTTCACTAATTGGTCAAAACCTATTTGTCATTACTCCATATTCAGGTTTAGATCCAGAAGTAGATACCCCAAGTTCACTTAATAACATACCTTCAGCAGGTATCGATTATACAAGTTTCCCAAGAGCGACAACCGTTACATTTGGATTAAATGCATCTTTTTAAAAAAAATAGAACAATGAAAAATACAATTAAATGGTTAACATTATCAGTATTAATTATTTCGATAAGTTGTACTGATTTGGAAATTGAACAGACAGATTCTAACTTTGACGAAAGTTTATCAGGTGAGTTTGGTGGTGTAGATCCTGCGGCTTCACTAGACGGTTTATATTCGGATCTAAGAACGCAAATTCAAACTCAAGAAGGATTATATGCTTTAAATGAAGTCAGTTCAGATGAATTATTAGTACCAACACGTGGAACTGATTGGGGAGATAATGGTGTATGGCGTAATTTACATGACCACAATTGGGATGCATTACACAGGGATGTAAAAAACACATGGAATAGTTTTAACCAAAATGTATATAGAGCTACGTTAATTATTGACCCTAGAAGTGAAAGTACTCCGCAACAGGTCGCTGAGGCTAAGTTTTTAAGAGGTTTTAGTACCTTTTGGATTGCAGATTTGTACGGGCAAGCGCCTTTTAGAACTCCAGATGAAGGACCAGACGTTAATCCAAGCGTGAAGACTAGAGCGGAAGCTATTGATTTTGCCTTACAAGATTTAACGGACGCATTACCAGATTTACCCTCTTCTGGCCCGAGTGGTTCATTAAATAGAGCAACCAAAGCTGCTGCAAATCATCTTTTATCAAAAATATATTTGAATAAACATACCTATTTAGGAACTACAGCGGATCCTGCGGATATGACTAGGGTCGTAGAATATGTGGATGCAATTAAGGCGGATGGCTTTGCGTTGGCTAGTGGTTATTTTGATATTTTTGAAAATGATGTTGATAGTGAAACTATTTTATTTACAACATCAGAAGTAGGCCCAAGAATATGGAATACTTTGCACTACAAACAAAACTCACCAGATAATGAAGGCGGTGGCTGGAATGGATTTACAACCTTGTCTGAATTTTATGACACATTTGAAGGTGATCCAAATATCAACGTACCTGGATCAGGACAAGAAGAACGCAGAGGATTTGTACCAACAGATGGCTCCAATTTAGGGATTGGTTACGGTTTTCTAATAGGTCAACAATACGACCAAACTGGGGCAGCAATGACAGATCGTGTTGGAAATCAATTGGACTTCACAAGAGAACTCCCAGGTCTTTTAGGCAATAGTGAAGTTACAGGTATACGACTAATCAAATACCATCCAGAAAACGGAGGTTTTACAGGGCATCAAATCCTACTTAGATATGCAGATGCACATTTAATGAAAGCTGAAGCTATTCTTAGAGGAGGAACATCATCAGAAACGGCATTAGGTTTAGTAAATGAGCTACGTGCCATGAGAAATGCAAATGGAAATACTACTCCTTTATCAGCAGTAACAGAAGAAGACATGCTGGATGAAAGAGGACGCGAGCTATACGGAGAATTTTGGAGACGAAATGACTTAATTCGTTTTGGCAAATTTAGTGATGCTTGGCAGTATAAGAGCAATACTGATGTTACTAGAGTTTTATTTCCAATTCCTGCAACAGCAATTATATCTAACCCTAATTTGGTTCAGAACGAAGGCTACTAAAACTTTGTATATTTTTTTGTTTATTTGAGTTAAAGAGGGTGTATAAAGCACCCTCTTTATTAATTTTCAGAAGTTAATAACACTCCTATTTATTTACTTTAAATTTGTAGATGAATCTATTCTTGATATTTATAATTAGGCATTTAAAAAATAGTATCATTGTGTATTGAGCTTTTAATTTTGATGAAGTCATCTATTTAAACAACTTTAGATTAGCATATATATATTTTGAAAATAATAAAAACAACTTATATCGAACATTCCAAAACCAATCTCTTATTTTTAAATAAAGCTCAATTTTATACTTATCAATAAAGGGGTTTTGACTAATTTTTTCTTCCAAATTTGAAACCTATGGAGAAGTTAGATTTAAATGTATTTAGTTCATTGTTTATATAATTTTACACGCATGCAATTTATATTAAAAAGGATTTTACTAGTATCAATGATCTCTTTTCTTCTCAGCGCCTGCAAAAAAGAACAAGAAATAATGCCCACTTCAGATGAAGTTGAAACTCTATTTACCTTATTAAATTCAGAAGAAACAGGCATCGATTTTTTCAATGAGGTTAAAAACCAAAAGAACTTTAACATCTTTAAATATCGCAATTTTTATAACGGTGGTGGGGTTGCCATAGGAGATATCAATAATGATGGTTTAGCAGATATTTACTTAACTGGTAATATGGTTGCTAACAAATTGTACTTAAATAAAGGGGATTTAGAATTTGAGGATATTTCTAAAGCTTCTGGTATTGAGGGTAACAAACCGTGGTCTACAGGGGTTGTGATGGTTGATATCAATTCTGATGGACTACTTGATATCTACGTTAGTAATGCAGGTAATATGAAAGGAAATAACCATGATAATGATTTATACATCAACAATGGAGATTTAACCTTTACAGAAAAAGCAGCAGAATATAACCTCGATAAGACTGGCTTCTCTACACACGCAACCTTTTTTGATTATGATAAAGACGGCGATCTAGATGTTTATATTTTAAACAATAGTAATATTCCTGTAAGTAGCTTAGGCTATGCAGAACAAAGGGATAAGCGAGCCCAAGATTGGGGAAATGTGCCCGAAATATTTCGAGGTGTTGGAGATATGTTACTCAGAAATGACAACGGGAAATTTGTAGATGTTAGCGAAGAAGCCGGGATATATGGAAGTTTGATTGGCTTTGGTTTAGGTGTCATGGTCACAGATATCAATGGAGATTTGTATCCAGATATTTATGTGTCTAATGATTTTTACGAACGCGATTATTTGTACATAAACAATCAAGATGGCACCTTTAAAGAAGAGATCCAAAAATGGACTTCTCACCTTAGCCTTTCTGCTATGGGTGTGGATATAGCAGATATCAATAACGATGGGAATGCAGATATATTTATTACAGATATGTTACCAGAAGCAGACCAAAGGGTGAAATCTATAATGGAATTTGAAAATTATAACGTATTTAAATTAAAACAAAGCAAAGGTTTTTCTCAGCAATACATTCAAAATACACTTCAGTTAAATAATGGAAACAATACCTTTTCTGAAATCGCCTATTTTAGCGGCGTTGCTAAAACAGATTGGAGTTGGGCAGGTTTGCTTTTTGACATGGATAATGACGGTTACAGAGATATTTTTGTTACCAATGGTATAAATCACGATTTAACAGATTTAGACTTTGTAGATTTTTTTGCCAATGAAATCATTCAAAAAATGGCATTAACAGGAAAAAAACAAGCCATCGATTCTATTATAAGTAAAATGCCTGTAAAACCGCAACCTAATTATGCCTTCAAAAACAACGGAGACCTTACTTTTAAAAACGCCAATAAAGAATGGGGTTTTGAAACTCCAAGTTTATCCAACGGAGTTGCCTATGGTGATTTAGATAACGACGGCGATTTAGATTTGGTGATTAATAATGTGAATATGAAGCCTTTTGTTTATGAGAATAATGCAGACTCTTTGACAAACAACACCTATTTAAAAATAAAATTAGAAGGAGAAAAAAAGAACAAATTTGCCATTGGGAGTACTGTGAAAATCTATTATGACAATAAAGTATATGTACAAGAGCAAATTCCATCTAGAGGATTTCAATCCTCGATGGATTATGTGATGACGATAGGTTTAGGCAGCACAAAAGTCATTGACTCTTTACGAGTTATTTGGCCAGATGATAAAACACAGAAATTAACTAATATCAAAACAAATGCTACGCTAACTCTACAGCAATTTAAAGCAACTGAAACTCAAAAGCCCTATCAATTCAAAAATAATAAAACCTTACTAACAGAAATAACAGAAAATAAATTTGATGAGCACGAGGAAAACAGTTATTCAGATTTTGACCATGAAGGGTTGATTACTAAGATGGTATCGCAAGAAGGACCAGCATTAGCTGTTGGTGATGTTAATAATGATGGAAATGAAGACTTTTATATTGGTGGTGCCAAAGATCAAGCTGGGGTACTGTACTTAAATTTTGGAAATGGCAAAATAAAAAAATCAAACCAAAAAGCTTTTTTGATCGATGATTTTTATGAAGATACTACTGCTTCTTTTTTTGATGCTAATGGGGACGGTAACCTTGATTTGTTAATAGGAACTGGGGGTAACGAAATTAGTGAACAAATAAACTATACAGTAAGATTATACTTTAATAATGGAAAAGGTGATTTTGAATTGTCGAAACAAAACTTCCCCTCTCTTAGAAAAAATATAGCAGTAGTTGCTCCGTATGATTTTGATAATGATGGGGATATCGATGTTTTTGTGGGGGCTAGATCTGTAGTAGGAGCCTATGGAATTAATCCTTCACATCAATTTTTAGAAAATAACGGCGATGGAACTTTTGAAGACACAACAGAAAAAGTGGCTTACGAACTAAAAGACGCAGGAATGATTACCGATGCCATTTGGGTAGATATTGATAATGACTCGATAAAAGATTTAATCACAACATCGGAATGGGATACACCTAAAATTTATAAAAATAACGGACGAAGACTCATCAAACAATCTTCTTCTTTAGACGAATTGCACGGCATGTGGAACGTAGTTGAAGCAGCTGATTTGGACAAAGATGGAGATATCGACTTTATTTTTGGAAACCAAGGAAACAATACAGCTCATAAAACATCTGAGGAAAACCCTATAAAAATGTGGATGAATGATTTTGATAACAATGGGACTATTGAACAAATTACAACCAACCATCAGGAAGGAAAAGACTATCCAATCCACATGAAAAAAGAACTAACCAGGCAATTGGTTTCTTTGAAAAAACAAAATTTAAAAGCTTCTGTATACGCCAAAAAGTCGATTGATGAATTATTTGAAAAGGAGAAAGTAGAGAACTCCAT
>Ga0307937_1000681_pt1 | contig 19820 bp, 18 predicted proteins | sample OrgLakmetagenom3_FD_201814 | JGI IMG/M metagenome (GOLD analysis project Ga0307937, IMG submission 201814) | Saline water microbial communities from Organic Lake, Antarctica - #3 | ecosystem: Environmental > Aquatic > Non-marine Saline and Alkaline > Saline | place: Antarctica: Organic Lake...
CGGATTTTTTCACCTTTGGTGAATGCTGATTAAAGCGGATTTTGAAATGCCTTAATAGTGCAAGAAAAGATAACTGAGATTTATTCTCCATTGAAAAAGTTATCCACTAAATTCGTGGTAGAACCTAGAAAGTTAAAAGACAAACAAACAATAGATCATAGCTGGACAACAATAGTAGAAACAATGAAAAGCATGCAAAGCTCAGTGACTACAGTCAACAACGACAAGAATAAAAAAATTACATCAAACTTTGCACAAGACCGACCAAAGCACAAAAAGAAATCTTTGATGCGTTAAACTTTAAAGCGAGACATTTTACTAGAATAATAAAAGTAGTGACCTAAATGTTAGAATAAAAAATGCAATAGACTGTTAAGCAAAGTTTTGTGAATGTTTGTTTTCAAGTTGTGTTAATTGATAATTCGTAATTCCCTAATTCGTAATTGTCTTATTAATACTTAAAGTAGCTTAAACTATCCAAACTCAATTCCCAAACGCCAAAGTCGTTAATAAAAGGTTCTTGTGTCACATAATGAATTTGCTGAACAGAATTGCCAAATTGAATTCCTTTCGTAGATTTATTGTATTTCACCTTTCCAGTTTGGAAAAATAGACACTGTTCAAATGGGTCATCTTTATCACAAGCTACACCAAATCCACTATCTCTGCTATCCACGGTTAAAAAATTGCGAATAGAATCTCCTTTAGTTGGCGAAAAAAATACTTTCGTTCGCCATTCACCTTTAAAATCTTCATTGTATTTCTCAATGTTCTTTATATTGCAGGAGAACAACAGTAATAAAACAAGCGATGAGTAAAGAAAAACAGTTTGTTTTTTCATTTGAAGATCATTAATGAAATTTAGAAAAATAAAGATATAAAAAAATGCCATCCGAATAATCAGACAGCATTTATAATAAAAATATTTTCGTTAATTAGTGTCCGCAAGAAAACTAATCATTTTTAGGACTTTGATAAGAAAACTTCAAAGACAAGGCTTGTGAAGTTTTTAATTGTCAAGAGTCCCGACTGTCAACGTCGGGATGACTGCAATTTAAAACAATCATAACGCAGTATTTGGAGTTTTCTTGCAAAGACTAATTAAGCCTCAATTGGTTCCTCCAAAGGAACTATTGAAACAAATGAACGGTTATTTTTCTTCTTTCTGAATTCAACAACTCCTGTTGTTAATGCAAACAAGGTGTGGTCTTTACCAATCCCAACATTTAATCCTGGGTGGTGCTTAGTACCTCTTTGACGAACAATAATGTTACCTGCAATAGCAGCTTGTCCACCAAATATTTTTACACCAAGGCGTTTACTCTCCGATTCACGACCGTTTTTCGAACTTCCGACTCCTTTTTTATGTGCCATCTTATTTAATTTTTTGATACTGAAAGAACATGTCTTTCAATATATGATTAAGCTTTAATTCCTGTAATAGTCAGCTCTGTTAATTGCTGACGGTGACCATTTTGCTTCTGGTAACCTTTTCTTCTTTTCTTTTTGAAGACAATTACTTTATCTCCTTTCAGGTGACGTTCTACTTTCGCAGAAACTTTCACACCTTCTATAGCTGGGGCGCCAACGTTAACCTTTCCTTTGTCATCCGTTAGTAAAACACGTTCGAAGTCGATTTTATCTCCCTCTTTAACGTCTAAACGGTGAACAAATAAACGTTGATCTTTTTCAACTTTGAATTGTTGCCCTGCTATCTCTACAATTGCGTACATAGCTAATTTAATTAATTATTAATATTCTATAAAAATTCGGACTGCAAATATACTGATTTATTTATTAAAATCATAAACCTGCGCTTTTTTTTATATTTTGTTTTTTTATCCGATTCGCAGTGAATATACCCAGTAATATAATCAACATAGCAAAAACTTGGATCCAACTCAATGTTTCCCCATCATAAAAACCAATAATAACTGCTACAATTGGAATAAGGTAAGTGACGCTACTTGCAAATAAAGCAGATGTTTTACTGATCAGATAGTTGAATAAAATCAATGAAAGTGCTGTTCCGACAATAGCTAATATTAAAATATAAACGAGTGCTTTATTTGCATGTTCATTTTCTATAATCGTTGATGGTGTGTCAAAGTAAAAGAAAAGGAAAACTGCAGGAATAAATGCAAAAACAAATGCGACAGAAGTAACTTTCAAGGGAGGCAAATGACTTAAATTGTAGCGCATCGTATTTGTACTTAAAGCATAACAAACGGTTGCAAAAACAACTGCCATTACATGTAAGTAAGTTCCAGAGGTGTCTACTACTGAAACCCCATTAACTAATGTAATAATCCCTATAGTTCCTATTAAAACACCTATGACTTGCATTCTCAATAGTTTTTGGCGGAAGAAAGTTGCGCCAATAATCAAAGTAAAAATTGGAACAGTGCTGTTTAACATTCCAGCATATCCAGAGCTAATTCCTGTTTCTGCATAGGGGAATAAAAATGCAGGAATAAAACTTCCAGCCAAAGAAACAACTGCTAGGCTTATACCAATTTTATAAGAAGTAATGATTTTTAAAGAGCGTAAGCCCATCGGTAGAAGTGCTGCTGAAGCAAAAAGCATACGCATTGTTCCAACTTGATTGCTGCTGAAAATAAGTTCTCCTGTCTCTTTGTCTATCATTCCTCTCTTCATTAAAATGAAAGAACTTCCCCAAACAAGTGAAAGTAAAACGAGAATGGCAGAGTACTTTAGATTTGCTCTCATTCTGCAAAAGTAGCTATGTGATTTGGAATAATAACCAATTGTTTTGTTGAATTCTGAATGTTTTCTTAATTTTGGTAAAATTTGTTATATATGGGACGGGTACTGTTTTTATTCATATTTGTTTCTTTTTTCATTGGATGTGAAAATAATGAAATGATAAAGCTGGATGTGGCTGATGAGAAAAATATTTCTCCAACCCACATGGCTGCCTTTGAAATAGAAGGAATGATGTGCCAAAAAGGTTGTGGAGCAGCGATTAGAAAAGGACTTTATGATACGGGGGGAGTCTCGGAGGTTGAAGTCGCTTTTGATGAAAAAAATCCAGTGAATGAAATCAAGGTGTTTTTTGATATAAACAAAACGTCAACAGAAAAAATGATATTAGTTATAGGTGGATTGGCTGATAATCGTTATTCTGCCAAGCTAATTAAAGTCACCGAGTCCACTATTACTCCTATGAAAGTGAACAAAGACGACAACTCATCTAGTCAAAAAATAAAGCGTATTTCAAATAAAGAGGTTTCTGCAAAAAGTTTCTCTTTCCCAAATCTCACAAAGTTATTGAATGGCTTAATTAATTGATTAACGTTTTTTGATAATTACTTTCTTGCCTTTTGTGTTTTGATTTAATATATTGAAGGCATGAAAATTATCAATCCATACAATAATGAAGTAATTGATGAAATTACTTTACTCAGCAAATCTCAAGTTTTTGAAAAATTAGCTAAAGCTGTTCAAGCAAAAACTAAATTACATAAACTTTCTTCGGGAGACAAATCAAACATATTGCATGCGATTGTGGATGGAATCAATACGAATTTTGAGGAATTTGTAACGACCATTGTTAAAGAAAGTGGAAAGCCTTATCGCTATGCCAAAGCCGAGGTCAGCAGGGCCATTCAAACTTTCCTCATTGCAGCAGAAGAGAGTAAGCGGTTGCCTCATGAACTGTTTGATATTGATGGAACAAACAAAGGAAGAAATCTCAAAGGAGAGGTAGTTTATTTTTCAAAAGGAGTTGTTTTTGGAATTTCACCGTTTAATTTCCCGTTAAATTTAGCAGTTCACAAAATTGCTCCAGCAATCGCTGCGGGCTGTCCTATTCTTTTAAAACCTTCCAGTAAAACTCCCTTAACAATGATTTTGTTAGCGAAAGTTATTGACCAAACAGATTTGCCTAAAGGAGGTTTTGAGCTGATCCATTGTTCTCGTGAAACAGGGGATGAGTTAATTGTGCATGAAGATATAGACGTACTTTCTTTTACAGGTTCTCCTGACGTTGGATGGAAAATGAAATCTCAAGCAGGGAAGAAACATACGGTCTTAGAGCTGGGAGGAAATGCTGCTGCAATTGTTGCCAAAGATGCTAATTTGAAATTAGCGTTAGATGAACTGCTCGTTGGAGGATTTGCTTATTCTGGTCAGGTGTGTATTCATACCCAAAGAATTTATGTTCATGAAACTTTGATGGATGAATTTGTAAAGTCTTACATTTCTGGAGTAGAACAATTAGAGATTGGAGATCCAATGAATAAATCTACGGAGTTTGGTGTAATGATAGATGAAACAAATGCTAAGCGTGTTGAGAGCTGGGTAAATGAAGCTTTGGAAAATGGTGCCGAATGTTTAGTAGGTGGAAGCAGAGTGGACTCGTTTTATGCCCCTACCGTATTGACAAGTGTAAGGAAAGGACTAAAAGTGAGAGACGAAGAAGTTTTTGGTCCAGTTGTGATTATAGAATCCTTCTCTTCTATTGATGAAGCGATAGCTGAGATTAACGATTGTCGTTGGGGACTTCAAGCTGCTTTATTTACGGACAGTATTCAAGTTAGGAATCGGGTCTTTAATGAATTGAATGTTGGTGGAGTAATCCATAATAAGTCAACATCATTTAGAGTAGATGATATGCCTTATGGTGGAGTTAAAGACTCTGGATTCGGAAGAGAAGGTGTTCGTTATGCAATGTTGGACTTTTTAGAGCCGAAACTGTTGGTGAAAAGTAATTAATAACTCAAGTTTCGGTACTAAATGAATACGTGTAAGTTTAGATGGGCATTTGGCAGAAGGCAGTAAGCTTTATGCTTGTTTTTGCCTTCGTTTTTAAATTGATTACTTTAGGGCACCTCTAAAAACCCTACTTTGGTTGCTAAGTTGTTCTTTCTTCCAACTACTTCGTTGCCGAAATACTCATTTAGCCCAGCTAAATTCCGTTTTCAGCGCCTTGTATTTAAAAAAAACAACTACCTTATCATTCCAAACAGAGTTATTAGAGATGCCCTTATTTACTGCACTTTCTATCTAAAAAAATCAATTTGATGTATTAAATGCTAAAACTTGCCAATTGCATATAGCTTACTTCCTCCTAATTAGTGTCTGGTCGGAAACAGACGATTTTTATTCCCGATTTTATCGGGATGAGAGGTATTTATTCAATCATAATAATTTTTTAAGGTTTTTCCCGATTTCTCGGGACAGCCTATGAGCTTGCTTTGCTGCGGTTTGGTTTTATTTCTTTAGGAGATGTGTCACATAGAGCCTGTCGAAATGCCGCATCAGCCGACGAGAAAAAAAGTAAAATATACTCAAAAGAATCAATTTTAATTTTGTGCTGTTTCCGACCAGACACTAATTACAAACTCCACCATAAAATACGTTGTAAAATTAAACTCCGAAATTTCAGTTAATAATTATCAACTGGCTAGAAAACATAGCTAATTTTAACACCCGCATGAACCCTTGGATTCGTTGGACGTTCAGTCTTTATGACTTGTTTTGATTGGTAATCAAAGATTTCATCAACTGATGTGTTCATTCCAATTCCAACATGTAAATCAATAATTAAGTTTTCTTCATAGAAATAACTATAGCCTAGCGTAACTCTTGGCATTGAATAGGTTCTGCTTTCGGTAACATTTTCACTAATTTCAACAGGTGGATCGATGTCTTCAGGATCGTAATATATTTCATCTATCTGTCTGCCCCAATTGAATTTTCTAAACTTAAACTCAGTAGAAATGTATAGCTCCTCTAAAATTTCAATCGGATAAAAACGTAACGCAGCTGAAAAACTAACACCATATCTAGCGTCAACGTTGGTGTTTAATGGAGAAGAACCTCCATCTCCTCCACCAAGATTTACAACATCACTATAAAAATCTCCAAAAGTAATACCTAAGCCTATCTCAGCAGAGATATGGTTAGTAAGCACTCGCTCATAATAAATAGGGAAGTCCCCCGAAAATAGTTCAACAACTCCAACTTTTAAAAGATTCCTTTTTGAATAGGTAGATTCTTCTGTAGAATTTTCTTCAGACTCGAAAGTAACAACTTTAGGTTGTGCATAAGCAAATCCGTAAAGCATTATAAAACCGATTAATAATAGCGTTTTCATATTTATTTATTTTCAACAAATTAAGTGAAAAAAGTGATTAAAAAAGAATGTTTGTAGATTAAATTATTTTTTAAGTTTTAAATCATTGAGTAGTTAATAAACTATGAACTATTGAAAGCCTTCGTAATTATAGCCGATTGCACTGTTCGAAGATGTCACCCCAGGCCCCGTTGGAATTAAAAATCTTGTTGCAGCAGCTCTGACAGTAACTAAATAGTGCCTGGCCGGAAACAGACGATTTTTATAAATTGTATAAATTTTGAGAGCTATTTATTCATTCGTAATAATTTTTTAAGGTTTTTCCCGATTTCTCGGGACAGGCTATGAGCTTGCTTTGCTGCGGTTTGGTTTTATTTCTTTAGGAGATGTGTCACATAGAGCCTGTCGAAATGCCGCATCAGCCGACGAGAAAAAAAGTAAAATATACTCAAAAGAATCAATTTTAATTTTGTGCTGTTTCCGACCAGACACTAAATAATATAAAGCGACCTTGGAAGCTCTTACAATATTTTTTAGTGACGTAAAAAGCTGGAAAACAAATTGGAAATGGAGACGGATTAAGGCCCAAAAATCGAATTTAAACACCGACTCATTTTAAGGTATCGCTGAAAAAGCTGCACGGTAAAAATCTTGTAGTTGATAGCCTATTATAACGAGATAAATTGTTTAAATTTACGCCCATGAAAAAGAGTGAAGACAAGCTGAAAGAGGTTATATCCCACGCAAAAGAGTATGGATATGTATTTCCATCTTCAGAGATATATGATGGGTTATCTGCAACATATGATTATGGCCAATTGGGTGTTGAGTTGAAAAACAACATTAAGAAATATTGGTGGACGGCAATGGTTCAAATGAATGAGGAAATCGTTGGTTTGGATGCTGCAATTTTTATGCACCCAAAAACTTGGAAAGCTTCTGGACATACCGATGCCTTTAACGACCCAATGATCGATAACAAAGATTCTAAAAAGCGTTATCGTGCGGATGTGTTGGTTGAGGAGTATATTGAAAAATACCGTGAGAAAATTGTAAAGGATGTTCAGAAGGGGAAAAAGCGTTTTGGCGATGACTTCGATGAGGTTCAATTCTTAGCGACGAATCCAAACGTGAAGAGAAATCAAGATAAAATTAATGAATTGGAGACGCAGCTAGAAGAAATCTTTAAAAAAGATGATTTAGCAGCATTGAAGGGAATGATTGATGAATTGGGAATTGCTTGTCCTGTTTCTGGATCTAAAAATTGGACAGAAGTACGTCAATTCAATTTGATGTTTTCTACGGAATTAGGTTCTGTTGCGGAGGATGCTTCGACAATTTATTTGCGTCCTGAAACAGCGCAAGGTATTTTTGTAAACTTCTTGAATGTTCAGAAAACAGGAAGAATGAAAATTCCTTTTGGAATTGCTCAAATTGGAAAGGCTTTCCGTAACGAGATAGTTGCGCGTCAGTTTATATTTCGCATGAGAGAGTTCGAACAAATGGAAATGCAATATTTTGTGCGTCCAGGAGAAGAACTGAAATGGTATGAACACTGGAAAGTAAAGAGAAATAAATGGCACAAAGCGTTAGGTCTTGGAGAGGAGTTCTATAGAGATCACGACCATATTCAATTGGCGCATTATGCAAATGCTGCCTCTGATATTGAATTTGATTTCCCAATGGGCTTTAAAGAGTTGGAAGGAATTCATTCAAGAACAGATTTTGACTTGAAAAAACACGAAGAACATTCAGGTAGGAAATTACAGTTCTTTGATCCTGAATTAAACAAAAATTACACTCCTTTTGTGGTTGAAACATCTGTTGGATTAGACAGAATGTTTTTAGCTGTTTTTAGTGCGTCCTTGAAAAATGAAGCATTAGAAGATGGTTCTGAAAGAGTTGTTTTATCGATTCCTCCTGCATTGGCTCCTTATAAAGTTGCGGTAATGCCTTTAACGAAAAAAGATGGTTTGCCAGATAAAGCGAGAGCTATTATAGATGAATTGAAATTTGATTTCAACTGTCAATATGACGAGAAAGATTCGATTGGTAAACGTTACAGACGTCAAGATGCGATTGGAACACCATTCCATGTAACAGTTGATCACCAAACTTTGGAAGATGATACGGTTACAATTCGCGACAGAGATACGATGAAGCAAGAGCGTGTTGCAATAGCAAATTTACACGCTATTATTGAAGAAAAAGTAAGCTTGAAAAAGTTATTACAGCAAGGATAAAGTGGAAGATTGAAATTTCGCAAAGTATAGAGTATGAATATTGAGCATACAGAATAGAAAAGCCCCGACAATTTTGTTGGGGCTTTTTTTAATTTGGACTTGTTTTTTTTGCGAATTACTAAGTTTTTTTTATTGCATAAAAAATTGCTCCTTACTGCAAGTTGATCAGTACTCTTTAAGTAGATTTCTAAGTAGTTGCCTTCTTGGTTAACGCAAATCTTACAATTTCCACAATTAACCAAACCCACGGAGCACCATGCATCACCAAATCAAACCAATCCATTGCTTGCATTCCATTTGCTCCACCAAAAACCCATTTTAGTTTACCAAAAAGATGTGGTTCAGGAACAAATGGTGCTAATCCTAGCGTTAGGGAAGCAATTAAAGCAAGTGTTATATTATTTTTCTTTTTCATGATTTCATTATTTATGAATGCTTTTCTTTGCGAAAAGGAGCAATGAGTTGTTGGAAAAATCCGGGTGCGTAGTTTTCATCGTCGTCAAATCCCAATTCGATATCTCGACCGTTATAAGGAATGTAGTTGGTTTTGAATATGTAATCCCAAATACTCAAAGAAATTCCGTAGTTCATTCCGTAAGGATGTTCCTTTGGTAAATCTTTTGAATGGTGCCAAATGTGCATTTTAGGGTTGTTTAAAATGTATTTAAACACTCCATAATCCCAACCTAAATTGGCATGATTTAAGTGTCCAATGGCAACAGCTATTGCATATACGATAAATGCTAATTCTAATTGAAAACCGAACATCATAGATAAAGAAATATACTTAATTGAATTATAAACCAATGTTTCTCCAAAGTGGTAACGCATGTGTGCTGCAAATCCCATTTCTTTTACGGAGTGATGAACCTTATGAATTTTCCATAAAAATGGAACGTGATGTAACATAACATGAACACACCATTGCACAAAATCAGCAATGATGAAGAATAGGAATAACTGTATTCCCCAATGTAGATTGGATAAATCAATAAAATGGCCGCCTTCATATCCAAGAGGAGCCAATAAGTAGCTCAGAAATTCAACGGTAACAGATGATAAAGCGATATAGAGAAGTAAGTTGAAGATGAAGAAATTAAAAAACATATAAAATCCATCTAGCCAGAAATCTTTTCTGAATGCTTTTTGCTCTTTTCTCCAAGGTACGAGTAATTCTAATCCCCATACCACTAATGAAATAATGATTACGAAATAAAAGAAATTAAACTCTCCCTCTAAAGGATTATTAATCGTTTTCCAAAGGTAATTCGCATAGTTTGTGTACGTTTTCGCAAATAATTCTAAGTACTCATTCATGTCTTAAAAATAGGATTTATTTTATGTAAAAATACTTGACTGTAGCCAGTATGACTGTAACAATTGTCACTTTGGAAAGTTTAGGCGGGGAGTTTTTAGTGGATAATTATCTATCAAAAGGGTACGTTTCTTCTACTATACTTCTTTATAAGCCTGACCAATCAGTCTATTTCGCTAGAATTATTTTTCCCATTACTATTTTAAAGGGGATAATTTTATTTTGGTGAGCTAAGATAGAGTGTCAGATTATTAGTGTTCTGTTATTTAGGATAGAGATGCCAAATATGAACAAGAAATATTCTTTTGTTTATTGTTCCATGTTAGATTGTTTTAACTGAAAAAATAGTTGAGTTGCCCTTACAGGGCGCAGGATTACTTTATTTATTCAGCAGGACGCGCTGCATCCTGCTGAATTGAGCTGGGCTTTCAGCCCGCTTAGCTACTTATTAGAAACTACACATAACTAATGAAATTAGCATATGTAATCGCCCTGAAAGGGCAGTTTGTTTTAACTCAAGGCATCGCCTTGGGTTGAAATACTATATCAAGGTAATGCGTCCTGTAAGGACAGCTCTTTTTGGGTTGATCACTTGCAGAAGCAGAATGAGCAACACACCAAAATAAAATTAACCCTTTTAAAGTTTGCATTTATTAGTCAAAAAAAATGACCTACAAAGTAGGTCATTTTTTTAATATCTTAAAAATTCTATTTAGAATTTCCGAAATTTAATTTAATCTGCTTTCAAGATACTAATTGACTTATCACCAAATACATTGTGATTTCCATAAGGAGAACCAATTCCATCCCATTTTTCCCATTTTTTCAATTCAATGTATTGTGGGTTTCTTGCAATTTGTTCAGCCTCTAATCGAATTGCTTCAGATTTAAACTTAGCAGATACAATCAAAGAAGAATCACCTCTCGCTTTTGCAATTTTAGCGTTTGCTAAATATTCCTGTTCTTTTTGTTTTTCTTTTGCTGTAAGGTTACGCTGTTTTTGTGTTTCTTTTGCCTCAATCTGTTTAGCAATACTTGGAGGTAAGTTTACATCCGCTATTTCAACATAATTAAGATTGATGTAGTTGTTATCGAAATCGGATTCCAAAATTGTTTCAATTTCACCTTCAAGTGCCTCACGTTTTGAACTGTAGACTTGCTCGTAAGTGTATCTACCGATGACATCCTTGATTGCACCTTTTGCTTTGTCATCAATGAAAATTGTATAGTTTTCACGGTGTTTTATGTGAATTTTCGCAACGTTATTTGGCTCAATATTATAGTTAACCGATACATCTAAGGTCACATCTGTACCATTAATGTCCATTACTTGTTGATTGAACTGCTTAGACTTGTTAATAATTTCGTAAGTAATCATTCTATTCCATGGAAGAATGAAAAAAGTTCCTTCCTGATAAATATCATCCTCAACAATACTAGGACTGTTATACGGTTTGAATACAAATCCTTGCTCTCCGGGTTTCACATCTACCCAAGAATTAAAAAATATAATAATAACGAGTAAAGCTACTGCTCCAACTGCGACGTACCTAATCATTTTTTTAGTTTCCATATCTGTCTTTTTTACCTTTTTTGACGATGTAATCGACGGTTAAATAAATAATTGCAATCAATGCTATGAGTACCAATATCTTTATTAATGCTGGTGATTTAAACAAATAACGGATAGAAACATAAACGGAGCCACCAATAATGACGGAACCAAAAATAATTCTAAATATTTGCCTATTTCTAATATTCATTGATTACAACTAATAATACGCAAAGGTAGTAATATTATACGTTTTATCTAGGAGGAAATGATTTATTAGTGTCTATTTCATACCAAACACTATTTAGTGTCTGGTCGGAAACACAACAAAATTAAAATTGATTCTTTTGAGTTTATTGTAATTTTTTTCTCGTCGGCTGATGCTAAGGTATCTCCTAAAGAAAGAAAATGAAAATATTTCTCAAAATGTATACAATTTATAAAAACTGTCTGTTTCAGACCAGACACTATTTATAAACGGATATGACAGTTTATGTTGAATTTGAAACAGAAGTGTAAAAATGTTATATTCTTAACTTTTAAGATAAATATTTTTTCTTTTAACCCTGACAACTTTTAGAATTTACAATTTGATTCGATAAGTTAGCACTTATCAGGGTAGATTATACAACCTAAAGCTTCTTAAACCTAGAATAAACCGAGAATAATATTTTAAACCAAATTGGAGAGATGTCCCATGTGTAATAATAGTAATCTACATCTTTCCCATTAAAGCGCTGATTAAAAAACTGTATTCCTTTTACGCGAGAACCTCCAAAATCAATTGAACAATTTTGATTGAATCCATAATTTATAAAATGATTCATCAAGGCATACATTGCTCCTTCTTTCTGCAGCTCTTCTAGTGCAGTTCCTTTTAAATAGAGCAATTTGTTATTGAATTTCAAGCCAATTAAACCACCTTTTAAAGTTTCTCCATCAAAAACGCCCACTTTATATAAGTTACCTTTTTCTTCTGCTTTTTTTACAACATCAAATAAATAATGAACATCTTTTGAGGCGTATAAAGGCAATTTCTTCGAAAGTTCTTTTGCTATAAGTTGAGAAAGCATACCAGTATCGATATTTTCCTCCCGAATTTCATAACGCGTTTTGGCAAATCGTTTAATCATTCGCTTGGCTTGGGTCTTGAGCTTGAATTGCTCCTGATCAACAACTTGGTGAATGTGATTGCTGTATTTTGTTTTTGGAAGAATCGCTGATTTAACATTTAAGTCTCCTTTCGAATAGCGTTTTAATAATGATTTTTCAAATGCTGCTAAGTCTATTTTTGAAACATCACCAATGGGTTCAATGTATCTTTGAAATAATGGAGGGTAAACACGTGTGATTCCACCTTTTCTTACAATACCCACTGGAATAGCAAAAGAATAGTCATCAGCTACATAAGCCTCCCAATCTATCGCTGTTGCATCAAAGTAAAAAGATAGCGAATAAATTGAAGCTCCTTGTGTTTGTTGCACCAATTTATCCCAATTATGGCGATTAATATCTTTTTGATTTATCCAATTTGCTTTCATGAAAAATATGTTCAATTGCGAAGATAGAAATTTCTAAGCTATAACGTTATGATGTTGTTTGAAAGTATAACCGAAGCTGAATAGTAAGCTAATTTAAATTCTTATGGTATAATCACCTTCGTAACCATTCCACTTTGTTGATTGTAGATTAAATATAGTCCTTTTTTTGAAAAGGGAATATTCGCTTGATTATTTACTTCTAACACCTTTTTGCCTGAGGTGGAGAAAATATGATATACACCTTTTTCTGCGAAATGTAGGGTTTGAGTAAATATGTCATAAAATATTTTATCACGCTTAATCTGAATTGATATAGTTCCGTTATTATATTTTTCACCATCATAATCGGCCGAATTTAACCTGTAGTAATGAGTTCCAGAACGAGATTCATTGTGCGTAAAAGTATACTCTTTAGGTGAGTTCACTGTTCCATGACCATCAACTTTAGCAATTGATTTGAAGTTATATCCGGTTTTCGAATGAAGTAATTCATAATAAGCATTGTTAAGTTCTGTTTTGGACTTCCAGTGTAACTCAACTTTTCTGTTAATATATTCTCCTTCAAATTTTACAATAGAAATAGGTAAAGCGACCAGCCCACAGTTACCTGTAGAAGAACTTAAATCATCTATCCAACCTTGATTATCTGGGTTGTTTGCTTCGCCAGGAGTTTCTTTTGTTGTTGATAAATCAGCCGTGGCATCTCCTATACTCCAGTTATTAATGTTTCTGAAGTCTCCAGCGTTAAAATAAGCGACTTTCTGCTCCATTTTGGAATTAATTAATTTTGTATTGTCTGTTCCTCCATTTGTTCCTACACCATAAGAAATCCCGAAGAAGTAATCCCCATTGGGTTTTCTGGTTTGCACAGCATCGGCGTCATTCGCTAAAGAGACTAATAACCAAACAGAGGAAGCACTTGATGAAGGTGAGTAAGAATTGTCAGTAGCATTTGGTAAATCATCAAAACCACTTAAATAACTAGTATTGTTATGAGGGATGATATAAACAGCGTCCGAATTGGTATCATTAAGATCGTCTAGAGGGATTTTATCATTTCTTCCTCCGGCGCTATTGTTGTAAACGATAATTAAACTACCCACATCAATATTACTCCATTGAGAATCATTGCTAAATTTAAAATGTCCTCCAGAAACACCTTCTGCTCTAAAGTCACCATTGTTATCATCTATTATATATCCTCGAATGTCTGCTGTTTCTCCACATTCACCAACTACCAATAATTCGTAGTATTCTTTTGAACCTGATGGGCCATTAGAAAATTCGTTAATGATAACTCCACCAAAAGAAGGAATTGTTGGTAAGCAAGGGGAACTATTAACTATCTCGATATCGTTTCCATTATTACTACCAGTAGTAGCTGGACTATCGCTTATAACCCTAATTCTGTAATTAGTTCCTGCATAAAAATTGGCGGGAACAGTAAAATTTATTGTACTAGAAGGGCCTACTCCTGACATTGTTAAAGAATCTAAAATTGAAGCATTTAAAAAAGAGCCATTGGGGTCAGAAATTTCGACTATGAATTCATTGCCTGAATTATATGTTCCAGTGGAAGTGAAAGAAATTGTGTTTGAATATTCTGTATCGCATTCCACTGTGATGGATGTGGGCGTAAATGTTGTTGTGATGGAATTAGGATTACAACCCGGTGCATCTCCGAATCCTGTCATAGTTGAACCGTCTGAAATATTATCAAATCGAATACTTGGATCTGTCCAAGGAGTAGTAGTTCCTGAGCAAATACCTGTTTTTACGGCAATATTTTCGTCTTTAGTACTAACGCTATTTGCGTTCCAAGAAGAACCTGGATCAGTTCCACAGGTTCCAAAGACATCCATTAATGTTCCACCAAGATAAAGTTCTAGTGCGTCATCTCCATTGAAAACGAAGCTATGACTTTTAACACCTGCTATATTGTTCCCCAATGACGCCTCAGCCGTTAAATCAGGTGTACCTATAACCCAAACCTCATACGGACCGAGAATTCCTGAACTTACAGTAGCACCGGGAATTATTGAACAAGGACCTCCACTTGCTCCTTTATAAATGGTTAAATTTTGAACCGAAAAATCAATTGGAGTTGAGGTATGATTATATACTTCTATGCCTTTTGGAGTGCTTCCTGAATTGGTCTCAATATATTGACTAATCATCACCTGACCTTCTGCAACGTTTCCTGTTGCGAGAAATACGGCTAAAAGTGATAAGCGAATAAGCGATTTCATGTGATTTAAAATTGTTTTAACTAAAACAATCAACTTTAAAGTTTTTTTTATTTTAAGTAATTGTTTCTTACAAACTTAATAAATAAATAGATATAATAGTAGTTGTTAATAAAACGATAATATTAAAAAAACAACTTTTAATGTTTTTGTCCAAGTTTTGACAACTACTAAAGGTTGTTTTAGCTAATTATCTTTTTATTTAAATATTGAGTAACAAGACACCCAAAGCAAGGCCTAAATTTAGCTTTACTTTGGGTTTTTACCTGTATTTTCAATTATCAATCGCCAATACTTCGTCTCCAAATCGCTCATAATTTACCAACCATGCTGCTGCATTTTTAACATATCTTCCTGTTCCAGCAGTATCCCATTTTAAAAATAAGCGAGTGAATCCACCATCTATCAATAAGCGTTTACCATCCTCTTCGTAAGCAGCCGTGACAAGATTTCCGCTAGAACCATAAATAATTGGTGTTATGTCTTGATGATCTGCAATCGTTGCAATTGTAATTCCTTCGTAAATATTCTTTAGGCCAGTTGTAATTAAGTGGTTTGGCATAATTCCAGATTTACTTCCATCTTGCAATAATCCAACTGTTTGATCACCCATCACATTTCCTCCCATTTTATTGCCTATTAAATAGTCAGCAATGAAATTTGCATCAGCATAATATGGTTTGTTGTCACCCCAAATATAAACTCCTTTGCCGCTGTCAAAATACTTTTTAATGACTTCAGCATGCGATTTGCTGAGTTTCCTTTCTGATGAAGAAATAATCCACAATTGACAGGATTTCGCCAAGGCTGAATCTAATGCTTCAGGTGAAGGAGGATTGTTAATCCATCGGTAAACGGAAAATCCTTTTTCTTTTAAGGAGGCTTTTGGTAAAGCGAAATCAAACCCTTCTCCTGAGTATAAATGCAAAACGGCAATGGTTTGTCCTGCAAAGGCACCATCAACTGCTAAATCATACTGGTTTCCCTGCGCATTTCCATAGGTATCTGACGCTACCTCTCTGGTTTCCGTAACAATTTTATATTTTTTCGTGTTTTCGTCATATTTTTCAACTTGTACTTCTTCTCTAATAACATTTTGAGCTGCTGACGTATTGTATTGAGAATGTGCGACCCCAAAGAATATTGTTGCAAATAACCCAGATAATATGAATAATTTTTTCATGTTTATTTTTTTTCTATTATAAAACTCACTTTCCATTAACCATTGTCTATGATTAATTTTCAACTGCCAATACTTCGTCTCCAAATCGCTCATAATTTACCAACCATGCTGCTGCATTTTTAACATACCTTCCTGTTCCAGCAGTGTCCCATTTATAATATAAGCGTGTAAAGCCGCCATCAATTAATAATCGTTTTCCGTCTTCCTCGTAAGCAGCAGTAACGAGATTTCCTGAGGAACCATAAACTATCGGTGTCAAATCTTTATGCTCTGCTATAGTGGCGATTGTAATTCCTTCGTAAATATTTTGAAGGCCAGTTGTAATTAAATGATTGGGCATAACTCCTGACTTACTGCCATCTTGTAAAAGGCCTACTGTTTTATCTCCTATTACATTTCCATTCATTTTTGCCCCAATCAATTGTTCAGCAATGAAATTTGCATCTGCATAGAAAGGTTGGTTATCTCCCCAGATATAAACACCTTTACCACTGTTAAAGTACTTTTTGATGACATCAGCATGCGCTTGATTGAGTTTTCTTCCACTTGATGAAATAATCCACAATTGACATGATTTAGCCAACGCGGAATCTAGCGCTTCAGGTGATGGTGGATTGTTGATCCAGCGGTAAACAGAAAATCCTTTTTCTTTTAATGCCGCTGTTGGCAATGAGAAATCAAATCCTGAGGTGTACAGATGTAAAACAGCGATGGTTTGACCTTCAAAAGCACCGTCAACTGCCAAATCATATTGGTTTCCCTCTGCATTTCCATAGGTATCAGATTCTACTTGTCTAACTTCGGTGACCACCTTGAGTGTTTTGGTGTCTTTATCATACACTTCAATGCTTACTTCTTCGTTTATAATATTTTGTTTTACACATGTATTATATTGTGATTGAACGCCTCCAGTAAATAGTGCTACAAATAATCCGGATAATATTAACTTTTTCATGATAAATTGTTTTTAGTTTCACCCTTGTACAACTCACCTTAAAAAGCGTTCATAATTAGTCTTTGCAAGAAAACTCTAAATACTGCGTTATGCTTGTTTTAAATTGCAGTCATCCCGACGTTGACAGTCGGGACTCTTGACAATTAAAAACTTCACAAGCCTTGTCTTTGAAGTTTTCTTATCAAAGACCTAAAAATGATGAGTTTTCTTGCGGACACTAATTAATTACGAATTATGGTTCAGTTCTAATCACCATCACATTTTGCATTGATAACCCTTGAATTAAAAATATTATCATCAAATTAATAATTGATTTTTTAAATTTCAATCAGAATATATTTCCTGATTATAGTCAGTTGTTGCCTAACCTGTATTGTCCTAATTATTTTCATACAGCTTCTGCGCAACGCCAAACTAGTCTTGTCATCTTTTAATCAAAAAAAACTATGGTTTTAGTGATTGAAGGATCTTCTTAGAGAACGAAGCCCAAATGCTTTGCATTGAGTGAAGTCGAAATGAAAGTAGAATCTTCAATTTGTTACGTTAATTAGAATTGCGCCAGCATTATCAATTACGAATTCGTAATTCTACAATTGATAATTCATAATTGTCTATTTCGCCCAATCCTCTCTGTCTAAACTTCTAAACTGTATCGCTTCGGAAATGTGTGTTGTATTTATTTTTTCAACTTTTTCTAAATCGGCAATTGTTCTCGAAACTTTTAATATTCGATCATAGGCCCTTGCAGATAGTCCTAACCTGTCCATAGCTTTTTTTAAAATCGCATTACAGGCTTCATCAATAGTACAATATTTCCGTAATTCCTTACTAGACATTTGGGCATTACAATGGGTTTCTTCGGATTCTTTAAATCGCTCTTCTTGAATTAATCTTGCTTTTACAACTCGTTCTCGAATATTTTCACTTCCTTCTTCAGGCTGATGATAAGCTAATTCATCAAAGCTAACGGGTGTAACCTCAACATGTAAATCAATTCTATCGAGCAGGGGACCGCTAATTTTATTCAGGTAATTTTGCACAATTCCAGGAGCGCAAACACAATCTTTGTCCGGATGATTGAAATATCCACATGGGCAAGGATTCATTGCAGCAACCAACATGAATCCCGCTGGATACTCAACCGTGAATTTTGCCCTTGAAATTGTCACATAACGGTCTTCAATCGGTTGGCGCATTACTTCTAAAACTGACCGTTTATACTCTGGTAGTTCATCTAAAAACAAAACACCGTTATGGGCTAAAGAAATTTCTCCAGGTTGAGGGTAACTGCCTCCACCAACCAAAGCTACGTCCGAAATCGTATGGTGAGGCTTTCTGAAAGGTCTTTCTGTAATTAATCCTGCTCCAGCTTTTACTTTTCCAGCTACAGAATGAATTTTAGTTGTTTCCAAAGATTCATTGATGCTCATTGGAGGCAGGATAGTTGGAAGACGTTTAGCTAACATTGACTTTCCTGCACCCGGAGGACCAATTAAAATTACATTGTGTCCACCAGAAGCGGCAATTTCAAAAGCTCTTTTTATATTTTGTTGACCTTTTACGTCTCTAAAATCTACTGCGAAATCATTGAGTTTGTTGTAGAATTCTTGCCGAATATCAATCTTGGTTGGCTCTAATCCCGTTCCATTATTTAGAAAAGTGATGACTTCGTTAATTGTTGAAGCTCCGTAAACATTTAACCCGTCAACAATAGCAGCTTCTCTTACATTTTCTAATGGTAAAATAACACCTTTAAAACCTTCTTCTTTGGCTTTTAAGGCGATAGGTAAAACACCCTTCATAGGTTGTAAACTCCCATCAAGAGATAATTCGCCCAATAAAATATAATCCCCCAAAGAATCAGTTTTAACTTGTTCGCTTGCAGCCATAATTGCAATTCCTATCGGTAAATCAAAAGTTGATCCTTCCTTTCGGATATCGGCAGGTGCCATATTAACAGTGATTTCTTTCATTGGATATTTGTATCCATTATTAGAGAGCGCTGCTTTTATTCTTTGCTGACTTTCTTTAACCGCACTGTCGGGCAATCCAACTAAAATGAAACTGATTCCTTTATCGATATTTACTTCGATGGTGATGGTGGTGGCTTCGATACCAAAAACGGCACTGCCAAATGATTTGACTAACATATTGATTTAGGTTTTTAAGTTATTCTAAATTAAGATAGTGAAAAAATTGACATTAAAAAATAGAATTTCAAAAATAACTCTCAAGTTGCATGTCTTTAATTGAAATAATAACGATAAGGTAAAAAATGACTTTCATCACAAAACCAATTTGAAGTTATTCCCATTCCTAAGTCTCCTATATTTTCGCTATTTTTATTAAAATAAAAAATAGATAATGATGAGCTATTATAAAATAATTGATGGAAATAAATACGACGGAGAGCTTATAGATTTGGCTGAAAAATTGACTTCTGGAGCAGGTGACGGCAGATTGTCCAAAGCCGATGCTGCACAATTATTCGAAGCAGTCAAAGACGGAGGTGTTTACACGAGTATTGAGGAGGATACCGTTTCCTGTTTTAGTGTCTGGTCGGAAACAGACGATTTTTATAAATATTTGGTTCTACCCTTATTTTAATGGGTAGTTGAATTGATAAACAAGGTTTGAATTGTTTATTAAGACATTAGTTATACAAAAATATAGAGTAAACCGAGA
>Ga0307937_1000689_pt1 | contig 19675 bp, 30 predicted proteins | sample OrgLakmetagenom3_FD_201814 | JGI IMG/M metagenome (GOLD analysis project Ga0307937, IMG submission 201814) | Saline water microbial communities from Organic Lake, Antarctica - #3 | ecosystem: Environmental > Aquatic > Non-marine Saline and Alkaline > Saline | place: Antarctica: Organic Lake...
AGTAGCGGCCAAATAAAAACCCCACTACCGGGTTAGCAGTAGCGGCCAAATAAAAACCCCACTACCGGGTTAGCAGTAGCGGCCAAATAAAAACCCCACTACCGGGTTAGCAGTAGCAGGGTTATGCTTACAAGCTTATAAAAGTACCGTATAAATCTTTGCCTTTGCCGCTTAGGTAAAAATACCCCTTTTTATTAGAAACCAGGATTAGCCCTTTTTCTACAAGGGATTCTGTTAAGCAGCCCCATTGTTCTTTGTTGGTTTTGCTGTTGTAACGTGGTAAACCTGTTGCAGTTACCGCCATAAGTACGCTTACGTTAACGCTTTTTCCGTGTAGGAAACTAATTAAATCGTTACCGAAGGCTTCCAGGGATTTTCTAACAACACCGTTAAAGGCTATAAATTCGTTGTTAGTAAGGTTAGCTTTTTTAGCTTGGATTTTATCTTGGTTTGAAATTTTCATTTTACTGGTTTCCTGTTTTGCTGTTTTGCTGTTTTGGAGGTTTGCTTTAACTTGAAACTAGTATAGCACAACTAGAAGAAGGTACAAGAGGTTTCGTGATAAAGACGAAGGGGCCGAAACCCCTTAATATTACGCTGCTTTCTTAGCTTCGTAATAAGCTTTTACTGCTACCGCTTGGTCTTCAAATGTAGAACCTTTTATGCCCTCTACCAAGCTAATAATGTCGTCTACGGTTTGGCCTACATTAAAAGCGGATTGGCCGATGTTTACTAGGAGCGCTGAGTTTGACATTTTGCTGCTTTCCTGTTTTGGTGCGTTACTTGACTATGAACTAAGTATACACGCTTTAGCGAGAGACGCAAGGACTTTTTTCACCTTTCGCATTTTTCTATGTAAAGTGCTCTTATACGTAAGTCTGAATTATAGTCAATGCGTACCCTGTTAGCTATCCCATAAGAGGTATAGACGGGTCTGCCTAGTAAAGGTTGGTTATCCTTATTAATTAAGACAAACCCTATAGGCGTCATCTCTTTAACTATCAAGCCGGCTGTTATTTCACTTATCATCTTAGCCATAAATTACCCCTTGGCGTCGTAGTTCTGTTTACTATAATCCGTTGCCGCTGGTGGGTTTGCTACTGGCTTGTCCTCCAGGGTTTGGCAGATGAGGCCAGAGCAGCCTGTAATAACAATTAGCAAGGCGTAACCGAACACCTCAAACATAGTGCTAGAGAACAATGCTGCAATGGTTATGAGCACACAAGTCAGCTTGAGTAATGTTGATGTTTTCATGAGATACCCCTTATTACAATGTCAAACTCAAACTCAAAGTCTTTCTCACCGTATGTAGCTACTAGTTGGTTGTCTGTAAAGCTAATCTTCTTTAGATCATAAGTATCCTTAGTAGTTCTCCTAAATACTGTATGAGTGAGAGGTACTTCAAACTTCCTGGCTGCATAAGTTAATAGATTCATAAGCCTCTTTTCCTTAATAGTTCTAAAGCAGCGTTAATGTCCCATTCGCTTTCTTCCAAAGCTTGTTTGCAAGCAAATAAGCCCAGACCAGATATAGACCGAAGCTCGGTTACGGTTTTAGCACTCTTGCGCTTTTGTATTACGCACCTATGGTATATTTCATCTTCAATCTCATCGCGTAGATTCTTAGCAAATCCCATAGTAACTTCAGGGTCTTGCGTTTTGATTGCATGGCTTACCGATTCCATTGCCCCGGCCAATATCTGCTTAAAGACTATTTCATCCATCATTTCTTCACCTTTTGCATGAGTTCTTCAAAAGACATACCGGCTGCATGAATCTCACCAAACAGGTCTAATTGTTTAGGCTCCTCTTGGATAAATACCATAACACAACGACAGTTGACATGAGGGTCTCTAACTCTAGGATCGCCAGTAGGTACGTATTTTTTATCAATCATTTCTTAACCTCCAAGCCAGGATAGCTTATCTTCATCCGTTCAATGGACTTCTCAATATCCCCTCCAGTAAGGCTGAGTACAATATCGCAGGCCATCTTGCCCTTGCCTGTTATACGCATTAACTCGTTAAGCTTTTCTTGCTTGTTCATTTATAAAGTCTCTCTATAGTTTTTGGATTTTCGAAAATATCATCACACCTATCGTCTATTAATTCTTCAAACTCTATGTCGCAAAAATTACCACAATCGGGCATTATAATTTCAGGTTCTACTCCTCTATTTTCTTCTAACTGAGAAAGAGGTATTTTAAGACATGAGTTACCCATCTTATCTTCTAGATTTTTCATTCTATCAAATGTCTCAGGGAAGTCTTTCCTTATTTTATTCCAATAACCCATACCTCCTTTTACGCAACCTATACAGTTATTGTTGGGATAACCTAGTTCATACATTCTAGGTCTTCTTATCCCTGCACTTTCAAGATAATGAAGACATTCTGGCTTAGTCATACCCTTTTCTATCAATGGATATAGTGGGTTTACATCGTACTGCTCGGAAAACCTTATAGCTCTATTTATCTCTTTCTTAGAGAATTCAAACCCAAAAACCTGACCGTAGTATTTTTCTTTAGATTCTATCAGGAACCTTATATTCTTCTTAAGTTCTATGGTACATCTAGCCCCTGACGGACCGTTAAAGTAACCAGTACGAGCTATAACATCAAACTGGTCTTTATACTTAGAAGATCTTTCTACTCTTATAGGTATACCATACCATTCCTCGCATTCTTTTTTAAATCGTATATTGTCTTCGTGGTGAGAATCTATTTCAAAATATATAGGTTCCACTCTATACATTCCATATTTCTCTATAGCCATTTTAACAGCTACCGCGCTGGTAACTCCAGCAGACCACCAAGCTATTATTTTATCTTCTTTAGCATATAATCTGCTAAATACGTCTAACAGTCTCATTTCTGTTCTCCTAATAAGGCTTTCCACATATCGCAAATATACTGAGCCTGAAAGATAGCATCATCCAAGGCGTGATGCAATACCCCTCTGGACTTTTTACTGAAACCACCGCGAGAGGACTCGTACATATCCTTTACAGTCCTACAGTCGCGCACGTTCCAAAACTTCCAGGGTATGTCTATACCATGCTGGCGGTAGGCATTCTCCAATATACCGATGTCAAAGGTCGCCCCATTACCCCACACTTTCGCGTCCTTTGGTAGCCAAACCGCCAGTTCCGTTAGAGCGTCTGTAAGCTCCTCTAAGCCGTTTAAGGCGTTTTGGGCTACCTTGGTATTGGTTGACCACCACTTACGGGTCTCAGGGTCTATCAAACGGCGCTGGTCGCCCCAATCTAGCTCCCGGTAGAATGTTTTGCTGCTTACGTGGTTAAACCGGGGGTCAAACACTACTGCACCAATAGAAACCACGGCGCTGTCCGGCGTTGTGCCCATCGTCTCCAGGTCAATCATTACGTGGTTAGCTCTCATAATTCCCATTCCTCGGTTAAATGGTTACTAAAATTTGTAGATACCAAAAAATAACGTTCTTTTTGAAAAAAGCCTTGTAAAACAACAAATGAGTACAAAGGTTAGGTTTTTTAGGTATACATACCCTACAGCTTTTTGTATTTCAATTTAAAAAATACATATACATTACCCCCTGACTGTTTTAGTAACCATTTAACCATTTTAACCTGATTTGGTTAAATGGTTACTTTTATTTGCCAGAGCACCAAAATACCGCTCTGGTTAAATGGTTATCAAAATCCCTATCGCATAACTCCTTTTGTCCTAATGAGTACAATGGTTAGGTAAATTGCAAAATTAATCAAAGTCATCAACAATTTCTTCCTCAATTTTTATATAGCGGAAAACCTTCTTGTTAGACCTTGCAGTGGTATAAATGATATCCATGTCTTCCATGGCTGACCGGAACTGCTGTTTTGTACCCATCTTCTTAAAGTTATAACTCATAGCCCAATCACTGAATATGGTATAAGCATCACTCAGCTCAACCGTATCAGAATACTCTTCCGTAAGCTCTACCCGCTCACTAATAAACAGGGCAACCGGGTTAGACTCATTCAACCATGCTTCCTTGGCTACCTTGCAGGAACTAGGTTCCAAGAACTTGGTACGCGCCCTTAACCTTTGTAAACCCGCCAGCGCCGTATTCAGTACCCCTGCTATTTCCTTTTCTGCAATCTGCTCAGCTAAATCAGTTATAGCTCCTTTCTCATGGAACGCCCTGTTAAAGGGTATGACCATAGCCCGGCGACGGAAACCCCTGGATATGTCACGGGTAGATGGGAAACCATTGCTCAACATGGCTACAGTACATATCTTGGTAAACTTAAAGCCCTGTACCCCTTTAGGGTTTGCGGTTAACTGACCGTCCTCAGAGAGCTTCTTAAGAGTACCGTCTGGTAATATGGTATTGCGGCTAAGGTCGTCATCGTATACCAATAGCTTACCCACTAATTCCGCCAGCGCATGATTATCACCACCTGCGCCCCCCTTAAAACGGTCAATGCTTTCTGGTAATACTGCATCGCCTAACAAAGAACTGATAACCTTCATTAGTGTAGTTTTACCATCGCCCCCTGGACCTTTAAGGAGCCACCAGTGAGCAGGGCGTTTGTCCGGGTGTAGTACGTACCCCATAAACTCTTCAAAGTGGCGTATGATGTCCTCACCGTCCTTGAAGTTAGCAAAGGTACGTTTAATAGCAGCGTTGTATATAGGGCATTCAGCACCGGGAGTGTAGTTAACCCCTAGCACTTGCAATAGGAAACTAGAGGGTCTGTGCTTCTTAAGCTTAACGCTACCATCATCGGCAATCCATAGCTCACCATTGTTGCAGTTGATAACCGGGTAAGGCTTCTCGCGTAACCTTAGCACGTCTTTGCTGGTTGCTGTAATACGTGTAAGGGTGGCTACTGCTTCACCTACTATGGTCGTCTCCTTTACATTAACGTCCATCTTCTTACGCATAAGGTCCAATACTTCCGTAACCTTTTTTCCAACGTAAGCACTGGTAATCGGTTCCCAGAATTTACCGTTGTACGCCCAAAACTGACCGTTATTATTAAAGACTAGCCCTTTACCCTTGTAGAATTTACCTTCTAAAGTCTTTTCCGCCAGTATACGCCCAAGGTCTTCAGCTATCTGTTCTTTTATTTGCTGAATAATACCGTTGATTTCAGCTTTGGTCATACCAAGGGTTTTCATCAATATTTTCATTACCCTTGCTTGCTCAATTGTTCCGGCTTGTAACATAGCCCGTAACGCCTTAACAATTTCATCTTCATCACTATTGGAATGTAGCTTGTTTGCGATATCTGTAGCGACACCTGGACTAAAGCCTTCTTTGGTTTCTTGCTCTGACATTATATCATCAAAGTCAATTTCATCTTCTTCCTTACTATCGTCTTCCTCCTTATTATCAAATTCTTCAAAATCACTTTGGGCACTAACTAGCGACGTATCACCACCATAAGCTAATACCATTTTGTATAATGTGTTAACCGTATAGTTTAAATCCTTACCGCCTAAACTATCCCATCTTGCCCGTATAAGCTGGTCGTCCTCTTCAAACTCCAGGTCACCGCAAGACCATTCTACAAACTCTTCAACACCTGCACCATTAGTGCCATGATTAGACGCGCATAGTAGAGGGAACCATTTATCATTGGAACCAAAGTCTTCAATCGGTAATTGTTCCAATAGCCGTTCTAACTGTTCAGGGGTTAATGTACCGGCTTGACCTTGGTTAGCTGGCGGTTCACGCTTTAGCAACTTAATCAGTCGCCCTGGAACATTAGACTGCTCACCAAAGTCAGGACAAAAGTCATCCCAACGGTAAAGCTCTCCATTAGGATGTTTGCTACCAGCGGCGACCACTTGCCGTCCCTTGGTTTTAAACTCTATACCGGGATAATCATCGTGCATTTCTTTAAGAAAACAGTCAGCCGGTTTAGCCATGTAATAATGGAACCCGCCACTACCTGTTATAACCGTAGGACAAATATCTGCTAAATCTGCTATACCCAGGAAGCTGCAAAGCTTTGCAAGGCTGTCTTCCCCCTGTTTGAAATTACGGTGGTCAATATCAATAACAAGGTCGCATTCACCTAACCGATAGCCGACGTTATGGCCCTTTTTAGCCAGTGCCAGCGCCCTGTCCGTATTTTTGTCAGTGGTTGTCCAGTCGCCTTGTAGGGGCGTTTTACCGCGTAGTTGGATTTTCCCTTTGCGAACAGTTTGCTTGTTCCAAACGTGCAACGGTATAAGGTCGGCTTGTTGTGAGATATACGGTTTTAACTGTTCTTTGTCTACAATCATACCACTTCCCCCGGCTTATAGGTCAGGTCTTAATTCTTTGGCTGTCAAGCTAAGGTTGGCGCAACGCTCTACCAGCATTGCGCCCTCCTTACTTATACGCCCTCTCTGTGACCATCCGTGAACTGTACTAACGGGTAAACCTAGCATCCGGGCTAAATGGCTAGGGTTCCCGGCCTCTTCTATTAGTAGGTTCAAACTGCCTTTTTGCAGTTCCCCTATCTGTTTAAGGTTGAGCGGGTACTGTATCATCCATATTGCTCCTATCGCTTTGGCTATAAAGGGTGGATAGTATGGGGCAAATTAGCGCGTAACGCAACGAGCAAAATTATACACAAATTAACGGTTGCACAGCCCGGCAAAAGCTGTATAGTTGTTTCCACTGGCCGGGATACATAAGCAGGTAAGCCAGTAAAACAGACTAACCACAAATTAAGGGTATTACGATGGCTAAGGTAATTTACGAAATTGAGATGAACGCTGAAAACGCGCCGATGATTGACCAAGTAAACCGGCTGCTATTGGGAGAAGGTTACACCGAAGAAACCGCTGCCAAAACGCCCTCTAATAAGGGTGCCGATAAAGCGGAATCTAAAGCGGAATCTAAAGCGGAATCTAAAGCGGAAGAGCCAGCTAGCAAGGGCGACACCGACACCATGAGCCTTTCCGCTTTTAAAACAGCGGTTAAGAAAGCCAAAGCCGAACACGGTGAAGACTTTGTCAAATCTTGCCTGGAAAGTGGCGGCGGCAAAGCTGGCGACCCGTTGGGACGCATGGTCAGTGCTATTGATGCCGATGAATATGCCGACATTGTTGCCACCTTTTTAGTAGTACCAGCAGAGCAGGCCGAAGAAGACGACGGGCTTGAAGATGAAGAGGAAGACAGCAGCGAAGTAACAGCCGACGCCGTTAAAGTAGCCGCCAAAGCTTACGCTAAAGAAGTCGGCCGTGACGAAGCCAAAGAAATAATGAACAGTAACGGCGCTGCAACTCTAACCAAGATTGCTGACTGTACTGCCAAACAACTCCAGGCCATGTTCAAAGCCTTCACAGCGTAACAACCTCCAGTTCCTGCTCTGGGTTAATAAAAGCAGGATTATTAAGAGATGACCGGCCACTTGGTAGTATAGGGTATCTTTGAACCTATACCTTATGATCCGACAAGGGCGGGGAGGTGTAAGTTGCCGATAGTCAGGGTGTCCCGGTTTGATCCCGTGACGCGCCGGTCATCTCTTAATAAAGGCCTTTAGCTCAGTTGGTTAGAGCCGCGAACTCATAATTCGTTGGTCGCTGGTTCAAGTCCAGCAAGGCCCACCATTCTCCCAAACGACAAAAGCTGAAAAAAGGTGTTGCATCTCCTCTTAAAGCGTGTATACTTAGTTCATAGTCAAGTAAACCACCAAAACAGGAAAGCAGCAAAATGAAATCAACTACCCTCTACACGTTTAACGGAACCAAGTTTGTGGCCAACGGATCCAAGACAATTTGCGGTACGAAAATTGCCGGTAAGTGGGAAGGTGTCGGCCGGGTAGTTTGGGTAAAGAAAGCAGACCTCTATACCTTTGACCGTACCGCATAAAACAGCCAAAACACTAAAACAGGAAAACAGTTATGAAAAACAAAACCCTATACTCAATTTCTGGAATTAGATTTTTAGCCAACGGATCCAAGTCAATTTGCGGTAAAGAAATCGAAGGTAAGTGGAGTCCTAAGGGGAAAGCGGTATGGGTTAAGAAAGATAGCCTGTATACCCTTAAACGATTTAGACATCTAAATACCGTGAGTAAAATTAAAAAGATAAAAACAGTTTCTTATGAAGTAGAGGTCTATGATTGCGGTGTAGCTGACCACTATCATACTTCCATGAAATCTGCTGCAAACTGCAAACGTAAAACAGAGGACCCTTTAGTTAACGCTGGGCTTACTGATTATCAAAAATTTAAAATCCTTGAGCTAACGCTAACACTCAGTATGAAAGAACTAGGGGAGCGTTTCGGTGTATCCGTTAGTAGAATTAGCCAAATATGCTACTCTACAATTAGAAAATACCCACCTAAAATACTAGATATAGATAATGTTGACAAGGGAATAAACAACCCTTTCTTATTGAGTATGATTAGGGAAGAAGTAGAAGAAGACAAAGAACTTTATCGATTAGGTTACTATGAAAACCGAATTATAGGTTATCATAGTAAAGATGAACCTGCTTTTAGATCTGAGTACAATGAATACCTAGTTGGAACTGGATTAGAGACCTCTAAGGAAAAAGCTAAAATACATATAGTATCTAAAGTTTTAAGCGAAGGTTCCGAAACAAACCCCTATTATATGAAAAGGGACTCGCCCCCTGTTCTCTTTTCTAAAAACGAAAGGTACATCCTTGTTAAAGGTAAGTGGGAACTTGAAAACAAACACCCTTCATAAAGACTTTGCAAAGCGTGAACATTGTTTATGGTTACATAGCCAATACAATGCTCGCGCTTTGCATAAGCAGTTCCCTGAGTATACCCTGGACACCTTTTACCGAATACGTAGAGGGATTATGCCGAAGTATATGCCGAAACGTATTTACCTTACTTTTAAAGCTTTTCTAGACTATGCTGAGTTTAACCGCCAGCAAGCAAGCGCCTTGAGTAATATCAACCTGGAAATCAAATACAGTATAAGCAGGAAAACACTTTATGAATATGACCGAGCAAGACTGGGAAATTGTATTAGCAGAACATAGAGAATCCTTCCATGTTATGGCTGATGCTGTACCACCAATTAATAAACAACCAGTAACCCAAACCCCTATTGAAAGAAAAGGTAGTCCAAACCAAATCTTTAAATATATTCGTATTGAGAAAACAACCGCCAAAGCCAAGTTCTTCGTAACACATGAAGACATGGCTGAGACTCACGGTTTTTGGTGTCCTAATGCGGCTATTGTTGCCAGCAAAGGTAATGAGGTTGAGATTGAAAAATGGTGTACAATAAAAACCGTTCAATTTATATAAGAGTACTGTTATGAAAAGTAATGCAGCGGTAGCGGCTATACAATACGCTTTAGGTTTAGATAGGAATGATTGTCCTACCTTTTTAAATATGTGGAACGAAGGTAGTTTCCAAGAAATAAAAGACTGTTACGACAATGTCCCAGAAGAGGTCTTTATAGGCGCTGACCCTTTGCATCCAGAAACCAACCTAGACGACGGTCTTTGTATAGGTTGGTTAGTTAATGCTGAAGTCTGGTATGTATGTATTGAAGACGATACATTAGATCAATTGGAAGAAGGTAGAAAGGTGTATCTATAATGACTGCTCACGTTATTGAAGAAAAACACCATGCCCGGTTAAGCCCTTCCGCCAGCAAACGATGGTTAACCTGTCCTGGGAGTGTACGGCTTATAGAAAGTCTTGACATAACAGAAACCCCTAACAAGTACGCGGCCGAGGGTACGACAGCACACGAGATACATGAATTAGCTTTAACAGCCAAGGGTGTAGCAGCCGACCATATTGGCAAGAAGATGACCGTAGACGGTTTTAAGTTTACCGTCAATGAAGAAATGTCTGATGCTGTACAGGTTAGTCTAGATTATGTACAGGAACGTATAGACGAGCATGAGGGATGGGGATACCGTGTAGAGATTAAGGTAGAGGTACGCGCCAGCCTTAAACCACTAAATATTCCAGGGCTTGACGGCGGAACTTCAGACGTTGTTTTGCTGGTATGGGACGGCGATGCCCTTGTTGAAATTGAGGTTATAGATTATAAGCATGGGCAAGGCGTAGCGGTAGAGCCAGAGCATAACTCTCAAGCCTTGTGCTATGCTTTGGGCGTAGCCCTGGAGGAAAGTACTCATATAACCGACCAGACAAACGTCAGGGTCACCATAACCCAACCAAGGGCAATACATACACACGGGCCAATCCGTACCTGGGAAATTACAGCGGTAGACCTTAATAATTGGCAAGTGAACGAACTGGTACCAAAGGCTAACCGCACCCGCGACCCAGACGCTGAGCTTGTACCAAGTGACGACGGTTGCCGTTTCTGTAAAGCCGCCGGACAATGCCCTGCACTGTATAACAAGACCCAGGAAATAGCGATAGCGGACTTTGCTGAGGACACCTTCCCCGACCCAAAGGTTATGTCTGCTGAGCAAAAGCGCACTATCCTAGACCATGCTGATATGTTGCGCTCTTTTGTTGTAGCAGTAAATAACCAAGTTAAGTTGGAAATGGATCATGGTTCCAAAGATTATGATGCTGGTTACAAGTTAGTATATAAAACAGTACATAGAAAGTTTACAGAAGAAGGTTTAGACGAAGACTTTTCACCTTTATATGACTACCTGGAGCCGGAGGAATTATACGAGCAAAAGTTAAGACCGTTGGGCGATATAGAGAAAGCCCTTAAAAACCACATGAAGCCCAAAGAAGCTAAGGAGGTTATGAACGAAGTAACTGAGAAACCTACTCCCGGAATAGTGGCAGCGCCAATTGAAGACAAACGTAAAGCGGTTGAGCCAACCATGATAAGTGACTTTACAAACCTGCCCGATTAGGGGTAAACTTTATTGAGCTGTAGCACCATTGTTACAGCTTACGCACTTAAACAGATAAACAGGATTTACAAAATGGCTAAGATGATTCTACAAAACGTTCGCGGTTCCTTTGTATTTGTAACCGAACCTCGTAAGAAAGAAAACGGTGAGGCTGGCAACTACAGCGTTCAGGTATTACTGCCAAAGGATGACCCGCAAGTTAAGAAGTTTAACAAGCTGGTTGAACAAGCTTTGGTAGAGAAGCACGGTAGTGACGCAGCTAAGAAAAAAGCCCGTTACAAGTTGCCGATGCGTGACGGTGACGAAGAGCGCGATGGCGAGGAATACGAAGGTATGTATTTCTTTAACTGCAACGGCGGTAAAAAGCCGGGTATTGTAAACAAAGAAAACGAACCAGCCGACATGGACGACCTGGAAGAGCTTTGTTACAGCGGAGCCTATTTCCACGTATCGGTTAACGTCTACGGCTTTGACGCTAAAGATGGCGGGAAACCCGGTGTAGCCGTTGGTCTTAATAACCTTATGCTCCGCAAGAAAGGTCCTCGTCTAGACGGTAGCGTAGCAGCCACCAGCGAGTTTGAGGATTACGCTGAGGGTAGTGACAGCTTTGACGATGACGACCTTTAAAACGGCTTAGAAAGGGGGATACGGGGATGGCTAACGCTGTCCCCGTTTTATTATGTACTCAAATAATAATCTTTGGGATTTTACCCTTAATATGGCGCTGGCCAGCTACCTCAGCAAAACGCCTAACCGTCAGGTAAAGGATATGGCTAGACGCTACCGTAAACAGGTAGAAGACCCAACCAGTAAACAGACCCTAAAACTTATCGCCAAAAGCTTGGAACCCTCTACATTAGTGAGGCTAACGTATGCCGATCTTATTTCTTGAAGCTTTCTTTGCTGTACCTCTTGCTTTCGTTCTGTCGGCGTGTATACTGAGGTTCATGGTTAGGGCGAACGGCCTCAGCCAAAAACACTTAAACAGTTAAAACAGGAAAACCATTATGAATACTTACAACCAAGCAGAACTTTCCAACCTTAAAATTGCAGACATCACCGCCCTGTACAATGATTTCGCAACCGTTACAGGTAGCAATCAAATTAAAAAGTTCAGCGATAAAACAACCGCTATCAAGCGTACCTTGCAAATCCAAGAAATCGCCGCACCTTATGTTGACGTTGAGCCAGTGGAAGAAGCTACCGAAGCGCCAGTGGAAGAAGCTACCGAAGCGCCAGTGGAAGAAGCTACCGAAGCGCCAGTGGTTAAACCTGCCAAAAAAGCTAAGAAAGCTAAAGCAGCCGAGCCAGAAGGTAAAAGCATTACCATGTTGATAAACGGCGAGACCCTTACCTACAACGTGGAAGAAACCACTGTAACGGTTGAAAAGGAAGCTAAGGAGGGTACATTAGCCGCCAGTATTGTTCAGGCTGTAAAAGACTCCATAGACGGTTCCTTCGCCGAGGTTGCCACCAACCTTATCGCCAGCTACAACCGCCCCAAAAGCGCCAAAACAGTTGACCAAGCGTTCGCCATCCGCAAAATTAAAAAAGCTGCTCAAAAAGGCTTTGTAAAACTGGTATAATCAAAACCCTTACCCCTGCCAACGCGGGGGGTTATTTTTGCGAGGTTACTATGTTTAATAAGCACGAAATAAAACAAACATTGAAAGCAAAAGCTGAAGCTAAGAAAATGAGTAAGGGGGAAGCCAACCGCCAGTTTATACGGGCTATGAATGGTAAGCTTGAGCACGTTTACCGGGGTGAGTTGCCCTTCCCCGCAATGGCTGGTCAAGCCAAACGGGAAGTCCTTGCTATTGTGGGGCAAGTCATGTATCTTTACACTGTAAACTGGGAAAAGGGGTAAACATGAATTATTTAATTGATTATGATACGCTGTCAGTAGAATGCAAATGCGACAATGCTGACACCTTGCAAAAGTATATCACCGATAACAATCTTGGTTTGGCGGTTGTCATTATAGGGGAGTCGGATGATATGCTTATGGAAATGTCTTCTAAAGAGGTAGGTATTCTTTACCATAAATTAACAGACAAACCCCGTGAGCTTGAAAACGAAGAGCAAGCCGCCGAACATACCTTTGCACTGTTACAGGATACCGCCGATGACTACCCGGCGTTTACCCCGGCTGTCGGTAAACGGCTGCTCAAAGCCGCTGCCGAGCGTAGTAAGGATACCACTGTAACCAAAGGTAGCGCCGACGCTAAACCCACCAGCAAATCGCCCACAGAAGGCTCTGAGTCTACCAAGGTTAGCAGGGGTAAACGGGTTACTGACGCAACCTTGCTCGCACTTGGTACAGAGCCTAAAGCCAACACGTTACCCCGCAAAATATACGATATCGTGGATGACAATATGGGGGAAGCTACCCTTACTTATATTCTTGATAACAGGGGTGACATTACAGAGGAAGCTTGCCGTAAGCAAGTAACCCGATGTATACGTAAAGGCTTTATAGTTAAAGGGGACGGCCTGTAATGCTTATAAATATACGAGGCACCAGCGGGTCAGGTAAAACCACACTGATGCGAACCTTCTTTGAGCTATGTAGTAGCGTAGAACCTATATGGCCCAAAAACAGTAAGAAGCCAAAGGGTTATCAGTGCCAGTATAAAGGCGAAACCGTGTTTGTAGTTGGTTCTTACGAAAGCATTTGTGGCGGTTGCGATACGGTTTCAACCCAAGATGAAATACACCAGTTAATAGATGACTTTTCATTTGATGGTCATGTAATGTTTGAGGGGCTTTTTATATCCCATATTTATGGGCGCTACGCTGAGTTAGCAAAGCGTGACCCTGATAACTTTCTGTTTATTATGTTGGAAACTGACTTTGATACTTGCATGGAACATATCCGCAAACGTAGAAGAGATTCAAATAAGGACGACCACCTTAAAGACAGCGTATACCATAACGCCAAAAAGACTTATGATTCTACCTACCGTATACGCAACAAGCTAGACAACGACGGGCTGAACTGGATTGAGTTGCCGCTTGAAAACAGGTTTGAAAGGTTTGAAGAAATGGTAGATGACCATCTAGGGGTTTTGTAATGTTAACCGCCAATCAAGAACAAATGGTTTATTGGATATTAGAGAGGGAAAGTATCCGCCAGCTAAAAGAAGACGGAGCGGGTAAACCCTGGACCCCGAACAAGGTTATGCAGGAGGTTTATTTTTGCAACGTCAACCGGGAGGACGACCGCGTTACCCGGTGGATACGTAATAACTGGCTTTACCCTACAGGGCTTGATGACTTTGGCGCTGAGGAGTCTACAGCGGCTTCCTATACCTTTGCTATGGTGGTAGCCCGTATATTTAACCAGCCGGATACTCTTGCTGAGCTTATGCAGCCTATAGACTTTGACGCTGATTTTAGCTTATGGCTGCAAAATGCTGAAACCATATTGGCTGAGCGTAAAGCAGCCGGTAAGCGTATATGGAACGGCGCTTACATTATATCCACTAATGGTAAGGCGATGCCGAAAGCGGACTACTGTCTTTATTTACTAAAACAACTTGCAAAACGTAAAGACATCATTGATAATTGCGTTACACTGACTGAGGCACACAAGCGGTTGATGACAGTGGAAGGGTTAGCAAGTTTCCTAGCGGGTCAAGTAGTGGCTGATATTAAGAATACAATAGATCACCCATTAAATAAGGCTCCGGACTGGTTTAGCTTTAGTGCTCCAGGGCCGGGTAGCTTGCGAGGCTTAGAATGGTTTTGGGAGGAGAAGATAACAGCCCGTAATTACCAAACCGCTATTGACAAAGCTTATGAATTAATTGAGTATGAATTGCCGGATAGTATTTTAGATATCCTTTGTTATCAAAACCTTCAAAATACGATGTGCGAGTTTGACAAATTTATGAGGGTAACTAATAAGACCGGTCGTTCCAAACGCAAATATGCTGGAGTTTAGATTATGTATGTAATTACCGCCAACAATGTTAACGACGCACTATTCCAAGGGCTAAGGCTAATGAAGGCGCAAGGCGTAGCCGTACCAAGCCGTAACGGTATGACCCTGGAGTTACCTGCACCCGTAACCACTGTTTACAAAAACCCTGCTCAGCGCGTCCTAGTCAGCTCTGCTAGGGACGCCAACCCTTTCTTCCACTTTATGGAATCCCTTTGGATTTTAGCAGGGCGTGATGATGTTAAATTCCTGTCTGAGTTTAACAAGCGTATGGTTGACTTCAGTGATGATACCAAAACCTTTAACGCTGCTTACGGTTACAGGCTACGCAACCAGTTCAATGATTCGGGTAACTGCGACCTTGACCAAATAGAAGAGGTTATTGATATTCTAACTAACGACCCTAACAGCCGTCAGGCAGTATGCCAGATATGGGACTCAGCAGACCTTAATAAGGACACTAGGGATAAAGCCTGTAATATGTCCATTGTATTCCGTATGCGTAACCAGCGGTTGGACATGACTGTATTTAACCGTTCCAACGATATGATATGGGGAGCCTACGGTGCTAACGTGGTACAGTTTAGTATGATCCAGGAATACGTTGCCGCCAGCTTAGGCGTTAACATGGGTACATATAGTCAGGTTAGTAACAGTTTCCATGTATACACTGAGGGAGCCGCTGGCGATGCTTATAACCGCACCAATGAAGGGTTCCAAGGAGGGTTTAATCCGTATGAGTCTTGCGAGCGTTTGGTTACAATGTCCCATGCTGGTATGCGTTGGTTTAACCAAGACTTGAAGCAGTTTTTTGATCTATATGATGACTTTGGTTTGGCTGAAGTAGCTATCGGAACCTATTGGAAATCAGCTTATTTTGAAGAACTGGTTTTACCAATGTTACGGGTTTACCTTATTCATAAAGAGCAAGGGCCGATTGAAGCTATTAATCATACCGGTTGTATATTAGCTGACGACTGGTGTATGGCTGCTAGTGAATGGTTGGTAACTCGTGCTAAGAAAGGATCTAAATAATGAATATTCGTAAGGTATTGCAAAGCGGTAACGTGGTTCGGTTCCATAATAGTATCGGTATGGACAAACAGAAAAACAGTGAGCATGAATGGGAAGTTGCTTTGATACTGCAACATATCTATCCAGAATGTTCCAAGGAATTATTGCTGGCGGCATTAACCCATGACGCGGCTGAGTATTATACAGGGGATATCCCATTCCCTATCAAACAAGCAAGCCCAGAACTGAAAAGTGTTTTGGACAAACTTGAGCGTCACTGGGAAGAAGATAACGGCGTTCACTTTAACTTGCATCCAGAGGAAGCTTACTTCCTTAAACTAGCAGATACTCTAAGCGGAATGTGGTACTGCATACAACAGGTAAAGGAAGGTAAGGTTTGTGCCAAACGCCCTTTCCGTAAATGGCGCAAATTCATTATCAATGTTATGTACGGCTATCACAACCTTAGTGCTATAGCACTAGCGTCAGAGATGGTAGAAGCATTCACCCGTGAAATGGAGGAACTGTAATGGAACCTAATGATATGCAAATAGGCGGAACCCATTACCGCATCAAGTACCAGCATTGGGACTATGTATGCGACGTAAGAATGCCTTACTTGTTGGCTTGTGCTACCAAATACATCAGCCGTTGGCGAGACAAGAATGGCGTCCAGGACTTGCGTAAGGCTATTCATTATTTGGCAAAAGCAGGAGATCGCGGCGTATATATGCCGGTTAATAAGTGGTATGAGTTCCTAACATTCAATACAACCCAAATACGTATTGATCAATTTACATTCTTCTTCAGCTGTCAGTTACCATTACAGGAAAGACGTATTATTAATTTTATTGTTGAAGGGCATTATGACTCAGCAAGAATGTTAATAGAGGAACTTATCAGCGAAGAAGACTTTGGCGCTGGTCCAGGTTATACCAACCAAGACCCCGATTACATTAGAGGATAATATTATGTCACTTATTTCTTATACTCAGTTGTTACATCTTGTTCAGTCAGGGGTTATAGATGCAAACCCAGAATATATCAATGGCGCTACTATTGACATAACTATCGGTGACCGTATACTGGTTGAAGAAAAAGACATACCCGGTTCTGTAGTTGACCTAAAAGAAAAAGAATCGCTTAATATGAAGGAGATACTTATAGGCAAACAAGGATATTCACTTTTACCCGGTGACTTTATTCTGGCGACCTCAGCAGAAACTTTTAACCTTCCTAACTGGGTAGCCGCGGAATATAAGTTGAAGTCCTCCTTGGCTCGCTCAGGGCTTCAGCATCTAATGGCTGGTTGGTGTGACCCCGGTTGGAATAATAGTAAACTAACCCTGGAGCTGACCAATGTTACTCAGCACCACGGTCTTCTTATCAAACCCGGTATGAAGATAGGGCAAATGGTTTTCTTTGCTTGTGAGCCTGTACCAAGTGAACAGAGCTATGCTGTCAAAGGGCAATACAACAGCCAGGAAACGGTAACGGCTAACAAGGGCGTAAGATAAGGGATAAGCATGGACCATAAGACTCTTGTTACATTAGATATAGAATGCCTTCCTAATTACTTACTGGTTATGTTTAGGAAGGTATCAACCGGGGATGTTCTTTACTTTGAAAAGTTCAATGACTCTGAACTTAATGTAAAGAATATCCTACATCTTCTAAATACATATACCATTATAACTTTCAATGGCATAAAGTACGATGCTCTTATTATAGAAGCAGCAGTTGCCGGGTTAAGCAACAAGGCCATCTATAAAGTAAGCCAAATGATAATAGAGGAGAAACTGCAACCTTGGCAAGTAAGAAAGCAGGTTGGTATGGCAAAGCTACAGCTAGACCATATTGACCTGATAGAAGTTGCTCCACTAAAGGCTTCTCTTAAGATTTATGCCGGTCGTATGCACATAAAAGAAATGATGGATATGCCGATTAATCATTGGGATAAGGTACAGGAACACCAATTACCTGATATCCGTTACTATTGCGGTTTGGACTTAATAGATACTGAGGAACTATTTAAAACAATTGAACCAGAAATTAACCTACGGGTTTCAATGAGCAAAGAACATGAAATAGACCTACGCTCAAAGTCTGACGCACAAATAGCCGAGTCAGTTATTAAGCGTGAACTAGATGAGCGTTATGATATAAAAGCTACCCGACCAAAGATAGAACTGGGTACTCGGTTCCGCTACCGTCCGCCAGCTAACATCAGTTTTCAGACTGAGCAGTTACAGGATATATTAGAACAATACTGTACCTTACCCTTTACTGTTGATAAAAACGGATACATGGTGTTTAACTTTAAACTTGAGGAAGACGACCGTATAAAGTCTGGTAAGAATAAAGGCGCGATGCCGGAAAAGAAGACCAAGCAAAAATTTACAATGGGAAACACACTGTACACGGTCGGTATCGGCGGTGTACATAGCAACGAAAAGAAAGCCCGTCACGTAACTGACGAAGATTATATAGTGCGGGAATACGATGTTGCTGCTTTTTATCCTTTTATAATACTCTTAAACAAATTAACCCCGAGGCACCTCGGCGAACCATTCCTTAAGATATATAGAGCCATAGTATCAAAGCGGTTACACGCTAAGAAGAAAGCCAAACAAACTAAGGATAAAGGAGATACTAAAGCTTACGAATATTGGAACGCCATAAATGAGTCTTTGAAGATTACCATCAATGGTTCTTTTGGCAAACTAGGCAGTGTTTGGTCTTGCTTGTACGCGCCAGACCTGATGATGCAGGTAACCATAACCGGGCAGTTAAGCTTGCTAATGCTAGTTGAGCGCCTTGAGCAAGCCGGTATAGGGGTTATAAGTGCCAACACGGACGGTATAGTAACCAAAATACCAAGGGCGCTAGAAGGGCTTGTGGAAGACCTAGTGCTGGAGTGGGAAATTGATACTGGTTACGATATGGAACCAGCGGATTACCTTAGCATTAACAGCCGGGACGTTAACAACTACATAGCGGTTAAGGCTGATGGAGTTAAAGGTAAAGGAGCTTATGCTGATCAAGGTAGCCATTTTTACCAATTACGAAGTAACCCGACTAACGGAGTATGTGCTAACGCGGTTAAGGCATTTTTAACGGACGGCAAGCCGGTTGAAGAAACTATACGGGCTTGTGCTGACATCCGGCAGTTTGTAAGCATTAGAACGGTCAATGGCGGAGCTGTAAAGGGCGAGCGCTATATTGGCAAGGCTGTTAGATGGTATTACGGCGCTGATGAGCTAGACGCCTTATTCTACAGCACCAGCGGTAACAAAGTACCAAGGTCAGACGGAGCTGTACCACTGATGAAACTACCGGATACCATGCCAGAAGACATTGATTTTAACTGGTACATAAATGAGGCCAAAGATATGCTGAAGCAAATTGGTTTCAAATAACAAGAAAACCTCTTTACCCTTACTCGGTGTAACATTATAGTGAAGCTTACGGTAACAGCCGGGATAACCAACAAACCAAAGGTAATTTATTATGTCCGCTAAACAATCCAAAATGAAAGAAATCCAAGCGCAGAAAAAAACTTTGCTTGAAGAGCAGCGTACGTTGCGTGAAGAGCTTGACTCCACCAAAGAAGAGCGTAAAGAGCAACGTACCAACCGCGCTCAAGCCCGTAAAGATGCACGTGAAAGCAAGAGCGAAGTCCGCGAGCTTAGTGCTAAAGTAAACACCACGTTTAAGACCAGTGACCCAGATGCCATTGATACGCTTGCTGATGAAATCATGGAAGCTGCAACCGCAATGGTGACCAACATTCGCAAGTTCGCCGAGTCATGCAAGGACGTTGTAGTAACCGACGCTGACGAAGAAAGCGAAGACGAGTAATGGTACTACCCCTGACTGGTCTAATGGCTGGTTAGGGTTACCCATACCCCTA
>Ga0307937_1000692_pt1 | contig 19645 bp, 4 predicted proteins | sample OrgLakmetagenom3_FD_201814 | JGI IMG/M metagenome (GOLD analysis project Ga0307937, IMG submission 201814) | Saline water microbial communities from Organic Lake, Antarctica - #3 | ecosystem: Environmental > Aquatic > Non-marine Saline and Alkaline > Saline | place: Antarctica: Organic Lake...
TAACTCCACATCCAAGTATATGCACTGTTCGATTTTTGTTCTAGAATAGATACTGCCTGAGCTTTTGACTTTTTAATCGCTCTAGTCATTCCATTATTCTTAACTTCATGAAATGCGTAATCAGTGATTACGTTGTCATCATCTTTCCATACCCCTGAGATTCTATATTCTGCCATAATTAATAGTTTATTGTGTTAATATTTATGCTCCAAATGTGTACCTCCCTGTATAAACAAATGTGACTCCATCGGGAACAAGAGTTGAAGTAACTTTAATAATAAATGTATAAGTTCTATTTGGCTGGGAAGAGTCTAAAATTAAACCGCCTTGACCATTACTAAATGTAACAGACCCATTGACACTATTAATTGTGTCTGTATATGATCCATTAAGACCATCTTGAATTGTAATTTCAACTGAATCAAAGGTGTCTCCGTTTGGTAAGTTGGATGAGATCAATTCAGTAATTGTGATACTACCACCAGGGTTATTATTGTTTCCATCATTAAATGGAGATATATCTAATGGGTTTTTTACTAAGCCATTTGCATCTACAAATGAAACTACACCTGCTTGTGAGGCTAGATCTTCTTCTGGCGTGTAAGTGTATGAAATTGAGTAACTAAAGTTAGTTCCAATTTGACACAAGTCAGTAGTTATCATTACTGTTACAAATAATGAAGGATTTGGATTGGAGGAACTCAAATCTAATAAAGATCCTACTTCACCATCACCTGTATTAAAAGTTACTACTCCGCCAGAAGATAGAGGTTTTGAATCGTAACCATTATTTCCATCAGACAATTCTATATCCATAGAGGTAATTGTATGGACTTGAGGAACATTTGCACTAAATAAATCAGTTATTGTAATTGAACCTCCAGGATTGTTAACTCCTTCATTAATTTCTGAATCTGCTAAAGAGGCTATGCTTGCTCCACTATTATCTGTAAATGAAACTATATCTGTTACATTTTGTAAATCCTCACAAGGATTATAAGTATATTCTATAGAATATTCAAAACTTTGTCCATCTGAACATTCCGTGGTTTTGAGCGTTGAAAAAATTGAATAACCTCTATTCAGACTTGCATTATTTAGTATTAACCCATTATCGCCATCATTAAAAACTACACTTCCTCCACTGCTTATTATGGTTTTAGTTTCAGAATTACCTGATTCATCGGATAGCGTAACAATTAATTCTTGGAAAGATTGAGGGGTAACCATGTTAACGACATCAGAAATATCTGTAAAAGTCAATGTGCTTGGTACATCTGAACCATCATTAACAATTATCTCAGATATACCTACCTCTGAAGTAAGATTATAACTGTGTGTACTGTCAGTTATTTTTAAAATTTCATCTAATTTTGAGATATCATTACATGGACCATGGATATACTCTAATTTCATCAATCGTCTAAATCCTTCATTACAAAAATCAGTGAAAAGCTTTGAAGAAATTGAGTATTGCCTATTTGAATCATTTAGCTGTAATGAATCAGTAGGTGTATCTCCATCACCATCGTTAAAAATTAATGATCCGTTAGGGGAATTAATTACTCCCGAGGCTTTATTCCCTAAATCATCAGTTATTACTATATCTATGCGGTCAAAAGAATTATGACCGGCAGGGAGATGGTTTGGTATATTTGCTGTTAATGTAATTGGACCAGGATTATTATTAATTCCGTCATCAATTTCTTGACTGCCAAAGTCATTTATTATATAGCCATTATTGTCTTCATAAATGATTGATTCTGTTAATACTTGTAAATCAAAACATCCAGTTCCTAATATTATAGGTTCATCATTTAAATTCAATAAGCCACTCGAGTTTTCCACTTGAACTCTAAACCTGTGATAAATTGGATTATCATCTTCATCAAACCTTTCTAATACATTTGTCACGGGGAAATTAATAAAATCAGGATTTCCTGTAGGTATATCAATGGGAGGATACTGAATGAAGGTATCATTAGATTTTATTTCATACACTTGTTGCCAGTTGCCTGAATCATTCATTTTTTGTAAACGATATGTACCGTTATAGCATGTAGGCTTCCATTTCAATATAACTTCCTGAAGTTCCTGTGCGGTTGTTAACCCATTCTCTGATACTATAATTGGTGCTGGAGGATTAACATTATCCACTAGGTTTGTTAAAACAACATTTGATGGTTTTGATGGAATTAATTCAGTTTCGTTTTCTTCGTTTTTAATTTCACGATTGGCTACAATTCTATAAAACAGCGGATCTCCATATAAAGGGAAAAGGTCACTTTCAAAATCATCTAATACTTGAACTCCAACATCAACAGACTTTACTAAATCCATAGTACGAATTGATAAAGAATTAGAATGATTCGAAGTTCTATAAATGTCAATTTTCTTAATCCCTTCTGATTTGATGTAATCATTAACTTCAAATAGAATTGCAGGGGGAATATTTAAAACTTCATTTGACAGCTGAGTTACTGCTTTTTTAATTGCAGGTTCTTCAGCAGGATATGCGTTCACTAATTTTATTGGACCAGAAATAGGACTTCTTCCACTAATCTTTAATTGGTTCGAAAGTTCAATTCCGTAATAAAAATAGAAGTTTCTTGCTGATCCATCAAGCGTATAATCTGTAAATCGAACATAAGAATCGCCATCGGTGAACTTAACGGCCATTGGTGAAGGGTCAAATTTTGGGTCGGAAGGTAGAATAACCTGACCATCATTATCCTTAATTTTAGGCTTTGTATTTCTTGTTTGTTTGCCTTCATCTATGTATTGATAAATTACTGGTTGTTCAGTAAGTGGCAGAAATGCACCATCAATTGCTTGTTTCACCTTGTCTTTCATTGCTCCAGGAGCAGTAATTCCATCAAAAGGATAATCAGGAGTGGTGCTTATATCAGCCTCTGGGACTGAATATTTATCGTTATCAGGAATTGGAAATTTATATCCTCCTAATGGATGCTCCTTAAAAAGACCATTGTTATCCAAATTTACATTTACTAAATCATTCCATCTATCAGTAAAAAAAACTGCATCTTCACTACTTAGATTCTCTAATGAATTTAGAATTTGAGCTACTGTAGAGGGTTTGTAAAGCTTATCAAGTATACTTCGTTCATTCGCTCTATAAAGCACAAGCATGTGGGGTTGTCGTCCCCCAGTTGTGTCGATTTTTACGTCAAATGTGTATGTCGATTTACCGTAATAATCAGGGCGTGTTGCGAAAGATGGACCCGTTGGAATATATGGAGGCAGTGGCACAACAATTTCTTGTGCTAATAAGATTACGGGAGTTGTAATGTGAGAATAAACATTTGGAGTTTCCTTAATATCCATTGCTCTTATCCCCATGAATGTTTGTTTCGATCCATCTCCTAATTGTGGTAAGATTTTGTTTTTATCGAAATTATTCAATCCAGCTGTATCCTTCAATAAATAAGTTCGATATGCGGGGTGGGCATTAATATCAATGTTACTACTTGTAAGAATTGGAACATACTCATCAATAGGATTATAACTTGAATCTACTTGTATACTGCTGTCATAAGCGGTAACTTTAAGCGTTGAACCAGAAATGTCCAAGTCCCATATTTGCAAATTTTTCATTTCTGGAGTAGTGCGATTTGGTTCCAAAGGTGTTGGTAAAAAGTTTGCATCTTCTAAAATACGCACAATTCCTTTATGCCAATCAACATTTTCCTGAATGTGTGGATTAAGTTGGTAATTATTAAATACAACTTCATACACACCTGTTCTCGAACCGGGAATTATAGCACCACTTTGATCTTTATCTTCAAATTCTGTAACCGTAGCTTTTTCATAGATCCCTCCTATAATATTTTTTCTCGTATCACCATTTGGCATTATTTCTGGCTCTCTATAAGGAGGGTTAATTTCAGCAGTTATATCACCTGAAACCAGTATTGTTTTAGTAGTACTGCTTAAATTTGAGATTGTTAGCGATTTAACAAATTTCAAATAAAATTCACCTTGAGTGGCAGAAAAAGATTGATTTACTTGTATTTCAGTGTTTGATCCGACTACATTAATGGTAGAAACCGTATACACACCATCAATACTTATCGCCCCTAAAATGGTAACTTCATCAGTGATGTTTAACTCAGATGAAACATCACCTTCTACTGTGAAAGTATTAGTTAGCTCATCACTATTAAGAACACGAACTTTTTTATCAAATCTTACTTTTCCTAATGTTGAAGCACCATCATTGGGGATACTATCTAAAACTTTAATGAGGGTATTTCCTGATTGCAAACTAACTTTATCAATTGTGTATAGTTTGTTATTCGCATTATTGGATGAGGTTATTATCTCAAGTTTTTCATTGACATAAAAAGGTTCTAAATATACTTTTTTATTTAATTTAGAATCCCAGTTTGACTCATCGGTTAGATTTTCAACCACTAAAAATACATCATTCTGATTTGGTGAAACAAAGTTTTCAGTTACCGTAAAAATATTGTCGTTATTAAATTCTGTAGCATTCGTTTGTCTTATTTTCGCTAATATAAAAGTGGGGTTATCTCCATTTCCAGAAGATGAAACACTTTCTACGATAAAAGTATTTTCACCAGATACAAAAGCACTTCCAATAAACTTAATGGCATTTGCAGAAGTAATATTCGGTTGAACTGTTTCAGTTGGAGTTATACTTGTTATTTGGTAAGTACCCGTTGTGACTTGAACTCTATTGTTTGGCAAATTTGAAATACCTATGACTTTTCCTTTTACACTCAAAGGGAATAATTCTTTAAAGAATATTTCAGCATAATCAGCTAACTGATATGCTTTATGGTGATAATAATTCCAATCAAAAGTTGCTCTTACCAATGTTTTATCACTTGTAGAAAGATTACTTAAAGCATCTTGTTCTTTTTGTGTTGTAAAAAGTAGCGGTGATTCTTCTTGAATTAATTGAACGGCTAAATTATAAGGTGGTAAAATTGAATTCCTCTTTTGGAACTTTGTATAATCCGTTTGTCTTATGTTTCCAACTTGTGAAGCACGTGAAAACCAGTTTATACTGTAAAATGCATAATCATGAACACCTTCTTCTATTTCTCTATGGTTAAAAACTAGCAATTCCCCACTGTTGGGAACAAAAATTGTTTCTGGAATGTTTGTAGCATCCGTAAATTCTGAATCATGATTGATTTCGGGTTTTCGAAAAGCTGATTCTCCATCTTTCTTATATTCAATTCCAAAACCAACGGCTGGGGATTGATTGCAAATACAGAATTCCTTTTCAGTAGCATAGAATTGATCAAAAAGCTGTTCGTATTGAAAGGTTTCTCTCTTCAGATTGATGTATCTTTCATCCGCATAAGGGGTATAGCCTTCATCATCTGTAAGTTGTGACGGAACTTGGGTCGCATTATTTAAAAACATTCCGTAACTAATTGGCTCCATTTTAGGAGAAACAGGTAAACGGCTATCATTTAAAGTAGTGGGAAGTGTCATGAATAAATGAGAAGTTGTTTGATTCGGAACAACATCCTCAATGGCTGTTACAGTTACGTATTCCATTACATACATGAATGACTGTTCTTCTGCTTCTACATCAATACAACCAAGACCCAACATTCTTGCTACATGATAATCTAATGATACCAGTTTTAACATATCTAAATAACTAAACTCTATCAATGCATCATTTTCAGAATCGTCATCTGGAATATAATCAATCGCTAATGGATTTGACATACTTAAATTTAAATAAGAAATTACCGCATTTTTTAGACCTTCTGGATCTTGCCACTTCTCAATATAATTGGGAACATTCACACAGAACTCTCCATTTGATTGATTTGTTTCATTATACTTTGGCCATTTTTTATGAATGGTGTATTTTGAGGTGTCTTCTAATCGATTACGTACTTGTTCATCATCATCTTGAATTCCATCATCAAGACTAAACTCCCCAATAAGATTATAGTTGCCATCATTTCCTTCACCACTATTGTTTCCAACTAAATAATCTTCATAGGTGTACAACGTAATGCTTGAAAGGAAAAAGTTCCTTGCCTGAAATCTAAAATATTCTATGTTTTCACATAAGAACGTTCTTTGTTCAGGTTTGTCATTATATCTTAAGGATCTTCTACATGAAATATAGTATTTATCAACTTCATTTGTTTCATCAAAACTATCATGAATTAATGATACAGCTTCAACTTTGAATGCATCACCATCTCCAATCTTTTGATTTGCTAAATCTATATTAAATATACCCTTGAATTTTAGTTTATTAATTGCTTTAATTTTTATAACACCTTGGTACTCCTTTAAAAATTTTAAAGGTTCTGAATTGGGATCAATACCTTCTTTTAATGCATCGTATTCAATTATATCTGTAAAGATTAGTCTTACATCTGTTTTATGATTTGGGTTTTGAGCAATAGGAGTAAACCCTTTATAATCCCAATATCTTTCATTATAAACCTCTGAAATTACATCAGGTAAAGATTCTATAAAATCAACTGTTACCTTAAAGTTATCATTGAAAGATGTTCTATAAACACGAACAAAATCATTATTCTTATTGAATCCTTCAGTAGCAGGATAGCTTCCATCTGTTCCCGAAAGGTTTCCTTTTGGAAAATGCTGACCTAAGGATCTCAAGAAATCCCATCTTAAATGAATGCCTGTAGCACTTCCATCATCTCCATTAGACCCAGCAGCCTGAATATAAGTATAAGGTGACTGAAATAATGGATTGGTATAATTTATTTTAATAGCCATAATCAATATTTTTAATTTAAATCAATATTTACTGAAACAGAAGTTTTAGGTTCATACCCATCTCCAGCCCACTGTTTGTATTCAAAATCAAACTGATAAGTTCCAGTAGGGATATTCATTGTTGCATTTGTCAAGAATACACTTCTGTTGTCTTTCGAGAATACTTTGCTATCTAATGAATTAGAACCCTCCGTTCCTGAAACCGTCCCCAACATATCAGTTAATGGTATCTTTGGGTCATTGAAAGGTTCAGGATTTCTTATCAAGATTCCTAAAATGTTACCTGTAGTTTCAGATTTTATAACATTAAACTCTGTGGTAACTGCAGGATGTAAAGCACCTGCTTTAAGAACTCCATCCATTAGTCTGTCGTACTTATCTGCAAAGGCTTGAAATAAAGAATTAGTTGAATTAAGATTGTCTGTAATAACTTCTAGTGCGGTGTTTATTTCCGTGGTAGAAATATCTGGGAGTTCTAATTCAAATACCGCTTCTTTAGTTATAATTGAGTTGTCATTAGGATCTCTCTCAAGGACATAGCTTTTAATTTGATCTTCAAAATTAGCATATCTTGAAGTCTGGAATACATACCTATGCACTTCTTGTTTGCTGAATGGAGTTTCATCATTTAATTTATATTTTGCTTCAAATAGCGCAGTGTACAATTTTAAAGGTTTCAACTCATCAATTTCTACATAAGAATTTACACCAATAGGTTCTAAAAGATTCACATCAACACAAGGATCACCATTTTCAACCATGTTATTTAAAGTAGAAGCTTCGATTATAAACCCAGGCAGTGCATTCTCTTCCCATTGCACACTTAAAGGTGGCATGAGGGGCTGAGTTGTATCTGGTGCAGGATCAAGAATTGTTGTTTCTAAATCAATTTGAACTTCGTCATTCCCATTATATTCATTCCAATTTCTGTAAAATTCGAAGACATAGTTTTTTAAATAAAATAAATTCAATCTAGGGGCAACATAAAACAATGGTTTAGCTTTTATCAATGCACCATCAGCATTTGGATACGATTTTTCAAAATCAATGTAATGCTGTAAATTAGCGAATTTAAATTCAGCTTCTCTGTCTTTTTGTTCAAGTCTTTCATATCTAAGATTATCTTGATGGAAAAAACCTATTGGTCCTTTTGTTTTAAATGCAAAAACATTAGTGTTAGAATAGTTAGTTAAATAGCTATTCCCGTCTTTTAGTAAATTGTCATTTGTTTTTATTTCAATCGCATAATACGTATTTGGTCTCCAAATAGGTTGAATTGACTTATTAAAACCTTCTGTTAAACTGTCTATTTCGTTTTGTATATCGTTTTGATCAGGTAAAGTTTCATTGTACTGCGCATTCTCAAAAGACAAGGTACATACCTGATAAAGGAAAGAGTTGCATATATATTTACATTCAATGATAGGATAGCAACTATCTCCACTCAGCGTAATGGTCTCACCATTTTGCATTATGGCATCAATTTCAAACTGATAGTTCTGACCATTTTGTTGATTAAAAGGTCTAATCATTTTAAACTCTGCAACCTCTTCCCAATTAATCGCTTGATCCTCTCCTGTCTGTAAATGAAATTTACAAATAAATCGATTTCTGTCACTAATTGAAAAATGTAAAGAACTCTCATTTACTTCTTCAACAAATTTGCTCAACACTAAATCAGGATTAACCAATTCTGAATATAAAGAAGTTCCCTGGAATACACCGTTGTAAATACTGTGCTCGTCGGGGTATAATGAAATGTTTTCAGTTAACTGGCCATGCAGTAATTGAACATTTAAAAAGTTTTGAAACTCTTTTGCTTGATCTGTTAACTCATCATTACATATCAAACTCATAAGATCTGGGTCTCCATTACAAACATCACCCGTAACCACAACCTTATCAACAACCTCATTAATATTGTTATAAATGATTGGATTATTTAATTGTGATGCTGAAATAGTTCGCGTTTCAACCAATTGATAGTCAAATTGGGGCAAATTAGTTGGAGCTAAGTTTTGCTGTAGAACATTGCTGTAAAAACGAATCGTAATACTGTCTGCTTCAGATTGAATAAGCAAGGAAACAAAAGACATGGGTTCATTGAACACGATATTCAATTGAGCAGTATCATTAAATTTTAAAGCATTATAAAAGTTTCCAAAAGGCCTATAAACAATGTCTGAATTGCCTCCTGTAATTTTAAATAAATGCGGATTAAAATGATAAACTTGTTCTTGATTTATCACCATCATTACTTGACCTGTTTCATCTCCTTGACCTAATTCATTAAAGTTTACGCAAGTTTCCACTAATTCATCAGGTGGGCAATAAATGGATGAAGTTGTAATTCCAAGGTCTTCTACTACAACTCCTCCTGACAGTCCAGATCCTTGAGATAAAAAACTCAATGGGCTTTGCGCCATTATCCGTAATTTATTGTGAAGGTTTGCTTGCTGGTATTGCCAATATCCCTTTTTTAAGTTCGTAAGATCTGTAGTAACAAATTCAGCTATACTTAATGGTGTCGCAGCTTCATAAATGTCATAGAGCTCCCAAACATCACCATTCCATGAATATATATTGATATCCTCTAAATGATATTCATGAAGTACTCTTGAATGTTTTGCTTTTTGAGGAGATACATAATCGGTATATTTTACGCCTTGCGTGTTGCCTCCAAATTTGTTTTTAACTTCTGTAGAAGGCTTTACGCCTTTTAAAAACTCAATATCAATGAAGCTATCCATTGGAATTGCGAAGGGTAAGTTGCTATTGTCATAGACATTGTCAATATCATCTGTAGTTATTGCGTTTACGTCTCCACTTGAACTGTATAAATCGAAGGTTTCTCTGGTTTGCATATTAATTGCTTTAGCAGCAACATTTCGATCAATGATTTGAATTTCACTTTGATCTAAACCATTTTCTTTAACCCAAGAAAATTGGAACTGTGCACATCTGTCTTTTCTTAAAACTTTAACACAAGCTTTTAACGAACCAGTAACAATAAAAGGCTTTGGAGCTTCAGCAGCTAACCCGGCATCGACACTTATACTAAATCCAAATTTAAAGATATATAGGCCGACTTTTCCTCCCATTTGAATAGAAGCACCATATTGTTTTGGTTTGAAAGCAATTCTTCCTGCAACATCTAAGTAGGCACTTAATTCGGCCTTTAGAGGACCGAACTTTTTGTTCAATTCAAATTTTGCTCCAGCACCAGCTCTTATTCCAGATGCTGAAATCATTAGATAGAAATACGCATCGAAGAGTTCAAGAAGTCTTACGTTTACTCTTCTTGATTCAGGTAAGTCTTTACCAATATTTACATACCAACCTGAGGAGTTTCCGAAAAAGAACCCCATTTCAATTAGGGCATCTACTTTTGCTATGCTTCCTGGACGTTTATCGTCAGGAAGTTTATAATTAATTCCAAATGCTGTTTCAACAGATTGTTTGCTAAAGGAAAGCATAGCAAAAAATGGAGGGTCGTTCGTTGCATCTAGACCTATTCTTTCTTTTAGAATTTGTCCTTGTCCTTGGAACATGAATACCTCAGGTAAAGAAAGTAAGAAGAATAATTTAGTTGAAAATGTTTTTCCAGCATCTGAAGCCGTTGCTAAAGAAACTCCAGCACCCAATGAAAAACCATTGGTTTGATCAAATTTTGATACTTGAACACCTTCTTTATAATCTGGGCTAATTTTAGCTTTATAATATTGCCACCAAGGGCCATCATCAGGCACGGATGCTGCACTTTTTGTAGCTACATATCTTTGACCAATCAGTGCTCTAAAACCGTAAATACCTAAACCAGTAGCGCCTAATGGAATAGGGGAGCTAAGCTCTAAACCTATATCAACAATAAAAGCAGGTACTTTAGGATTTAAGCGCATTGATGCGCTTCCCTTCATTTCAAGACGTGGGAGAGTGAACTCTATTCCTCCAGCGTATTCTGTTCCTGCAGCAGGGTTGGTATCTTTGGGATCTTTCATTGCTAAATATCCACTCAATAGCAATGCTGCATCTTCAGGTTTTGAACTTCCAGGAATCATGATGTCTATTGCTATTCCTTGAATTCTAACAAAAAAGTGTTTTGACTGACCAACCTCATCATCATCTACAGTAAAATAGAATTTGATACCATCTCCTCTTGCGTCAACACCTCCCGGATTAATGTTGATTCCTCCGCTAAATTCAAAGAATTTATATTTTCTTTCGATTCCATTATGCATTTGTTTATGAGACCCTAAACCAATTGCTGTAATAGAGAGTTCTACTGGGCCAATTTTTAATGAAATAGCATTAGGTAGTACTAAGGTTCCACCTTCGTATTCTATTTGGCCATCTTCCCAAATAAGGAGTTTCTGCACTTCAATTGCATCAGGTAAAAATTGACCTATTGGTGCGGGTAGATCTGCAAATTCAATTGCTCCAGAAACGGCAACATAAAAACGATCTTCTTTACGTCCTACAGTTAGACTATCTATTCTGACATCAAGGATGTCAGGAATGCTTAAGGCTGTTATGCCTTGGTCTTCGGAGGCGGTTACGGAGAATTCGCCGTTTGTGCCTATCCATGCGTCTATGTTGATTTCTGCATCATCTCCAGAGGCATCTTTAAAGCCTGGGATTTTCATAGAACCGTGGATGTTTGATTCTATAATTGAATTTTGTTGAAAGGTTAAGTCAAATGCATTAAGACTTACCTTAAATCCTTCTCCAAAACTAGCGCTTATTAATGGTGAAGGGTTGCCGTTTGTTTTGGCTTCTAGGCCGTTTGTGCCGGATATCCCTCCTGTACCTACGAGGAGATTTCTAGTAATTAGTTGACCTGTGGAGTTGGAGTCGTCATGATTCCAGAAGGCTGGGAAGCCGATTATGCCTTCGGTTATGTATAAACCTACAAAATCTACTGGCTTACCATATGTATTTGCTTCAGGAATATTCGTCCGTTTCGATAAATCTACTTTAACTCCTGTGGCATTAATGAAAAAACCACTTTTAAGTATTTCTGAGGTCGAAAATTCTATAGTTGTATCATTAATATCAAAGAACTGAAATCCATTTTGACTTGAGTAAGAAACAGCACCTAGATCAAAAACCACAATACCAGGCACATCTTCTCCAAAAGAATCAACTATTGGGTCGTAGGTAATTTCGTCAACTTGTCGAAGGATTGAAGCTGGAACCTGTAACCCTATAGACAAACTATTTAAGGAAAATTGAAAATTTGGTATAAATAATTCTTTAATATTTTCCAGTGTAATTCCTCCAAACCAAGTTTGGAGGAGTGTTAGGAGTTTGTCAAATATGGCGTCAACATTAGGAGTATCAATAATAAACTGGTTGAGAACTACATCTCTACTATCATAAATATTACCCCCAGACTGCATTTGCACAATGATGTCGTCAATAGGATTTTCTAACCCACCATTAGCAACTATAGGAGTGTTAGGTGTTTCTCGACTATTAAACTCATCTACAAAAGTTGTCAGACCATCAGTTTCATCTTCAAGAAAAAGTTCAATTGCTTTACCTAAAAGTTCCTCTTCGCCAATATCAGATATGTCAAACATTAAACTAAAAAAAGCACTGATAGATTCACTGAAATTCAGCTCTGAAAACTCTTTAACATATCTAAGAATCTCCCATTTATATTTAAACGTTACTGGAAACGTGGTATTTGCTGCGCCTAAAGGGTCGAAATCCGGATTAAGTAATAATGCCAGACCTCCAGTACCTGGAATTTCTAAGGCAACTTTTAAATTAGGAACGACAGTAAGATTATAAGAAGCTGCATTTCCTGAAACGGACTTATAAAAATGTAAATCTTTATATGAGAGATGCTCCAATAGGTTTTCTATACCATCTTTGAAAAAACTTAATTCCTCTGGAATAGACTCTGTATTTAACAAATTGAATAATGGAGGATTATACGTTGTAGACATATTCTTTTAGTTATAGTGATAAACAATGTTGACTATCTTATCTGTCTTTTTTGCCTTTTTCAATCGCGATTTAAGATCATATTTTGGTTTCGGGGGATTATACTTTTCCTTTATTTTTTTACCATTTTCAGTAATTTTTGTTATTGATTTTACACTTCCGTTGAACGAATATTTATACATTCTGGTTATATATTTTGACGATTCGTCTAAATGATAACTGACATATTCTTCTGTCCTTAGTTTGTTTGATTTACCTCTGTACCTATTTGTTTTTTCGTAAACACTTTTATTATCATTTGAAATACGTTTTTGGATAATTTTATACTCACGTCCTTGTTTATCATATTCATATTCGTATATTTCCACATTTACAGTGTCTCCAGTACCAGTTAAAAAATAAACAATGGAATCCGTACCATTAATGTTCAAGAAACTTATTTCTTCATAGCTTTCGATTAAACCCAGGCTATAATCGTGGTAATGATATTTGGCTATAATTATTCTAGGTTGATAAGCCCATTTGTGAACTGCTTCGTAAGAAAGTTTTTTTGTCGAGTCTTCTTTCATTATATTAAATCCACGCATTGTTTCTTTCTTTATTCTGTCCCCCTCATACTGATGGTAGGTCACATCAGCTGTGTCAAAGAAAAGTTTGCTTTCTAACCTTAGTAATTCTGCGTCAAGTTCGATAAATCCTTGAGGATTAAATTCTTTTACATATTTAAACCAACCTTCAGTTAATTCATGTCTAACTAAAGCCCCATTTGAGTCATATTCAAAAATCTCTTCAAACTCTTTCCTATTAGATTCTTCAGTCGAAGTAAACTGCACCTTTTTTATTTGCTCCTTTTTCACCCAGGAGAAATCTTCATTCACTTGTGAAAATGTATTACTCGCACTTAAAAACATCAAGAGCAATCCTATTTTAATATTTAAATTTAGTAATGAATTCATTGTAATTAATTTTTTTAGCAACAACTGAAGAGCTACCCGTGCCTGCTTCTGTAGTGCTAACACTAGTGTTCGTATTAAGCATATTATCAAGAATATCATTCAATACCAAATCATCCGTACCAGAGTTCAGCGCATTACCTCTCTCTTTAATTCGATTAATAATTCCATACATTAATCCCCAACATCTTAATGCAGTCAAAACCTGATTATATGACGAATCTCCAGAAACAGAAGCGTTTGTAGCATTTGGATCTTGCCCTAAAATTGTATGAGAATTTAAATCAGGTACCGAGTTTGCCAACCCGTATGACGTAATAGCATCATCCAAATTAGATTTAAGTGGAGATGCATAAGACTCAATATTTATTGTAATCTTATTGGACAAACTATCATAAGAAATAGTTCCAAAAGTGGCTCTGAGTCTGATAAATTGCTCGGAAACCAAAGGGCTAGAGGCGGAAGAAACTTCTGTACACCCTCCTTTTGGCTGCCAATTATTAATCGGATCGAACTGATAACAATCATCAGAAGATAGGAATGGCAACTGTACCCAATGATTTTGATTAAACACTCCAACAGTTCCAATTTCTGATATACATTTAAATCTCAAACTTTTGAAAAGTATAACGTCGCCCTTTGAATAAGTTACAGAATCGTCATGGTCCGAAACGATCAAATCCCATTCAGAAATATTGAATGCTACTCCAGAACCAGATATCACCGTATTTGCTGAATATATGCTGTCATTATGCTTTATTAAATCTCCTTGTGAATAAGGTTGATTTGGATTAAAAACAACTTCTATCCATTCATTAGAGGTTCCAGGTTGAGACGAATTATTCATATTAGCTAAGTAAATCTTATTATCATGTGTAACCTTGTCACCAGCTAGATAGGGTGCCGAATTAACATCATAAGCAATCGGAATAATTTCTTGTCCAATAAATCCACCTTCCATTTGAATCTCTATAGTCGTAGCACCTTTTATAAAAGGAATCAATGCGCTAAGATTTGCATCCTCGTTAGGATTTGATACATCCCACAGATCATTAGTTTGAGAAGAGCTAAGCATATACTGATCATCACCAAAAGGATCTTGAAAAGATTTATGGTAATTTAGAATATTATAATCCGATTGAAAAAAAATAATTGAGCGGTTAATTTCTTCGCCTCTCAGACTTTTAACCTTATATGTTAATTTGTCAATTGAATTATCAACAATCACCAAATCTTTAGTCAATTCCAAATAATTACCAATAGGATTCGGGCTCAAAACTCCGTTTGTCCAATTAGCTGGTGAGAAGTTTGTATAGGTTTCACCTACACCTACAAATTCAAAATCATTGGATCCCGGAGTACCACTCACATAGCTTGAGCCTCTGTATGCACTCACTGTATCTGAAATACTTGCCATTTGGTTAACTCCATATAATCCCATGTGAACTACGTTGTTTTTCCCTGGCACATGCCTAACAGGAACTTCAATTTCGAACTCATTATCTGGTTGTGGTAATGAAGAGCCAGTAGGAAATGTTCCGGTGCTACTACAAGGCTGAACTTTATAGCCAAAAAATGACCTTCCAAATGCTTCATCAAAAAGAGCTGCTGTTGACGATCCGTTTCCAGTTCCATAATTATATATATGAATATTAGACCCTATTCCACCCAATGCATAATAGATACATTTCGTATGTTCGACTACGTAGTTTCTTATTTCATTAAAATAGTCATCCAAAAGAGACGTAAATTCTGTACATGCCATGTTAATTCCATTGGAATTATTATATAATGACTTAAGTTTCAATGTGAGTTCTTTAAAATATGTATAAGAGTTAAAAATTTCAAAATAATCTTGATAACCATTAAAAGTTAAAGGAGAATTATGATCATCTGGAAATTTTATTCCATTTCTCTTAAGTAAGAGCATCAAGTTATAGATATAAGGATAGTTCTTAATTTCAGGTAAAATATCGTTAATGTAAGTATCCTCATATGGTCTAGCCGGTCGAAACCTGTATCTCAGAATGGTAACTAGAAAAGTATTAATGTTTTGAGCAATGTGATCCATTGCTAAATAATTCGCTCCTTCCAACAGGAATCCCTCGTGAGAAAAGGGGATATCAGGTTTTAAAGCTCCTGAAACAGGATCAAAAAGAAGTTGAACATTCGTTGGACTTTCGGGTTTTCTTACATTAAATGAAGTCACACCGTTAACAGTGTTTACTCCCACGCCTACAGTATATGTAGTAGAATCTTTGGATATTAATCTGGAAAATACATTAAGATAAAGTAAAAATCCTGGATAATGTTTTATTATTGATGGTTCATTAATATTGTCTACTGCGCTTGCCCAAAGTTTCTCTATAAAGCTTTTTAAATCGTCCTTATAGACAGTAGTCAACGGATCCGCAAAATTGGTTAATGTTAGAGTTGTCCTTGATGGACGGTCAACATCGGACTGATTCCATAAAATTTTACAGGGAGCAGCATATCTAGTCACAGGCCCGATAGAAGCATTTTCATCAATAAAAAAGTTTGATATAGCCCCTGATGAATTCTCAATATTCGCAAAAGCAGTGATCCCTGTTGAGATATCAACTGTCGCTAAAGTTCCTGATGTATTCGTAAAGCCTTTAAGTACAAGGTCGAAGGATAAGAACTTTTTGTTATCATTTATATGACTTACTTTAGGTAAATGAAGTTCATCAATATTAGTTAACAAATCATTATCACGATCATTTCGGTTCTTCATGGTTATCCAAACACCAAGATTCTTATTAATTGTACTGTTAGTGTGTTCAGACTCTATTGTTGCCAATAAATTTTGAAAATTTAGCTTAGTCATCGTTAATCCTAAAAAGTCATCTGTAGAAGGGTCATCAAAACGATGTAATAATTTATAAATCGTGGATCCATCAAAAGAAGCAATTTGCGGATTCGACATTCCAGAACGCACAACATTATCTTCAACAAGAGATCCACGTTTATATTCCCCATCAAAAAATGTATAGAAATCGATTAGCCCAAGATTTGAATCTGACACAAAGGGAATTACTTTATTTACTCTATTTGAGTTTCCTACTCTCTTATCTTGACTTATAGTAAAAAGCGTGACATTGTTTATATCCGAGGCAATGCCCGTTGATACAATTAAATCTATATCATTCCCATTTTGCTTCAGATCAAGATAAGTTTCACTATCATATGTCGTTATCTGCAACTCGTTCTGCGAAATATTATTAGGGAGCTCATATAATGACGGTTCAAAAAGATTATCTAAGAACTGAGTTTCTGTTGATGGCGTAGGACTTGCAGGAGTTTCCGTAATTTGACGAATATATTTTATTTGAGTATAAAATGGTACAAGGTCAGTTGTTCCTGAGGGCTTGTGATTAGGAAATGCAATATTAATACCTTCAAAATTCCCTGAACCGTCATCCACTAGGTTGATAAAACGTTTATTACTTGATACTTTTTTTTCTGGCCAACTTCTATTCATGTTGCCAGTAAATAAAAAGCCATTGATTAACAATCCTAAAGGATTTGTATTGTTCCCTTGACTGAAACTAATATTCAAAACATTCATTGACTCAGAATTTCCCGCTGGGAAATCAAGTGTTCCTCCTGGTGTATTTCGCAAACGTAAAATTGGCCAGCGACCTTCATAGTAATTTTTGCTTGATAGAGTATTGGTTCCACCATCATTAATTAACTCCAATTTAAGATTATCAGAGTAGTTTGGAAAGAAATCATCAGTTGAGAATTCGAAATAATTAAATGACTGATTAAATTCATTTCGGATATCAACATAGACCACATCTTTATTGTAGAATTTCCTCAGTAAATTATAATAATCATTCCCTCCACCGTTAGCCGTAACAGAGTTTCCCGAAGAATCCTTAATTACTACTTTGTCAGAATAAAATGCGCCATAAAGAGCAGCTGGATCCAAATACTGTAGTATTTTAGCTCTTGATTTTCGTTGAACAAATTCTTCGTAATTACTTATTGTTCCTGATACTAAATTAGCTTTGACATAGTTCCGGATTGGGTCAACAGTCTGTAAGTACTCTAATGTTGGTTCGTTACCTGGAAGATCAAATATGACTTCGAAGCTAAATTCAGAAGCCTGGAACTCCCCTATACTTTCTCCTGCTTTACTACGCTGATACTGGGCAGCATTATTATCTTGAAATGAACTCTTAATTAAAGTAGTAACTCCGAGTGTATCTACAGCAAGTATACTGGTGGATGCAGCTGGATTATCATAATCCACAGAGTCTGGATGGGTATTCCATATGTTATCAATCAAGTCAATGTTGTTACCAGAATTCGCGACTTCAGTATTAGCTGAATTTAGGAGCGTATTGCGAAGAACACCCCGATAAATAAAGTACTTTATTCTTGGTAAACTGACATTTCTAAACTCAGAAGGTTGCTTGTTCGGTTTAAGAACAAGAGTTACAAGGTCTGTATTTGTTGGGTGAGGGTGAACGCAAACATAACCACTGGTAACAGCATACGCTTTTGGATTCACACCGCTATTAGACTGAAAAACTGAAGATACTAAGTAACGATCGTTGGAAGATTCTACATCAGTATATCCAAATGAGTTATTTTGAGTCTGACCTATAGATGTATAATCTACAGTATCTAACAAATCAACATCAGTAAAAAAACAAAATTTATTGGCCATATTGCTTATTTGAAATACAATAACTACATGTAATAAACTTCAAGAAAAACAAAAGACATTCAGGCGATTGTAATCCAAGAGGTCATCTTTCAATACTGAACGGTAAAATTAATCTTAGATATGGTTCAGCAAGATTGAAATGATATTGGATCGAGGTGTCAAAACAAACCAAAATCAACTAAAACTCTTCACAAATTATTGAATTTTAGGAGATAAAAAAAATATTCCAATACAATTCATACTAAAACGAAGTAAAATAAATAAAAATCTTATCGTTGTTTTTATTCAGTGGCTTTGTCTTTAAAGGTGGTACAACGTTCTTTTTTATTGAGAATTAGAGTTGCAAAAAGTTATCAACAAAATAAAATCAAGTTATCAATATTTTTAACCCAAATTGAGCAATTCTCAATCACGATAAAGAAATTGTAAGCATTTCACCTCATGTATTCAGTGAAATACAACAATTTCTAAATCGGGGTTAATCGTAAGTAAAGCGTTTTATCACTTCGTTTAAACCGCTCAACTTACGGTTAATTTAAATCAATATTTACTGAAATAGAAGTTTTAGGTTCATACCCATCTCCAGACCACTGTTTGTAATCAAAATCAAACTGATAAGTTCCAGAAGGAATATTCATTGTAGCATTTGTCAAGAATACACTTCTGTTGTCTTTCGAGAATACTTTGCTATCTAATGAATTAGAACCAGCCGTTCCTGAAACCGTCCCCAACATATCAGTTAATGGTATCTTTGGATCATTAAAAGGTTCAGGATTTCTTATCAAGACTCCTAAAATGTTACCTGTAGTTTCAGATTTCATAACATTAAATTCTGTGGTAACTGCAGGATGTAAAGCACCTACTTTAAGAACTCCATCCATTAGTCGATCGTACTTATCTGCAAATTCTTGTCTTAAAGGACTTGAAGAGCTTAAAGTATCTGTAATAACTTCTAGTGCGGTGTTTATTTCCGTGGTAGAAATATCTGCGAGTTCTATTGCAAATACCGCTTCTTTAGTTATGATTGAGTTGTCATTAGGATCTCTCTCAAGGATATAACTTTTAATTTGAGCTTCAAAATTAGCGTATCTTGAAGTCTGGAATACATACCTATGTACTTCTTGTTTACTGAATGGAGTTTCATCATTTAATTTATATTTTGCTTCAAATAGCGCAGTGTACAATTTTAAAGGCTTTAACTCATCAATTTCTACATAAGAATTTACACCAATAGGTTCTAAAAGATTCACATCAACACAGGGATCACCAT
>Ga0307937_1000730_pt1 | contig 19055 bp, 21 predicted proteins | sample OrgLakmetagenom3_FD_201814 | JGI IMG/M metagenome (GOLD analysis project Ga0307937, IMG submission 201814) | Saline water microbial communities from Organic Lake, Antarctica - #3 | ecosystem: Environmental > Aquatic > Non-marine Saline and Alkaline > Saline | place: Antarctica: Organic Lake...
AGGTTCACATTATGTTGTCAGCCTAGGACGCCTAATTCAAGATGATAATCTTAGAGAAAAAGTTTTAGACACAAAGGACTGGGATATCCTAATAATGGATGAAGCCCACGCTCTTAAATGGACTAAGGAGAAATCATCTCCGGAGTTTGATTTAGCAAAGAATTTATCAAAAATAATTCCATCAATAATTCTTCTCAGTGCCACTCCAGAAATATTAGGGGTAGAAGGACACTTTTCGAGACTTAACCTGTTAGATGAAAGTAAGTTCTCGGATTTAGATAAGTACCTTAAAGAATCTAAAAACTATAGAGAACATCTCCCACTCATTTCTAAAATTATTGCAAACGAGCATAGCGATAGTGACTTAAGTTCTTATTTTTCCTCTGAAGAGATCTCAAATTTTAATAACCACGGTGAGATCATTAGAGCACTTATAGACAGACATGGAACAGGAAGAGTATATTTTAGAAATACTCGAGAATATTTAGAAAAATTTGATCTCTTCTTTCCTAAAAGAAAACTAAGTGCCTACCCTATAGAAATTGAAGGTCAGATCAACGATAAAATCGTTTTTTCTAAAAAACTTATTATCCTTAAAAATATACTCGATGAAAATCCTGAAGAAAAAGTACTGCTATTGGTTCAATCAAAAGTAATAGCATTAAAGATTCAAAGACAACTTGAGGCCATGACATCAGTAAGCGTTGGTCTTTTTCATTCTGGACAGTCTTTAATGGAAAGAGACCGCCAAGCTGCATATTTTGCAGATCAAGATGGAGCAAGAATACTTCTTTGTACAGAAATTGGTAGTGAAGGAAGAAATTTTGAATTTGCGCATCACTTGTACTTATTTGATCTTCCAAAACTTCCAGAACAACTCGAACAAAGAATTGGACGACTCGATAGAATTGGCCAAAAGAAAGATATAAATATTCATGTCCCTTTTGTGAAAGGAAGCTTCGAAGAAGTCCTTTTTAGATGGTATAACGAAGTGATTGGCTCTTTTAATGCCGCTCCAAAAGGTGCAACTAGCTTTTATGCAAGTCACAGAGATGAACTACAGAAGCTTTTAGTTGAGAATTTTGATGATAAAAAACTATCTAATTTTATTACTGAGATGACTAAACAATACGAAGTACTCTGCCAAGAATTAAGCCAGGGTCATGATGCTCTTCTAGATCTCAATTCATTTAATAAAGAAGAATCATATAAAATCATTGAAACTATTCATTCATTTAATGAGAAACATAACCTTCAAGATTATCTCGATATGGCCACAGAAGCATGTGGTCTGCACTTAGAGGAACTCTCTCGTGATGTTTATTTCATAAGACCTAATGACAATATGCTTATTCCTTCTTATCCAGCTCTTGATAGTGAAGGATTTAGTTTCACTAAAGACCGAGATCTCGCTTTAGTCAGAGATGATCTAAAATATCTTACATGGGAACATCCACTCGTAAGAGGAACAATAGACTTATTTTCTCAATCTGAAATTGGAAACATGAGTGCAGTTACTCATAATGGTGCACTTGGCGCAGATGTCTTTTTTGAATTTATCTTTAAGCTTGAATGTGTTGGAAGTGAAAGCTCTGAGATAACGAGGTTTCTACCTATTACTCCGGTGCGAGTCCTACTGAACTCTAAATCAATTGATATGACGGCAAAAATTCCAAAATCAAAGCTTGATCAACTCGTTGATGCTTCTGTTTCTTCAGAAAGCAAAGTACAAATCTCAAAAATTCCAAAAGCAGCTTTTAATGAGTTTTTAAAAAAGGCAGCAATGCTTGCAAACGATAGATCTAAAAAATATAAGACTATGGGTCAAGAAGCTCTTGGAATATTTTGCAAGGGCGAAATTGGAAGACTGGAGTCTTTGAAAAAATCGAATAGTTTAATTAAAGATTCTGATATTAAACCGTGGAAAGACTTCTATGAAAGCTCAAAGAGCAATATAGAGAATGCAACGATTTCAATTGATTCAATTAGAGTGATTCTTTAGTTAGAAAGTAAATCTTACGTCATCTGCATATAGCGGATGAAGCCTAGACTCTCCAAGCTCAGAGACCTCTTTGATGAGTTGCTCTTGGAAATTTGGTTTTAAGTGTCCCAAATATACTGGTATATCTTTTGGCATTTTTAAAAGTTCAGCTTTAATTGTTTGAGGCGTGTGATGATCAGAGAGATCAGCAATTTTTTGGAGTGAGTTTGGAAAACTAACTTCTGTAAAAATTGCTTTCAAATTTTTAATCGACTTTGCCACTTCCCATATCTCATCCGTAGCTTTTGTGTCTAACGTAAACAAGATAGCTGTCTCATCTTTTTCAACGATGAATCCCATCGCTCCACCCGGATGATTTACATGAACGGGTGTTACTTTATACTTTCCTAGTTCAATACTTTTTTTATTTTCTAAATTATTGAATCTGATAGTGGGATTTTCAACACTTGGAAGTTTTGAAAAATCTGGCCAAATAGTTTCATTGAAAATATGTTTTTTAATTGAGTGATGAACATTTACATCAGAATAGACTTCAAAAGGTACTTTCTTCAGACCAAAGCAATTGTCACAAATAAAAGCAAGATCCTTAATATGATCAAGGTGAGAGTGTGAAATTAGAATATGTTCGATTTTGAGTTGATCTTCAATATCTAGTCCACTGGCCACACTGCCAGCGTCAATAAGAAGTGATTCATCGATGAGATAACTAGTTGCTTGATAATTTTTAGTGACGCCGCCGTGGCCGCCAATGATCTTAATTTGCAATTGAATCCTTTGTTAGCCTATATGATAAGGGTAAAAATCAAATATCACAAAACAAATTAAGGAGAACTTATTTTTTACCAATAGCTTGGTATATATCTTTAGCGTTAGTGTCAGTTATTTCAGCTAAGAGCTTACTTATTTTTTTAGGGTGAGCACCATTTTCAATAATCTCTAATGCCATCTCTCTTATCTTCTTAGATCCGCCTTGATTTTTATTTGAACTGGTAAAGAGAATAACGAACTCCCCTTTAAAAGTGACATCAGCTTTAACTTCGTTCCACTCAGATCCAATAAATCTGTGAACAGACTCATGTGTTTTAGTTAGCTCTCTTGCGATACAAAAGCTTTCATTTGGATAGCTACTTGTTAGTTCAGTTAAAGTTTTTTCTACTCTGCTGACCCCTTCAAAAAAGATATGAGTTCCGTATTGATTCATACATTCTTCAAAGAAACTGATCTTTGGCCCTTTGTCTCTTGGGATAAAAGAATGAAAATGAAATGGACTGGGAGGGAGTGCAGAGAGTTCTAGTGCTGCAACAACAGCTGATACTCCAGGAGCAGAACTTATAGGAAGATTGTTTTCTTTTGCCGCTAAAACGAGAGGAAAGCTTGGGTCAGAGATAATCGGACTTCCTGCATCACTTACAACTGTTACACAATTAGTTTTCATAAATGAGACTATTGAGCTCATTTTCATATCTCCAGTATGATCATGAAAGGAGTGAATTCTCTTGCCTTCAAGATCTATGTCGTTATGTTTGCAAAATTCTCTAAAAACTCTCGTATCTTCTGCATAAACTATTGTCGAAGCAATAAGATCTTCTTTTGCTCTAAATGTTAAATCTCTATTATTTCCAATAGGTAGAGTAACGAGATGTATTCCTGACTTATTCACTTTTGTTTCCTTTGACACTTTCTTCACTCTATCATTGAATTTAGTCACATGTTAATATGATTAAAAGCTTAACGCCAATTGGGCGGGTTTCAATGAGCAATTTATACAGGAGAAATACACATGTCAATGAACGCAAATGTCTTAAGAGATGCACTTGGTAATATTACAATTCAAATGTCAGGAGACCTCGACTATGAAAATAGTATGCCACTTCGTCGTGAGTTGAATGAGTTATCAACTGAGAACCCACATTCAAAGATCACTGTTGATCTTGGTGGAGTAGATTTTGTTGGATCTAGTGGGATTTGTCATTTTGTAGAAACAATTCAAATCATCAACAAAGATAAGCATGAATCATCAAAGGTTTCTCTATCAAATGTATCTACTGACTTTAGAAAAGTCTTTAAGCTCTACACAGCTGAAGAAGCAGAGCTTATTTGGGATGAAATGGATATGGACTCTGATGATACGAGTAATATGAACTCAGCTTTTGGAAATAGAAAAAGAACATTTCAAAACTAATATTATTTTTAATTTATAAATAATTTTGGCACTCTTATAGGGTGCCTTTTTTATTGACGCACCCCTTTGCACATGAGAACTTGAATAATACATAAATTCAATCTCAAAAGGCGCTCTCGTGGACAATACACCTAAAAATGGTCTCATTCCTCTTCTCATTCAAAAACCAGAAAATCTTAAAAATGATATATTATCGGGCTTAACAGTGGCCCTTGCCCTTATTCCTGAAGCAATCGCATTCTCATTCGTTGCAGGTGTCTCTCCTAAAGTTGGTTTATACGCAGCTTTCATGATGGGACTTATAACTGCAGTATTTGGTGGAAGACCTGGAATGATCTCTGGAGCAACTGGAGCTGTAGCAGTTATCTTCACTCCCCTTGTTGCCAAAATCATGACTGAGTCTCAGGCAAATGGATTAACTTTTGATCAAGGTATGGAGATGGCCTTAGGTTATCTCTTTGCAGCCGTTATTTTGATGGGAATCATTCAAATTCTTTTTGGAGTATTTAAACTTGGAAAGTTTATACGCCTTGTTCCACATCCAGTTATGCTTGGATTTGTGAACGGACTTGCTATTATTATCTTTAAGGCCCAATTCTCTCAGTTTACAAGCGGTGGAGACATTCTTCCAACAACACAACTGATGGTCATGTTTGCGTTGATTGCTCTCACAATGGGAATTAGTGTCTATCTTCCAAAGCTTACAAAAGCGGTTCCAGCAACTCTAGCAGGAATTGTAACCGTTTCTGTTATAGGATATTTTGTTAATCAATCAAATCCTGGACTAATTAGAACAGTTCTCGACTTTGTAAAAGATATGGATCCAACGATCACTACTATTAAAGCGGGCTTTCCTACTTTTAATCTTCCACAATTTCCAATGACTATGGAAGCGATAAATATGATCCTTCCCTTTGCTGTTATTGCAGCAGCCGTAGGTCTTATAGAATCACTTATGACATTAACACTTGTTGATGAACTAACTGAAACCAGAGGAAAGGGAAACAAAGAATGCATCGGTCAAGGTGTTGCCAACGTTGTGAACGGATTCTTTGGTGGAATGGGTGGATGTGCAATGATTGGTCAATCTATAATAAATATTCGTGGTGGTGGTAGAGGGAGAACTTCAGGGATCACGGCCGCAGTTGCCCTATTAGCTTTCATCATATTTGGATCATTTCTTATTGAGATGATTCCACTTGCTGCACTTGTTGGAGTTATGTTTATGGTTGTTATTGGAACATTTGAATGGTCTAGTCTAAGGCTTATTGGAAAGATTCCAAAAGCAGATATCTTTGTGGTCATTCTTGTATCAACTGTTACAGTATTTTTTGATTTAGCTATTGCCGTAATCGTTGGAATTATTGTTTCTGCTTTAGTCTTCGCTTGGGAACATGGAAAATCAATTAAAGCTGAAATCACTGAGAGTAAAGGTGCTAAATACTACAAGCTCCACGGTCCTCTATTTTTTAGTTCAGTCACTTCATTTAAAGATCTATTTAATTTCAAACAAGATCCAGAGCATATCTATATCGACTTTGAAGATTCTAAAATTTGGGATCATTCAGGAATAGAAGCTCTTCAAAACATTACAGAAAGATACGCACAAAATGACAAGAAACTACACCTTCTAAATGTTAATCCGGACTGTAAGCTTCTACTTGAAAAAGCATCAAATATTGTTGAATTAAAAGTTGTGGATCACGCTGAATATCATATTGCAGATGATGCGCTAGATAGTTAGTTTAAGGATCGATTGAGTAAGTTAAACACGCACTATCATCGGCCATAGTTGGGCCACTAGTAAACCCACCGCCATAACATGGGTTCGATGATGTAGGATATTTAGCGTATGCTTCTAACTGGTATTCATCTAAAAGATCATCTGTACGATTGACAGTTACAGAGCCTCCTAAAAATAAAAATGAATCCGATTTTTCCAAAGAATGGATTAAGCTTTTTAAATCCTCAGACACTTCTTCAGATTTAAGATCACGCTCCATTGAGCGAATAAGTTCCGATCCTTCAAAAACGACAATCAAATCATCATGTAAGAGATAGAGTCTTCCTGACTCGGAAAATGTATAAGAGCTAACAAATTTATTAATCATATCTTATTCTATTACCATACAAGATTTGAATCAATTATAAAGTAACAAAAAGAATCAACTCTAAGCAATGGGAATTACTAGTTATAGTTAATGTAATTAACTTGGGAGAGCTAATCTGCTCGAAGTCATTTAATGCAATATATTCAGACTCACCAGTAAATATGTCAATGAGAGCAAACTGATCATGAAATTGGGGAAAGTGAGTCTCTATAAAATCTTTGGCTCTTTGAGGACTAAAACGATTTCTGATTAAAGTATTATTTAAATAAATATAATGTGGAACAATCGTACACTTTCTAATTAAAGCTTTTACATCATTAGAAATTTTCTCAACAGAGAGACCAAATTTTAAAGATGAAGCCATTATTGTCTGCAAAGATTTTAATTCACCAGGAATAGCTTTGAGCCTTTTTGTTTTAAAATCTGCTAATTCAGTATCAATCTCAGTTATATAAGGTACTTCTATATCCAGAAGATAGTTCTGGGTCTTTTGATCATAAGAGCATTTAATATTTGTAAGTTTTGATAGTTCGATAAGGATTTGCAATGAAGTACATCTTAAACCTGGATTCAACTTGAAAAGGATTTTGAAAATAGTTTTAAGTTTATCAACTTCTTTTACTTCAAAGTCATTTTGTAAACTATCTAGCCAAAGATCTATTGAGTCTTGACTGTGATAATCAGAGTTAAGCGAAAGGCCTGATTGGACCATTTCAAAGTGATTGATGTAGTTGTAACAATCGTTATGAGCGAGAACAAAATCATTGGAGTTCTCATCGACGGTTTTTATTAATGATTCCAAGTTTAATCCTGGAATATCTTTTAAGCACATAATATGCAATGAAAAATGGAGGCTATTAACTTTTGGCTCAATGATAAAGGTTTGGCTATCAATTATCTTGCCACAGATTAAAGCATTCTCAGCATTTAAAGCTCCGTGCCTAAGTCCATTTAATAAACCAGAAGTTAGTGTGATCAAATGTGATTTCATGAGATTTTCTGATCCATTAAAGCTTTCAATTAGAGCGGAGAGATTCTCAACACTTTTATCAAACTTTAATTTAACAGTAGCGTTACATAATCTCATTGAACTTCGAGTTCTAAAACAAATATAGTTTTGAGAGTTTACTATATTTGAAATAGCACAAACTCTCTCTGCCCCCAAAGGTAATGAGAGACTAAGAAGATGTCCATAAAATAAGTCTTGAAGTAACTCATTAAGAGTCGCTTTTCCACTGGAGTGAGAATAGTCCATTCGCTGTGCAAGTTTATTTCTTCCAGAACCTTTGAGGTCAATACCTCTCAAAAATAGATGTCTAGAAGATCCTGCATTAGCAATTTCAAATCCCGATTGAAATCTTTCCGAAAGAAGAATTAGACCCTTGAATCCTTCACTAAATTCTGTTTCATTTTCATAAAAAGTATTATCACTGGGGTTCGAGACAAAACTTAAAATCGCTAAGAGTTCATCAATACTCACATCTTTTAGAAGGTTAACTTGTTCTTTAGAGGCTTCTTCATGAAGTAATTTTACAGATTTAATAAATTCACCGATTGGCCATTTTTTTGGATCATCTAAATTTTTGTTTATAAATACAACGGCTTCTATGAGATAATTTTTCAAAGATTCATCATAGAAAACAGCTTTCGTTTCTACTGATTTTACTTTTGTAGGAGAAAAGTGTGGATAATCAAAGTAGAACATTTTTAATTGACCTCGTAGTTATTGCTAAAAGTATTACTTCTCAAGTGCTCGATCTAGTCGAACAAACAAGAGATCACTTGGATAAGTTGAGTATCGATTCTAATATTATCATTATACATCACACTCAACAAAATGATGCAGATATTCCATACGATTATTCAACTTTTAAGACTCCAAAGCACTCTGCTGCACAAAGTAGAAATATCGCTCTAAAACACTCAACTAATGAAGCTGTCATATTCCTTGATGACGATACATTGACACACTCAGGATGGGCAAAGGATATTAGACTATTTCTAGAAAAACCATATCTCGATTTAGTATGTTTTAACACTGGATCTGCAACTCACACTTTTGATTCTTCCACATCGCAAAATGGTAAGCTTTTTAAAGCCGATACAGCTGGTATGGCCATCAAAAGATCTCTGCTAGATTTTAATCTAAGGTTCGATGAATCACTCATGAGGGCCGAAGATTGTGACTTTGTAACAACAGCGATAAGAAAAGGTTTTATCACTTGGTTTAGTAGTACAAAGATTCTAGATCAAAACAAAAATAACTTCATAAAAAAATTAATTCTTAAAAGAAAAAATAAATTCTACTTAGAAAAAATATTTGCAAAACACTTCTCGTCTAATGGAAACATTATCAATCTAAAAAGGGAGTACATCTACTTTTTTAAAGGAAAAAAGATCGAAGGTAATATTTATATTCTAGACTCAATATTAGTCGTGGATCAAGTCGATAATAAACTCGAAATAAAGCTTAGGCATATAGTTGAAAAAAATAAAATAAGAATTATTGAAGAATTTTAATTAACTAGAAGTCTTTCAAGATCCCCCGGAATTTTTCATTCTATTAAAAATATCTACGTTACACTCCTCTGTATTATCAGTTAGGAAACTCGTGCAAATCTAGAAGGTAGAATTGTATAAGTTGAAGTAGATCGGCACTCTTGAAAGAGTATTTCCGTGAGTTCCAATTGCTTGAAAGTTTCTCTCTAGCTTATGGTTGATCTCTTCAACTCTTCCACCGAAGAATCCACCATCTTCAGGCGGAGGTGCTCCAAATCCACCACCAGAAGGTTGTGGAGGTGGAGGTGGTGTTCCATATGGGTTTTGGTTGTATGGATCTCTTGGAGCGTATGGATCTCTCGCAGGAGGTGCATATGGATCGTAAACAGGCTCATTTGAGACTGGATTATTTCTAGTGTGATGAGTATTGATTACATAAGCACCAAAGGCGATCCCGGCATATAAACCAAGCGATGCTCCTTGAGCTATTGCTCTTGAATTATTTCCAAATGCTAGCGTGGCAAAGCCTAAAAGTGCACCACCAACAGTACCGTAAGCCGTCATGATCATAAAAGCTTTAGCTTTAGGATCGAGTGCCTGAGCATCCTTAACAGGTGTAATTAGAGAAAATAATAAAACCAATGATATTAGTAACTTCTTCATGTATTTAAGGTTAACGATGCCTTTTCCTTTTGGCAATTCTTTTGACGAAAAATATGACACAGGTTGGAATAAATAAATGAGTCGATAAAAGACGCTGCGCAATAGCGAGAGACTAAAACTATAGAAATTCTTTAACACCTCTAAAAGACTTTCTATGAATGGGAGTGACTCCCAATTCTTTAACAGCTGCTTTATGAGCGACCGTGGGATAACCAGCGTGTCTCTCTAAGCCGTAACCTGGGTAGACTAAAGAATACTCCACCATTAATTTATCTCGATACTCTTTTGCGATTATTGAAGCGAGAGCAATGACCACAGACTTAGAGTCCCCTTTTACTACTGCTTCAATTTCGTTTGGAGTCTCAAATGTCTTATTACCATCAATGAGAATTATGGAATCTTCACTTTTAAGTTCGATACTTGCCTCTTTCATAGAAACCAGTGATGCCTGAAGGATATTGATCTTATCGATCTCTTGTGGAGACTTCTCCCCCACACAAAATTCAAATTCAAATTTTTCTGACTTAAGTTTATGACAAATCATGGGTTTAATATCATCAAGAGAAACTCCGAGAGTATCTAGAATGATGAGTCGTTTTTTTGTTGATAGTTTCTTAGAGTCTGTAACATTAAGACTCAAAAGATATTCAATTGTTTTACTGTCACTTATTTTAACCGCACAGGAATTAACTGGACCTGCAATAGGCCCTCGACCAACTTCATCACAACCAATAATTGATGGGAATTTTTTTAAGTAATCTAAGTCCATACTGTGTCCCTAAAAAAAACAAAGCCCCACTTAAAAGTGAGGCCTTGATTTTAAACTTTTTTTCAAATGAGAATGAATTAGTTTTTGATGCTGTAATCCGTTTCGATTCTAGCTGCTTTACCAGTTCTGTCTCTAAGGTAGAAGTGCTTAGCTCTTCTAACTTTACCTCTGTTGATTACTTTAATTTCTTCAACAATTGGTGAATGGAATGGAAATACTCTCTCTACACCAATTCCGCCAGAAATTTTTCTAACGCGAAAGTGTGAGTCAGTAAATTCTCTAGTTCCTTTAATCGCGATAACAACACCGTCGAATAACTGAATTCTAGATTTTGCACCTTCTGTAATTCTTACAGAAACTGAAACTGAATCTCCAGACTTAAAAGCCGGAAATTTTTCAACATTTTTACTTGTGTAGTTTTTGTTTACTAAATCTACTAAGTTCATTTTTCTCTCCTAAAGAGTGCCTTCCATTCGCCTTCTCAACTTTATACAACATGGCCAGAGGGGAGGATTATAATTTATAGACTCAGAGGCTTCTGTTTAAACGGTCACAATAAATTGCAACAGCAGACCTAACTGAAAGATGATTATAACCATCTTTTGAAGAACCATAAAGAGGTTCAAGTTTGTAGTCTGCACTTTCAGTAACAGAGGCATGTAGTCCCCAACCTGTACCAAATAACAGGAGCATGGGTCGTTTGTCAACCTGAAACGCCGAGCGCAATTGCTCAGTATTTCCGTCAAATTTCTCGAAATTAGCCCCAGTAACAACGACGTAAGGTTCTACACCTTCAATCTCTTTTATTTTATTTTTTGCATTTTCTATTGACTCAGCAAGTCGAATAAATGATAACGCCTCTTTTCGATCTGGATTATAAGAATTTCCGTAATCAGTATTCCAGTGATCTAGAATTTTTTGAACGAGTTCATGTTGCTTTTGAATAGGAGTAACAATGAAGTATCCATCAAAACCAAAAGTCTTAGCACTTCTGGCAATATCGTGGATATCTAGGTTGGTAACAGATGTTGTTACTGTCTCGCCTGTTTTGTCGACAATCGGGTAATGAATAAGTCCAATGTATTTTTTCATATAGTCCTGTAAGTTTTTTATTTAAATTATACGAACAGGCCTATTCTGTCATTAATTAGTAAAATAAAACTTCAGTTCCTCGTTCAGAAGTATACATGCCATATTGAGTATGACCGACGTTTGGAACTGATACTAAAGAGTGTGAGTTCTGTGGATAGAATTTATCCAGATGACTTTTAAAATTTACACCTCGAAGAAATCTGTTTGGTCCTTGAACTTGTGCCTCACAAGTTTGCTCAACATCACCTATATCATCTTCACCTAAAAGATAGACAACATCTCTACTTATAAACTTCTCAATCATAGAATTGAGATTATACTTTTTCATATATTGATTTCTTTTATCCATACCATACTTGTAATTATTGTAAGCGCATCTCACTTTTGGTATCTGAAACTGTCCTCTATGACCTGCCACTGGTCTAAACTTATTTAGGTATGCATATGTTCCAGGATTTGCGACGACATACTTAAATTTAATATTAGAATATTTATTTTCAATAACTGAACCCAGTGCGTATCTTTGAGTAAGATGACCTCCAGCTGAATGACCAGTGATCACGATTGAAGTTAGATTTGGAAACTTCGTTTTATCTGCAAACTTCTCAACCAGAAGATCGATAACTTTAAAAGAAGATGTATTGCTGTTATCAATAGAATTATTTCCTACCCACCAATCAAATCCCCACGCATTGTAAATAAGCTCTCCGGAAATTACGCTATCACCTCGTTCTTTAAAATTTGGCGACAATACAAATGTACTCTTATCTAGACCTAAACGTTTGGCCATTCTGGCCACTGACTTATAATACGTGCCACCATTTCTTGTTGATCCATGGATCGTTATAATAGCTTTTTCTATATCTGAATTAACTGCATCGATGTCGTGGCTTTGAAAGGCCATAAGTTTATTATTTTCGAGACCAATATAAGTGGGATCTGGGATTTGGGAAAAAGCTGAAAGTGATAAAATGAGAAGTAATAACTTGTACATTTATGCTCCTTGGGGGTAAGGCGCGACTATAGCTTAAAACTGAAATGAAGGGTTAAAACTTGTAAAAAATACTAGGAGGAAAGCTTGTAACTAGCTGATTTATTTCTTTAAAAGGTCAGGTCTAAACTTCTCAGTAACCTCAATTGATGAACGATCCTTAAATTTAGTGATTCTCTTTGGATCTCCGCTCAAAAGTTCCTCTGGTATACCTTTGCCCTCAAACTCTCTTGGACGAGTGTACAGAGCATATTCAAGCTTATTAGAGGCAAATGACTCATCCACTGCAGACATCTTATTTCCTAGTACCCCATCCGAAAATCTCATGGCCGAATCGAGAATAAGCATTGTCGCCAGTTCTCCACCGGTAAGGATATAATTACCGACTGATATAAATTCATCGACGTAATTTTCTAGAAACCTCTCATCTATTCCCTCATATCGTCCACAGATGAAAACGATATCTTTAGTTGAATCAATGGAGAGATTATTTGCAGCGAAGCTTTGAGCGTAATCATTATCCCAAGTTTTTCCGCGAGGACTTGGGCAAATGATATGAAGTTCTTTTTTTATATCCGTATAGCCACCGGGCTCAACGATGCCTTCAATCAGTGCTTCTTTCAGAATATCAGAGCGCATGATCATTCCAACGCCTCCACCAAATGGAGCGTCGTCCACTCCCTTAAATCCCTTCTTATTAAAACTTGCCATATTTACTGGTAGAAGTTCAAAAGTGATTCCACTTCCTCTCTCATTTCTCAAAGCACTTCCCAGAACACCGTATTCTTTAAGAGGTGCAAAGTAGTCTTCAAACATTGTGAGAATCCAAATTTTTCTAATCATTAAAATTCACCTGGATTGTTCATCTCAATTCTTTTTCCCTCTATATCGACAACTGGAAAAAACTGGTCAACGAATGGCAGCTCGAGTTCACCGCCTTTGAGAAGTGAAATAACCAGAACAGTTTGAGCACCATTATCATAAAAACTCTCTACTGATCCAACGAGTTCATCTGCTTGATAGACCTCGAGCTTTAAAAGATCGTTAAGGTAAAACTCTCCCTCAACAGGTTGTTGCATCGTTGATCTTTGCACCCAGATGGTGAAAGGAATAATGTCTTCCACTATATTTCTATCGGCTATGCCTTCAAGGCGCACAATAACTTTATTTCCAAATCTAATGGATTCAATTTTAAAACTCTTTCCATCACCACTTAGTGAACTTGTGGGTGCCTCAGACTTTAGAATAATTGATTGATTTTTCTTGAGAGTACTTTCTTCAACATTAAAAAGGTTGAAAATGAATTCACCTTTTATTCCGTGAGGCTTAAAGCAAGTTCCAAGCTGGATGTATTTATCTTCTTTCATTTTTTTCCAAAAAAAAGCCTCACTAAAACCGAAGTCTTATTGAGGCTTTTTAAATTACATTTTATGTTTTATTTATTCAATAATTTCTAAAACAGATCTTTTCTTAAGTTTAGTAGATGCAGCGTTTAATATAGTTCTAAGTGCTCTTGCAGTTCTACCTTGCTTACCAATTACTTTACCAAGGTCTGATTTATCAACCTTAAGTTCTATAACTGTAGTTTGTTCACCTTCGATTTCATTTACATGAACATTTTCAGGAATGTCTACCAAGGCTTTACCAAGATAATGTATTAGTTCTTTAAGTTCACTCATACTAGTAACCGCCCTATTGCAAGATCAATTAACTAAATTAATCTTAATTAATATTTATCTAATATTTATAACCCAATAATAGGAAATTACAAACTTAAGTTTAATTAATTATTAAGATATCCCTAACGATAAGTGTTAAGAAAGTGCTATTTTATTACTTTTAAGCAATGATCTAACAGTGTCCGAAAGCTGAGCACCCTTACCAATCCATGACTTGATAGATTCAACATTTACTTGTGATAAAGTTTGATCTTTTTCCATCGTTGGATTGTACTGACCTAGTTTTTCAAGAAATTTACCATCTCTTGCGTTTCTAGAGTTTGCTGCAACAATTGTGTAAATTGGCGCGTGTGTTCTACCACCACGGCTTAACCTAATCTTAACCATTTATATCTCCTATAGTATATATATCTGTCTAAATAAGACTGTATTTTTAATGCACTTAGTTTTTAAAGTCAACTTATTTAATATCTCAAGTCACTACTATTACTGACTATTAAAAGAACTTCTTTCCGAAAGTTCCTTTTTTCTTACCATTCTTTTTCTTTTTTGACCCGGCTTCTTGTCTAAAGCCTGGCATCGCTGGCATACCTGGAATACTTGGCATTCCTCCGCCTTTCATCATGCCCATCATATTAATCATCATGCCTTGCATCTGCTCAAACTTCTTCAAAAAGTCTTTTACAGCAGAATCAGTAGTTCCAGATCCTTTAGCTATTCTCGTAATTCTTGAGTCACCTATGATCTTATGATTATCTTTTTCTTTTTTAGTCATTGAGCTGATGATGATTTTCATTTTTTTCATTTCATCTTCAGCTGGACTTAGATCTCCAACTTGTCTGAGCATTCCGCCCATACCTGGAATCATCTTTAAGATTGATCCCATTGATCCAAGTTTTGAGATTTGTTCCATCTGTTTCATGAAATCATCAATTGAGAACTGTTTGTTCTCAAGACGCTTCATCATCTTTTCAGCTTCTTTCTCGTCTACAACGTCTTGCGCTTTCTCAACGAGAGAGACAACGTCTCCCATATCGAGAATTCTCTTAGCTAATCTGTCTGGGTGGAAGGGATCGAGATCCTTCATCTTCTCACCAGTAGAGATAAATCTTATTGGAACATTTGTTACGTATCTAATCGATAGTGCAGCACCACCACGAGCATCTGAATCCATTTTTGAAAGAACAGCTCCCGTAAGGCCCACTTTTTCATCGAATACTTTTGCAACGTTAACTGCCTCTTGACCAGTCATTGCATCCGCTACGAGAAGAACTTCTGGATCTTTTAATTCATTTTTTGCATCAACAAGTTGGCCCATAAGCTCATCGTCAATTTGAAGACGACCGGCCGTATCGATAATAACAACATTTTTACCAAGTTTCTTTGCCTCAAGCATCCCGGCTTTAACAATATCTTTAGGAAGCATTGAAAGATCAGAGTCAAAGTAGTCAACTTGCATATTTTTTGCATGAACTATGAGTTGATCTTTTGCTGCTGGTCTAAAATTATCGGCAGGAATTAAGTATACATCTTTTTTCTTTTTACTTTTTAAATAGAGAGCTAACTTTCCAGTGAAAGTCGTCTTACCAGCACCGTTTAATCCCACAATAAGAATTGGAGTGATCGGTCTTGAGAAATCTATTTCTTTGTGTTCCTCTCCCATAAGAGAAGAGAGCTCATCGTGCATAATCTTAGTGAATTGCTCACCTGGATTAACACCTTTAATAACTTTTTCACCAAGTGCTTGCTCTTTAACTTTTGCGACGAATTCTTTAACAACCTTAAAGTTAACATCAGCTTCAAGAAGAGCGGTTCTTACTTCTTTAAGAGCATCTTCGATATTTGATTCAGTAATTTTCCCTTTACCCGAGATATTCTTAAAGGCACTGGAGAATTTATCACTTAAATTATCAAACATATTTTATTCCTTTTATTCATTTATCCAATTTAGTAACACGCTTTGGCATTCCTGCACGGTTTCACAAACATGGTCTACAGGACTTTGCTTAAAGTAAGCATAGATATCTTGGTGGTCTGATCCCCATGTCACGGCGATCGTTTGAGCTCCATAAACCGAGCCACCATTGATATCTGTCATCGAGTCTCCAACCACAAAGACATCGTCTTTATCAGATTCACCTAGCATGATTTCAAGACCTGCAGTTGAGGGCTTGGGATCACAATCACTAGCTGTGCTGATTTCTTTGAAGAACTCTTTTATTCCAAGGGATTGTAAGATCTCTAACGTCGATTGTCTATCTCTTGCAGTCCAAAGATAGAGAGTTGCACCAGCTTCCTTTAATGTTTTGAGCATTGCTTCAACTTCAGGAAATAATCGAGGAGTTCCAGTCGTATCGACAAGCGTTCCATCGTGGTCAAAAACAATATGGTGCATAAGAATTCCTTTGCAAAGAGAGCTCCCACAGTGTAGATAACTTTTCCTATGCAAACAAGAGAATTTTCAAAAGACTTACAGCACAAAATCGACACTCTCAAAGCTCTGAGACAACCTATATCTATGGGAAGCGTGAACTTTGACTCCAAGCTTCTTCTAGCTCCTATGGCCGGAATCTGCACTCCTCCATTTAGACTCATAATGGAAGATCTTGGAGCCGGTGGAACCGTCTCTGAGCTGATCTCATGTCACGGTATAAATTACGAAAACAAACGTACTCTCGAGATGCTCAAAATTGATGACCGAGAAAAAAACATTGGGATCCAACTCTTTGGAGAGGATTCGGAGTCTTTTGCTAAAGCCGCAGCTATAGCTCAACTTAGAAATCCCAAATTTATAGATATCAATATGGGTTGCCCCGTTAAGAAAGTTGTCTCTAAAGGCGGAGGTTCTGCCATGATGAAAGACTTAGATGCACTGGGTACCTTTTTTAGAGAAGTAAAAAAAGCTATAAACGTACCGCTTACGATTAAAATTAGAACTGGCTGGGATGATGATGATATCAACGCTGATAAAGTTGAGCACATAGCTCGAGAAGAAGGCGTCGAATGGGTTGCTATTCACGGCCGAACTCGAGCACAGCAATACACGGGTCTAGCAAACTGGGAATACATCGAATGGGTAGCAAAGAACTCTAAACTTCCAACGATTGGCAATGGCGATCTTCATCAACCCCACCAAGTTTCTAAAAGACTAGCTCAGACAGACTGTGATGCCTTAATGATAGCCAGAGGTTGTCTTAGGAATCCATTTATTTTCTTAGAGTCTTTAAAAGAAGAGTCGCAAACGACAAGGTCGGACTTCAAAGGAAGTGATTACTTTGAAATCATTGAGAGACTTTATGATTATACAAATCAGACTTATGAAAATGAAAGAGCGAGATTAGTACAACTGAGAAAACTTATCGTCTGGTTTGCAGCAGGCTTCCCTGGTGTCGCAAAGTTTCGAGGAGATATGTTTAAGTCAAAGACTCTTGAAGAGACAATGTTAAATGCGGAAAATTACTTTAAAGGTTTGGGTGAATCATATAAACGCATCAACTATGATGAAATTTTTATGAGTTCAGGTCACGGCTGAGTATAGAGTCTTCGATATTTTTTTCTCTTAAAAGGAGAAATTGATTTCATAGCATCGAATATTTCAGCTGGGTCAAATTGAGTTTTATCTTCATCTAAATCTCTTGGCCCATAATTATAGATAGAAGAAACTATGAACCCACACTCTACTTGATCAGCAACTTTTAGAAATTCACTATAAACTTCAAACTCAATACAATTTGATTTCTCACTTAGGGCATCTATCCAATCATTCAATCTAGTCGCCCCTCCTATAAGTGCTTTATCCATAACGACTAATTCATTTTTATAATAAACTGCAGGAGCAACATGATAGTACCATTGCAGTGGAAGTGTCTGTTTATTACCTCTGAAATAAAATACTTTTACTGAATCGACTCCCATCACTTGCATCTGATTAGTAATTACATGTGCTCTTCTATAACAGTGAAAGTTATCAAATGATTTAAAGTTGTCCCACAGATTATCAAAAAGTTCTCTAACCTCTTCTTTTGAACCATTAAAATTTGTTGGGGTATAGTGAGGTGTTTTTGCGAACACGCTTAAAGATATAAAAACTAAAAATAAAAACTTCATCAAGTTCCTTAAAAAAAGATTAAATCGGCCAAGATGGGGTTCTTGACCGATTAAAAATCATTGCTTAATTGTGTTCAGAGCAAGTTTCTCGCCGCTAAGTTCAATCACCTTCATTTGATGAGTCCCTTTACTAGCTTGTAAACTTTGCTTTTCACTTTGTGCAAAATTCAGATGAATCGACAACACTGTGCTAAACATTAAAGAAGCAAATAAAAACTGTTTAAGGTTTTTTACTAATGTCATTAGTTTCTCCTTATTGGGGTAGATTGCAAACTATCACACACTCAACGCTACGCAACATAAAGAAGCAATATGGTATTTATTTCACACTCTAAATATCTGAAATCACGATAAAAGAGCAAGAATTCTGTGTAGATATAATCACATATTCAGAAAATCAATTTGTTATCCATTAATATATATGGAAGGAAAGCCGACAAGGAGACTGTGAAATATAACTTTATACTTACTATATTAATAATTGCGTCTTCAGCCACAAGTTCTTATGCACAGTCATGTAAGGAATTGGTGGATAGCGTTTTTGCTATAGAGACCAAATTGAAAACAACTACTCTTCCCTTATGTTCTATAGAGAAAGGAATTCTAAAAGATTGTTGCTCAATGAAAGACGCACCAGAGATGTGCCAAAATATAAATCAAATCGAACTCGCTTATAATAAGGCCCTTGCCGAAGTAAATATTCATGAAAGTTTACTGGCCATAGGACAAACTGCTGTTAATGATCACCGAGTGCTTAAACGATTATCAGCGGATCAATTAAAGAGTGCAAGAGAATTAGTAGAAAAGTTTGAAAGTAGTATTCGTAAAAGAGATCTCATAGATTCTGCATTAGTTGTAGACAAGAGTGATAATGTGAAAGTTGCCCAAACTCTTTGGAACGGCTACACAGCATCAAATCAAACTGAATTAATAATTGAACTTAATAAGAAATGTAGTGGC
>Ga0307937_1000737_pt1 | contig 18922 bp, 16 predicted proteins | sample OrgLakmetagenom3_FD_201814 | JGI IMG/M metagenome (GOLD analysis project Ga0307937, IMG submission 201814) | Saline water microbial communities from Organic Lake, Antarctica - #3 | ecosystem: Environmental > Aquatic > Non-marine Saline and Alkaline > Saline | place: Antarctica: Organic Lake...
CGATTTTGAAATTAAAGAAGTTCAAAAAAAAGAAGATGAAAAACAAGACAATCAAGATCAAGAGCTCCCGTTTACCTTTGACTTGCCGTTGAATACTTCTTCTTCAAAAGTAGATGAGGAGTCATCTTCAGAAAAAAAGGATGCGCAACCAGAAAAACCAAAACAGATTTTTCAATTGGGAGATGAAATTGAAAACATCAACGATATTGAAGTTTATGGCGAAATAGACTTATCTTCTTCAGTAAAAGAAGAATCCAAACCACAGCATAAGGTTCAGGAAACTAAAGTACATACCTATCAATTAGGTGATTATGAAGATGAAGAGGAGGGAAAGCCAAAAAAAGTTGCTGAACCCAAACCAATAGATGAAGAGGTAAATTTCCGAACCCGAGTTGAAGAAACTGCTGGAGAAGAAAAGAAAAGTACACCAACTAAAGAAATAGACCCGATGAATAGTTCTATAAAAGACCTGTCATCTAGAGCTGAAGAGCGAAGAGCAAAAATGAAAAAGTTCAATTACAAATTTAAAAATAACCAAAGCTTAGATGAAATTGAAAGACAGCCTGCTTACAAAAGAGCAGGAGTAGAAATTGATCACACCCGTAGGAATAAAGATGCGAAAATATCTAGAACATCCTTGCATAAAGATGAAAATGGAGAAGTTAATTTTAGATCTAACAATTCCTTTTTGCATGACAATGTAGATTAGATAAAGCGGTATTTTAATTGAATAGACATCAACTCCCACATTAAAAAATGTGGGAGTTTTGATTTACAGTTAGCATGATTAAGTAGGGTAGTTTTAGTAGTATCTGATGCAGTTGAAAGCACTTCAAAAAAAAAGCACAAAATTCAAGTCATATTTTTTAAATCCAATTATATTTACCGCTTATTTAAAAAATAAATAAATGAACTATTTTAAACAGTACTTTTTTGTTGTAATTGTTGCTTTTTTAAGCAGTTGTCAACAAGATACTTCAGATGTAAAGTATGAAGTAAATACCAAAACAGACGCTAATGGTTACACCTATGAAAGCGTTGAAAACGATCCTACAGGTTTAAGGTTGTATACTTTAGACAATGGATTAAAAGTATATTTAGGGAAAAATGAAGAAGAACCAAAAATTCAGACCCTTGTAGCGGTAAAAGCTGGTTCTACTTATGACCCCTCTGATAATACTGGATTAGCTCACTACCTAGAACACATGGTTTTTAAGGGAACTGACGAAATTGGAACTTCAGACTATGAAGCAGAAGCAAAACTCTTAAAGGAAATTTCAGATTTGTATGAAGTGCATAAAGCAGAAACAGATCCAGAAAAAAAAGAAGCTATTTACAAAAAAATAGATTCCATTTCTTATGAAGCTTCAAAATTAGCTATTGCCAACGAATACGATAAAATGGTGAGTATGCTTGGAGCAGAAGGAACCAATGCTTTTACATCTAATGAGCAAACAGTTTATGTAAATAAAATACCTTCAAATGAATTAGAGAAGTGGTTAAAGCTAGAAAGTGAGCGTTTTAGCAAATTGGTTTTAAGGTTATTCCACACCGAATTAGAGGCTGTTTATGAAGAATTCAATAGAGGTCAAGATAGTGACGGTAGAAAGCAATATTTTGCAACCTTAGAAGGGCTTTTTCCAACTCACCCATATGGAACTCAGTCTACAATTGGTGTTTCAGAGCATTTAAAGAATCCTTCAATGGAAGCAATCAATGCTTATTTTGATAAATATTATGTTCCGAACAACATGGCAGTTATTTTGGTAGGTGATCTTGATTTTGATGCTACCATTAAAAAAGTAGACGATGCTTTTGGAGATTACGAGAAAAAAGAATTAACGCATCCTACATTTGCAAAATTAGATTCTATTTCCTCTCCTATAAAAAAAGAGGTTTATGGCCCAACAGCAGAGTCTATTTATGTAGCATTTAGATCTGAAGGAAAAGGTTCTAAACAAGAAGTAATGCTAACACTAGTAGATTATTTGTTGGCTAATTCTCAAGCAGGTTTAATAGACCTTAATTTAAACCAAAAGCAATTGGTACAAAGAGCTTCTTCTTTTACTAATTTTGATAATGATTATGGGTTTCATCTTATTTATGGAACACCAAAAGCAAATCAAAGTTTAGATGAAGTTAGAGAACTACTACTAGCACAAGTTGAAAAAGTGAAAAAGGGAGAATTTGAAGATTGGCTAATTGAAGCCGTAGTAAACGATTTAAGACTTTCTAAAATTAGACAATATGAGAATGCTTCATCTACTGCTTATGCCTTTAAAGATGCTTTTATAGGTTTTCAAGATTGGAAAGGTCAGTTAGAAATGCTTGACCAAATGAAAGCGATTACCAAAGAAGACGTAGTGAAATTTGCGAATGAATTTTATGGTGAGAATTACGTTGAAGTACATAAACTTCAAGGTAAAGACGAATCTATAGTAAAAGTTGAAAATCCAGGTATTACCCCAATAGAATTGAACAGAGACAAAGAGTCTTCATTTTTGCAAGCATTTAATGCAATTGAGTCTTCAGAATTAGAACCACAGTATGTAGATTACGACACTGCTATAAAGAAGACCAAAACAAAAAATAATATTGAGGTATCTTATGTAAAAAACCCAAATAATGATATTTTCAATTTGAATATCATCTTTGACATGGGGCAGGATAACGATCCTATGGTTTCACTTGCAGCAGGGTATTTAGATTATTTAGGAACAGATACTTACACCCCAGAGCAATTGAAACAAGAGTTTTATAAAGTTGGAATTAGCTACAATGTATCTTCTGGAAACGATAAGACTTATATAGGTATATCTGGCTTAAATGAAAATTTGGATGCAGGCTTGGCTTTGTTAGAAAATCTTTGGGACAATGCCAAAGCAGACCAAGAAACCTATGACAAATATATTGAAAGTATACTTAAAGGAAGACAAGATTCAAAAAGCCAGAAAAATAATATCTTTTATGGAGGTATGATGAACTATGCACAGCATGGTGAAGATTCAAGGTTTAGAGATATATATTCAGAAGAAGAATTAAAAGCTTTCAAACCTTCAGACTTAGTAGCTAAAATAAAAGAGATGCGAACTTATAAGCAACGTGCCTTCTATTATGGAAACGATGTGAAAATGGCTGTAGCTTCTTTAGATAAGAATCATGCTGTACCTGAAACCCTAAATGATTATCCAGAAGAAACTGAATATACAAATGTAGATACAGGAGGGAATGTTTATTTTGTTGATTATGACATGGTGCAAAGTGAAATGATGCTAATTTCAAAAGGAGATACTTTTGATGCAGACAAAATGGCTGCTGCTAGACTTTTTAACACCTATTTTGGAAGTGGATTATCTTCTATAGTGTTTCAGGAAATAAGAGAATCTAAATCTTTAGCTTACTCAGCTTACTCAGCATATTCTATGTCTTCTGAAGCTGGAAAACCAGATTACACAATGGCTTATGTTGGTACACAGGCTAATAAGCTAGAACAAGCGGTTGATGCCATGTTGGAACTCATGACAAATATGCCAGAAGCAGAAGAGCAATTTAATCAAGCGAAAGAGGCAACATTAAAGAAAATTGCAGCTGAACGGATTACTAAATCGAATATTTTCTGGACTTATGAAGGGCTAAAAAAACGAGGTATTACAGAAGATAACAGAAAAGAAATGTATAATACCATTGAAAAGATGACCTTAAGTGATTTAAAAGAATTTTTCAACGCTAACATAAGTGGTAATGATTACAATGTAATTGTTATTGGAAATGAAAAGGATATTGATTTTGATGCACTTGCTAAGTTGGGAACAATAACCGAATTGGACATAGACTATATCTTTAACTTCGAAAAAGAAGAAAAAGTAGAAACGGAAGACATTAAGTTGTAAACTTTATTAAAGACAAAAAAAGCCAGCATTTTATTTTAGAGTGCTGGCTTTTTTATTTTTACAAAAGAATAAAATTTGCAAAATTTGTTTGCTTTTTTGATTTCAATTTAGATGAATTGAAAAGAAAAAAAAGGAATTGAAATGTACATTGTAAGTAAAAATAGGAGTGAAATTGGATCTGATTTATTCTGGCGGAAGTTTGCAGTTATTTTATCCTAATCCTTTTCTTAACAATTTTTTATGTACTTTTATCTCGATTATAAATTATTGCGTCTAAAATGCTATTATTTAATCACAAAGTACCAAGTCATAATTATTGTATATGAGTCATAATCCTAAAGAAGAGCTTAGTTTCAAAAGTATTTTTTCACTTAAATCAATCCTATTTACCTTAACAGGTGTCTTTTTTGCAACATTTGCCATTAAAGGTTTTATGATACCTAATCATTTTCTAGATGGAGGTATTTTAGGTATAGCCATATTAATTCACGAATTTTACCATATTAGCGTAAGTATTCCTCTTGTATTGCTTAATCTGCCATTTATCCTTATTGGTTATAGAAAGATAGGGAAAGCTTTTGCCATTCATGCACTTATTGCCGTAGTTTTATTAGGTGTAGTCATGCAATTTCTTCCTGTTCCAGAAGTGACAAAAGACCCATTTTTAACGGCTATTTTTGGAGGTGTTTTTGTAGGCTTAGGACTAGGTTTTGTAATTAAAGGCGGCGGAGTTATTGATGGCTTAGAAGTAATTGCTGAATATACCAACAAACAATTTGGACTTACCACCTCAGAGATAATAATGGCCATTAATACCATTCTTTTTTTAGTCATTGCAATTTATCTAGGTTTAGAAAAAGCCATGTATTCCATTATTACCTTTTACACAGCAATTAAAGTATCGGATTATATCGTAGATGGATTCGAAAAATTAATTTCACTTAGTATTATTTCTCCTAATTCTGAAATAGTGAAATCTTTAATTGTAAACGACTTCAAAAAAGCAGTAACAATTTACAAAGGAGAGCGAGGGAATTTACCTGGTTCTTACAATGTGAGTCATGATTGCGATATCATTGTTGCAGTTGTCACTAGGTTAGAGGTTCATAAAATGAAACGAGCAATTAAAGAGGTAGATCCCGAAGCATTTATGTACGTTCAAAATATAAATGAAGTGGGCGGAGGGATAATAAGTAAAAGACAAGGACATTGAAAGATACACTATTTCAAGAAATTTATATGCACGTAATGCATTTATTGAAAACGCAATTGCCTAGCTATTTGAGTTATCATAATGTTGAACATACACTTTATGTTTTAGAAAAATCTACCTATATAGCCAAAAAAGAAGGAGTAAATGAAAATGACCTTTGGTTGTTGAAAATTGCTGCACTTTACCATGACATAGGCTACACAAAAACCAATGTGGAGCATGAACAAGTTGGTTGCGAAATTGCCCGAAAAGATTTAAAGGTTTTTGGAATAACTAAAAATGATATAGATGTAATTTGCAGAATGATCATGGCCACAAGAATACCTCAACAACCGCATACGCTTTTAGAAGAAATACTTGCAGATGCAGACTTAGAATACCTAGGAACCAAACATTTCGATAAAGTAAGTGAGCTTTTGTATTTAGAGTTGAAACATTATAACAACAAACTGACTCGTGAGGAGTGGAACACGATTCAAATAAACTTTTTGAGTAAACATAATTACCACACTGACTTTTGTAAACGATATAAAAAACACAGGAAATTACAACACATTGAAAAATTGAAAAACGTTTGAATTTATTGATTACTTAGTTTACAGTTTACCGGTTTTAAATAAAAAGTAATTCGATACATTAACAAATTTTGATTGATTTAAAATTGGTAGATATTCATGAGTCATATGCTGTTATTAAATGAAATTTTATGGGTTTGATTATAGGCTTGAACTTCTTAAAGCCAATAAGTTACACTCTTGGCTAGCTTGGTGAAAAGTATAATGAAACAAGAAAAACTGGAGGAAATAAAGAAATAACTAACACGTATTATAGAAGAAAATAAATCTAGTCAAAGTGCTGTATTTATGATATAAAAAAGCAGTAGTAAAATGGAAATGTATTATAACCCCAAACGTACAATCGCCAAAACTTTAGGCAATGCATCTTTATCACAAAAAACCACCAATGGAAATTAAATCATTAGCAAAAAGAACTGTAATCGAAAAAGATGAAAAATTGAATTTGACCTTTGCTCAATTTCAAAAACTACTAAGCGAATTAAGAAAGCAAAAGCTAACTAACGAAATAATAGAAAAGCTAAATGTATTTATTGAAGAATTAAATTCAACTCATGAAACTGAATTCAAAAAACAACTTAAGCTTAAACAAACTAAAATAGTTAAACTACTAGAAAAGGAATTGAAAATAGTACCTAAAAACTACTATCGAAATATCTGGTTAGCTGTTGGTATGGCTGCGTTTGGAGTTCCTATTGGGGTTTCTTTTGGCTTAAGTATGGGCAATCTAGGCTTATTAGGTCTTGGTCTACCTATTGGAATGGCAATAGGTATTGCAATAGGAACAGGGATGGATAAAAAGGCCTTTGAGGAAGGTAGACAACTCGACGTGGTGTTGAAGTAAAGTTGGTTCCAACTGTAACTGTCTAATTAATAATATTCCTAGAATTACCGCTGCCCACACCAATCAGTCTATCAAATCGGGCGCCAATATCTCGGTAATAAACCAAAACGGTATAATCGTTTTCAGTAATGTCATAATTCCCGCTGATGTAACCTGTGTCAAAATTTCCATCAGGGTCTAGGTATACATACTTGAAATTGTAAAAACCTTGTTTCAAAAGTAATTTGGTTTCATAAAACCCAGAAGCTTCATTAAATTTTAAATAAGTATGGTCATCAATTACGTAATTATTGAATCTTCCATACAAGTGAAATTCTCCCCCATTTTCTAGCTTAGATTCATTAAGTCTAAAATGAACCCAAGCGTATTCAGCTTCTCGTCTTTCATCTTGACCTTGAAAGGTGTTGATTTTAAAACCTCCATTAATATCTGGATTGAACACGTATTTTCTTCCAGATCTAACTCCATGAGGACGCAAATAGGTGTTGTACAAATCTTCTCCCAATTGAATTCGCTCTATCCCTCTAGATGCCAGACGAATATCTGAGTTGTCAAAAAATAAATATTCATTTCCACCCCAAAAGGAAGCCTCTTGGTCATAGCGGTATATCAAATTATTCCCAGCCGTATAAAGCGGCTTCAATCCATAGATAGCTTCGTTAAAATCATTGTTTTGAACTATAATTGTATGTATAGTTTGTTCTGGATTTCTGAAAATTAAATCTTCACTATTAATGCTAAAATATACCACTTGCTTCTCTTTGATGTACTCAAGGTCACGAGAGCGTCTGATTTCCACAGGAACATTTGCTAAATTTTCATATATAATAAATCGTCTTGAAAAAACGGTATCGCCTTTGTAATTCAGAATTTTAATTTTGTAATTACCACTCACATTTATAGAGCGAACATTTTCATTTGGAATTTGCAATTCATAATGAGAATAGGACTGTAAAGTGTTAAAGGAGTTGCTATAATCAAAAATACGCTGATTATCGAATCCATTCAAGTACTCATTTTTTGAAAGTTTGGAAGGAGTCCAATCATAATCAAAATGTTCAATAACATAGTAATAGTCATCTTCAGCAGCTCGAATGTCATCAAAACTCAAGGTAAACCCTGAACCAAGTCTAATAATAGGAGTGCCATTGAATTCATTTTCAGCACTTAGCAGCTGTACAGTTTTTATGTAATCTGGCGGAATAACTTCATATACCTGAGACTGAAGTTGCATGTAAAAAAGGATAGGAATAAGATATTGAATAGCTTTATACATCAAATGTTTCTTTTTTTGTAAATGTATAAAATTTCAGTCAAATAATTATATTTAGAATTTATTGGTCTTCAATTAAAAAAAATAGATTTCAGATGCACTTATGAAATGAAGCTATCATGAAACTAATTCAAAGTATTAGCTTGCCTTTTTTTGATTTACAGTAAGTTGATCGATTAGTCCTTTCAATTTTGAATTACACAAGTATATCAAAAAGCATTGAATAAGTCACTTTTCTAACAGCAAAGCAGTCTTTTTTGTTTGCATAGGCTTTTTTATTTAGAATCATTAGAAATAGTAGGACTTAAATATTTGTTTAAGTTGCAAATGAATATTAAATGATTATTTTTGCAACGCTTAACAAAAAGTGATAATAGATGTCCATATACGTTAAAGTAAAACGTGGTTTAAAGCTCAATCTCAAAGGTGAAGCTGAAGAGATTTTAGTTGATGCTCCAATTTCTAAAACAATTGCTATTCAACCTCCTAATTTTCACTCTATTGTGCCGAAAATGGTAGTGAAAGAAGGAGCTAAATTAAAGGCTGGAGATGAATTGTTTTTCTCAAAATATTCAGATCAAACAAGATTTGTTTCCCCAGTTAGTGGAACCATAAACGAAATTGTTCGAGGCGATAAAAGAAGAATCTTACAAATTGTAATTTCACCAGACAGTGAACAAGTTTTTAAAGAACATCCTAAAATGGATCCCTTAAAAGCAGAAGCTGAGAAAGTAAAAGAACATGTATTTGCTTCTGGTTTAGGTGCTTTCCTAATGCAGCGACCTTACGATATTATTGCTAATGCAGAGGATACACCCAAGTCTATTTTTGTTTCAGCAGTTGATACTGCACCCCTAAGCGCTTCGCAAGAGTTTATTTTGAAAGACAAAATGAATTTCTTTCAAACAGGAATCAATGTATTAACAAAATTGACTCCTGGTAAAGTGTATTTAGGAGTAGATAAAGCATCTACAGGAAAAATTAAAGATATACAAAACGCAGAAATAATCAATGTGAAAGGACCACATCCAGCTGGAAATGTTGGAGTGCAGATACATCACATAGACCCGATTAATCAAGGCGAACGAGTTTGGACTGTAAGACCGGAAGATGTTGCCATTATTGGTGAGCTTTTCGAAACGGGGAAATTTAATGCAGAAAGAACAATTGCTGTAGTAGGTAATGCAGCAAAAGAAACAAAATATTACAAGACTAAAATAGGTTCAGAAGTGCAATCTATTTTATCTGAAAAGCCTGTAAATACCAGAATTATTTCTGGAAATGTTTTAACAGGTCAACAAGTGCAGTATGATAAGTACATCAATTACCTTGGAAATGAGTTAAGCCTTATTCCAGAAGGAAATCAGTATCGTATGTTTGGTTGGTTGCCTTTTACATATAACAACATACATTCCATGTCTAAAACATCACTTTCTTGGTTGTTTCCAAATAGAAAATACGAGGTGAACACCAACCTTAATGGAGAAGAAAGAGCATTAGTGGTTACTGGTGAAATGGAAGAAGTAATGCCGATGAATATTTACCCAATGCAGCTTATAAAAGCCTGTATGGCAGGTGATATTGAAAAAATGGAAAGCCTTGGAATTTATGAGGTTATCCCGGAAGATTTCGCTTTAATAGATTATACAAATACATCTAAAATTGAAGCGCAAGATATTGTAAGACAAGGTTTAGATTTAATGATAACAGAAGTTGGTTAAAAAAGAAAGAACATGAATTGGATAAGACAAAAACTTGATCAAGCTAAAGAACCCTTTCAGCCCGGAAATAAATTTGAAAAATTTGCTCCAGCTATAAATGCTTTAGATACTTTTTTATTTGTTCCTAATCACACTACCAAGAAAGGCGCTCACATTAGAGATGCTGTAGATTTAAAACGTACCATGATCATGGTTGTGCTTGCTTTAGTGCCTGCATTAATTTTTGGTATGTGGAATACAGGTTACCAGCACTTTTCTCAGACGGGAGAAGAATTTGGTTTTATGGAAGCCTTTATACATGGTGCATGGAAGATTGTACCTATGATTGCAGTTTCGTATGGAGTTGGATTAGCATTGGAATTTGCTTTTGCAGTAATGCGAGGACATGAAGTAAATGAAGGCTATTTGGTAACTGGATTGCTAATTCCTATGATTATGCCCGTTGATATTCCATTATGGATGGTTGCATTGTCTGTAATATTTGCCGTTTTAATTGGTAAAGAAGCTTTTGGAGGAACAGGAATGGATATTTTGAATCCAGCACTTACAGCACGAGCTTTCGCATTTTTTGCATACCCAACCTATATGTCTGGTAACGAGGTATGGGTTTCTGAAGCAGCTACTTTAGATAGCGTATCTGGTGAAACAATATTAGGTACTTTAGCAGCAGGAAATGATGTAGCTTACAATAGTGCTTACATGTTTACAGGTATGATACCAGGCTCTATCTCAGAAACTTCTACGCTATGTATCCTTGTTGGAGCATTGCTAATTGTGCTTACTAAAGTAGCAGATTGGCGCATTATCGTAGGAGGAGTTTTAGGAGCAGCAGCAATGGGGCTTTTATTAAACGCTTTACCAGCTATGGGAGTGGAAGGAAATGCATTAACCAACTTTGCTTGGTACAATCACTTAATTGTTGGTGGATTTGCTTTTGGTATAGTATTCATGGCAACTGACCCAGTGAGTGCAGCACAAACCATGAAAGGAAAATGGATATATGGAATTTTAATAGGTTTAACTGCAATTTTAATTCGAACTTTAAATCCTGCATACCCAGAAGGAATTATGCTTTCTATTTTATTGATGAATGTATTTGCTCCTACGATAGATCATTATGTGGTAGAATCTAACGTAAAAATGCGTAAAAAAAGAATGCAAACCCAAACGGTAAAAACAGCTTAAGATATGGATAAGAATAGTAATCAATACACCTTTATTTTTGCTATTATAATGGTGGTAGTAGTTGCGGCGGTACTGAGTTTTTCAGCAACATCGCTACAACCTATGCAAGCAGAAAATGTACGTAAAGAAAAAATGCAAGATATTTTATCAACCATCGGTGTTTCAGTAGAACGAGAAGGTGCTGAAGAACTTTACAACGAATATATTACGGAACAATTAGCACTAAATGCCCAAGGTGAAGAAATGGAAGGGGTAGATGCTTTTAAAGTAAATCTTGCTAGAGAACTAAAAAAGCCTGTTGAAGAACAAGCTTTTCCACTTTATGTTGCCAACTTTGAAGGTGAAAATTATTACATTGTTCCACTTCGTGGTAAAGGTTTATGGGATGCCATTTGGGGTTACGTTGCCCTAAAAGAAGATATCAACACCATCAAAGGAATTACTTTTGATCATAAAGGTGAAACAGCTGGACTTGGTGCAGAAATTACAACCGACTGGTTTAAAGAACGTTTCATTAACGAAGAGGTTTTTAATGATGAAGGAGAACTGGTTGGCGTTATTGTTACCAAGGGCTATTCAGCAGACAAAAAAGGAGACAATAAGGTAAGTTCAATTTCTGGTGCTACCATTACTGGAGACGGAGTTACAGATATGATGCAGGAGCGATTAAACAAATATTTGCCCTACTTCAAAACTAAAAAGAATTCTAAACTTGCAACTCGATAATTATGAAAGAAGCAAATGAAACTAAACCTGAGAAAAAATACTCAGAAGAAGAGAAAAAGAAAGAAATGATTTTATTTCTTTCAAGTTCAGAAGAAAAGGAAGGATTACTTTCAAAAGCCAATAGAAAACTTTTATCTGATCCATTAAATGATAACAACCCTATTACAGTTCAAGTTTTAGGTATTTGTTCTGCATTAGCCATTACGGTTCAATTAAAACCTGCAATTGTAATGTCTTTAGCGGTAATGTTTGTAATGGCATTGAGTAACGTAATCATCTCTATCTTACGAAATTCAATTCCAAGTAGAATTCGAATTATCGTTCAGTTGGTAATTGTTGCCTCTATGGTAATTTTGGTGGATCAAATCTTGAAAGCTTATTTATATGATGTGAGTAAGCAACTTTCTATTTTCATCGGTTTAATTATTACCAATTGTATTATCATGGGTCGCCTAGAGGCTTTTGCTTTGGGTAATGGTGTTTACAAATCATTTTTAGATGGAATTGGTAATGCAGCTGGATATGGATTGATCTTAATAGTTGTTGCTTTTTTTAGAGAATTATTTGGTTCTGGAAAATTATTTGGTATTCCAGTAATCCCAGAGTCTTTTTATGAAGCCGGATATGTGAACAATGGTTTCTTTTTACTATCTCCAATGGCATTAATTGTAGTTGGAATAGTAATTTGGGTACAAAGAAGTAGAAATAGACAACTAATAGAGGAAAACTAAATCTTCAAACGATTAAATTATGGAGTTAATTAATTTATTTACAAAGAGTATTTTTATCGAGAATATGGTTTTTGCCTACTTCTTGGGGATGTGTTCTTATTTAGCTGTTTCTAAAACAGTAAAGACAGCAGTTGGTTTAGGTGCAGCTGTAATATTTGTACTTTTTATCACAGTGCCAGTAAATTACCTAATAGACAATTACTTACTTCAACCAGGTGCTTTAGCTTGGTTAGGTGAAGAATTTGTAACTGTAGACTTAAGCTTTTTATCATTTATTATGTTTATTGCTGTTATTGCATCTATGGTGCAGTTGGTTGAAATGGTAGTAGAAAAGTTTGCTCCTGCATTGTATAGTTCTTTAGGTATATTTTTACCCCTAATTGCTGTAAACTGCGCTATTTTAGGAGGGTCTTTATTTATGCAACAAAAAGATTTTATCGGAATACACGAAGCTGGAGTCTATGGTTTAGGTAGTGGTATAGGATTCTTTTTAGCTATTGTAGCGATTGCAGCAATACGTGAAAAAATTGCTTATTCCAATGTTCCTGCACCTTTAAAAGGATTAGGAATCACCTTTATAATTACAGGATTAATGGCGATTGGATTTATGAGTTTTATGGGAATTGATTTATAAAAGAAAATATTATGACAGTTATTTTATCGAGTATTGTTGTTTTTTTAACGCTGATATTGTTATTGGTAGTTATCTTATTAACAGTTAAATCAAAATTATCTCCTTCTGGTCCGGTTACTATCAATGTAAACGGAGAACGAGATATGGAAGTTGGATCAGGTTCAACTTTATTATCAACTTTAGGAGACAATAAATTATTTTTGCCTTCTGCTTGTGGTGGAGGTGGAACTTGTGTACAATGCAAGTGTATTGTGACTGATGGTGGTGGGGCAATTTTGCCTACGGAGAAACCACACTTCACCAGAAAAGAAATTGCTGAAGGTTGGAGATTGGGCTGCCAAGTAAAAGTTAAACAAGACATGAAAATTGAAATTCCAGAAGAAATTTTTGGAATTAAAAAATGGGATGCTACCGTAGTTTCCAATTACAATGTGGCTTCTTTTATCAAGGAATTTGTTGTTGAAATTCCAGAAGATATGGATTACAAAGCAGGTGGATATATTCAAATTGAAGTTCCTAAGTGTACTGTGAATTTTGAAGATATGGACATATCTGCTCATCCAGAAGAGCATCCTGATCAAAAGGATAAATTCCAAAAAGAATGGGACAATTTTGGTCTTTGGCCATTGACTATGAAAAACGATGAGGTTGTTGAGCGTGCTTATTCCATGGCTTCTTACCCAGCTGAAGGAAGGCGAATCATGTTGAATGTTCGTATTGCAACACCGCCTTGGGACAGAGAAAAAAATGCGTGGATGGGTGTAAACCCTGGAGTTGCTTCTTCTTATATTTTTAATTTAAAGGAAGGTGACAAGTGTGTGATTTCTGGACCTTACGGTGAATTTTTTATAAATGAATCTGAATCAGAAATGCTTTATGTTGGGGGTGGTGCAGGAATGGCACCAATGCGTTCGCATTTATATCACCTATTCAGAACCTTACAAACAGGTAGAAAAGTGACCTATTGGTATGGTGGTCGTTCAAAAAGAGAGTTGTTCTATATAGACCACTTTAGAGCTTTAGAAAAAGATTTCCCTAATTTCAAGTTTTATTTAGCACTTTCTGAACCTTTAGAAGTTGATAATTGGAAAGTGAAAAAAGATTTGGATGATGAAGGAGATGGATTTGTAGGATTCATTCACCAATGTGTAATTGATAACTATTTAAATCTCCATGAAGAACCAGAAGAAATTGAATTGTACTTCTGTGGTCCGCCATTAATGAACCAAGCTGTTCAAAAGATGGGTGAAGATTTTGGGATTCCAGATGAAAACATTCGTTTTGACGACTTCGGTGGATAAACCATCAGAAAGTATATAAATATAACCCGAGTGTGTTTTCATCTCGGGTTTTTTATTAAAAAAGGATATGGCTATTTTAGACGAGCAGCAATTGCATAATTTAGCAATGAACATAGTAGGTAAAGACCTGGAAAGTCAAGGTTATGAGTTTTTGGGTGTAAATTCTAAGCTAAAGCGAAACCCACAATTTGTTGCTTTACGAGATAAGAAGTTGCATTTTGTAATTGTTCGCGCTGTTCAATATCCAGATAATCCAGCTTTACATGATGAAAAATTCATGACTAAGATGAAAAATCATGCTGATAAATTTAATGCTAAAACCTTCTATGCAGGTGTTGGTTTAGCTAATGAAGTGAATTATGACTTGCCTGTTAACTCAGACGATGATTATATAGTACAATATGCTGGCTTAACAGAAATCGCTTAATATGAAACAAATATCCATTCTTTTTTCTATTTTACTTTTAGTTGCTTGTCAATCAAAAACTCAACCCGATGTTGAAGTACAAGTATATTCAGGAAATGCCCTTGGAACTACTTTTGAAATTCAATTTTTTGCTGAAACTGAATTAGAAATTGGGCAACAAATAGATTCTACCTTTACTATATTAAATAATTCATTAAGCACCTATATACCTACTTCTGATATTTCAAAAATCAACCAAGGAGATACAAGTGTAGTTGTGGACAATCAATTCAAAACTAATTTTTTAGCATCAAAAGAGATTTTTAAATTAACCAATGGCTATTTCGACCCTACTGTTGGTGTTTTAGTAAATGCCTACGGTTTTGGACCAAAGAAGTATAACATAGAGTTGAATCAAAAATCAATAGATTCGCTTATGCATTTTGTGGGTTTAGATAAAGTTGAATTAGATGCGAACAATCACATCATCAAACAATACTCTGAAACTTTCTTAGACTTCAATTCTATTGCAAAAGGTTACGCTGTAGATCGTTTAGCAGCCTTATTAAATCAATATGATGTGGAGCATTACCTCATTGAAGTTGGAGGTGAATTGGTGGCTAAAGGTAAAAATTTAAGCAAAGAGAGCTTATGGAGAATAGGAATAGATAAACCCAACCCAGAGCCAACACCTACAAGAGAGTTGCTTCAATTCATAGTCGAATTAGATCATCGGGCAATGGCTACTTCTGGAAACTACCGGAAATTTAAAACCGATGAATTCGGTAATAAATTCGTGCATACCATCAACCCTAAAACAGGGGAGAGTGAGGCTTCAGATATACTAAGTGCTAGCGTGTTTGCAGGTAATTGTATGTTGGCAGATGCTTATGCAACCGCTTTTATGGCTATGGGTTTTGAGCATACAAAGGAGTTGTTGCCAAAATTAAAAGGTATTGAAGTAATCTTGATTTATGCAGACGGACAAGAGGTAAATACCTTTATATCAGAAGGAATGAAAGCGTATGTTAAATAGAAGTTCCACCTTGTCCAATTCATGTATAAAATTTTAGTTTAAATAATCAACTTGGTTTATAACACACTGGAATAATTTCCCCTTTTGCTAATCTGTATTTTTCAATTTTTTCCGTGGAGAGTTGCGAGGTATAATCTACTTCATCAACACGAAATCCAATAGCTCTTAATCGGTTAAAATAGTCTCTTCCATAGATCCGAACATGGTCATATTGACCGAAAATTTCAGCTCTTTTTTTTCGGTCAACGATGCTATTGTCTTCAAAGGTTTTCGCTCTATTCAAATCTTGTGGGATTTGCAAAATCGCCATTCCTTCAGGTTTCAATACCCGAAATAATTCCTTCATCGCTTTTTCATCGTCAGGAATGTGTTCCAACACATGATTACACAAAATACAATCGAAACTATTATCAACAAAAGGTAAATCACATATATCTGCTTTTACATCAGCAAGTGGCGAGTTCAAATCAGTTGTGGTATAATCCAAATGATTCAATTTTCTAAAGCGTTTGTAGAAAGCTTGCTCTGGAGCAAAATGCAATACCTTTTGTGGCTTGCTAAAAAAATCCGTTTCGTTTTTCAGCCAAAGCCATAATAATCGGTGGCGTTCAAGTGATAAGGTAGAAGGCGAAAGTACATTTGGTCTTTGCTTTTCATAACCATAAGCTAGGAAGCTTTTAAAGCTATTACCGTCAATTGGGTCTTGATGTTTATTTCCTTTAAACCATAAAACCAGCAAAGGACGAACCCAGTAACTCATCCTTATTAGTATAGGTCTCGGAATGATATTTAGTATAATTTTGAAGAGGCGCTTCAAGGCAATTATTTTTGCGAAAGTACGATTTTAGGAGTATAGATGGTGGGTTTTTAATTTGAGATTTTATCATCTTTCAGATTACTTCTCTCTAATATTGATGCAAAACCCATAACCCAAAAAAAACCATCTCTTTTTATAGTTGGTATTCAATTACACCATAACCTATGTAGCTTACATCCTGTAAAATGATTATAAAGATATCTGCCTTTAGAGCTTGTGATGAAATAACAAGTCAAAACGGTCAAATTGTACTTTACAGATTCTTAGTATTTCAGAAGTGCTTTTATAATTCTAAGTGATTCTAGCATAGGGCAACTTCGGTTTTACTCCGCTACCTATCGATTAAAAAGGTTTCATGTAAGATAGAAACATAAAGTAAAATAGGAACATAAAGATAGCCTATATAAGGAGAGTAATTAGTACATAAATGAACTGTGTAGAAGGTTCAAATTTGCTAATTTACTTTGCAAAGTTTGAAACATCAGAAGGTTCCTTTTTGGTTTATATTGTTGCACCCCCAAAAGCCTTTACTTATAAGTGCAAAGAATGGAATATATATAACTCACATTAGTACACGACAAAAAAAAGCACTATGAAGTATTTAAGAAAATTAGATCTCACAAGGTTAGCCCCTTTTGTTTAAGGGGTATTTTTGCTAATACTATAACTTTAGGGAGAACACCAAAGTTTTAATTCCCACACTTACAACATTAAGATTTTAGGTAAAGTTCTATTGCCTTATTCCAAGACTTTAAAATTTTGCATCAGAATTATATTAAATGAAACCAAATCAATTATATACATTAAAAATCTTAACATTCGTTCTAGGTTTTATTAAGTTTTAACCCTTTTACAGCTAGTTTTATAGTGTTATTAACGTACTGCAGCAAACATTTTACTTATATTTTATTCAAAGGAATTTTAATTTAAAAACATAATTTAATATGAATACTACAAAAAGAATAGCGATTTTAGCAACTAATGGATTTGAAGAAAGCGAATTAACTTCACCCAGAGATGCAATGATTGATGCTAGATTTAGTGTAGATATAATTAGTGAAAAATCTGGAGAAATAAAGGCATGGAAAGATGGTAATTGGTCTAATAGTTACACTGTGGATAATACAATAGATCAGGTAAATGCTAAAGATTACAATGCACTAGTATTGCCAGGAGGTGTAATTAACCCTGATCTTCTAAGAAGAAATAATGATGCACTCATGTTTATTAGAGACTTTTTTAAGCAAAGTAAACCAGTTGCAGCTATATGCCATGGTCCACAATTACTGATTGAAGCTGATGTAGTTAAAGGAAGAACTTTAACAAGTTTCAGTTCCATAAAAACAGATTTAGAAAATGCTGGTGCCCTATGGGTAGATGAAGAAGTTGTAGTCGATGAAGCATTAATCACAAGTAGAACTCCAAACGATTTACCTGCATTTAATGATAAATTAATTGAAGAAATACGTGAAGGAAAGCATGAATTGCAACACGCTTAATATTTGATATTTATTAATTTTAAAAGCCATTTTATTTCAAAATAAAATGGCTTTTATTTTTTATTGAGGTTAAGGCAAACTATTGCTACCACTTGCGTGAAGTTAAGTTTACTTGTTTAAATCTGCACTTCCTGTAATTCTTTACTTATTGGAATACAGTAAAAAAAATAAACATTACGCAATTAATAGGTTTTGTGCATTGATACATTCACTACATTTAGTCACAATTTAAAAGTATAATCTAAAATCCGAATCACATGGCAAAATCGCAAGATTCTAAAAAAAACGTAAAAAAAGAAGCATTATTAACACCTAAAGAAAAAAAGGCAGCAAAATTGGCTAAAAAGGCAAATCGAACTTAAGCTTTATGCAAGTTAATGTTCTAGATATGTAAAGCTTAAACGCTCTGCGAAGTTTGCAATTTCTAAGCATTACGCGCGGATTTATAATCTGTTACTAAATCTGCGAGGTTTGATCGCTTAACTTTTCAGAAAGGAAATTTAACAACATCACATCTGATTAATAATTAAAATTGCTTCTTGCTCTGCGAAGTTTGCAACTTCGTAGTACGATATCTTATTTAGTTACTTCATTGCTATAAACCGTTTCAATATTTCAATTCAACGACATTCTATACATGTAACTAGTGATAGATTTTACTGGATAACTGTATGAAGATTAAGTTTCTTTATTGTTCACTCATCTCTGTAGTCATCTTCAAGGAATTTACACCATTTACTCGCTCTGCGAAGTTTGCAACTTCGTAGTACGATATCTTATTTAGTTACTTCATTGCTATAAACCGTTTCAATATTTAAATTCAACGACATTTTATACATGTAACTAGTGATAGATTTTACTAGATAACTGTATGAAGATTAAGTTTCTTTATTGTTCACTCATCTCTGTAGTTATTTTCAATGAATTCACTCCATTTACAGGCATGATTTCAACACCTTTTGAATCTTGTTTTTGAATATGTTCTTTAGCTTCTTTTAGCTTTACTTTCTCACCATCTATATAATAGTGCATTTTATCGCCATAGAAATCAATATATTCAATAGGTGTAGG
>Ga0307937_1000747_pt1 | contig 18752 bp, 19 predicted proteins | sample OrgLakmetagenom3_FD_201814 | JGI IMG/M metagenome (GOLD analysis project Ga0307937, IMG submission 201814) | Saline water microbial communities from Organic Lake, Antarctica - #3 | ecosystem: Environmental > Aquatic > Non-marine Saline and Alkaline > Saline | place: Antarctica: Organic Lake...
TATCAGAATGTGATGCTATTCTTGATGATGATAATTATCGTCAACTTGCTATTGTTTTATTAGAGAACAAAGAAGAAATTAATAATAAAACAATTGATGAATTAAATGCCTCAGCTCCGCCAATCGCTAGAGACGATATAGCATCTATATGCGGAAAAAGCTATATAGAAGGTTATATGTATCGTCAAGTAATTTATACTTTTAAGTACTCTACTATTAAAATATTTTTTCGTCAGAATTATTCAAAATTTATGCCTGATTATGACTTTACAGTTATAAACTCTCAACCAAAAATGAAATTATTTATAGAAGCATTTATGAGAGTTTATGATAGATTTGCTAATATAGTTGATGAAATATATAATTTAGTAGATGTTGATAAAACTCCAGAAAAATATCTTAATTATCTTGCACAAGCAATAGGATATGAGAGAGAGGATAATAATCTTCTTAACAATGTTTCTTTTAGAGAACTTATTAAAAATATAGTAGAAGTTTATAAAATCAAAGGAACAAATTATTCATTTGAATTATTCTTTAATTTTTTAGGATTTCAAGCTGAATTAAAAGAATATTGGTTTGATAAACGATTTGGTGATCCTAATATTTCAAGTAATCCTGAAACAGGAACTTCAAATAAAAATAATTTTTCTTTTTATCTAACTACTAAAAAACCAACTAGTTATATTCCATTAGGAATGAAGAATTCTTATATTATTTCTGATGATCAAATTATTAGTACTCTTGATATAAATGAGTTTAATCGTAAGATAAGCTCCGGAGAATTTACTGTTAAACAACTTTTAGGTGATGAGACAGGTTATTCAAATCAACCATATACATTTTTTAAAACTAATGTAATGGAATATAATCTTGAAAACACTAGGGCAGAAGAAGGGAGTGGAGAACTTTCTTCTGCAGCCTTAGCTTCTATTGAAAGATATGCTAACTTTTTAACGCCTATATTTATGCAAAAAAATATTGTTGTATCTATTAAACCATTTGAGGATTTTGCTGGAGTTATTATGTTAACCGATGCTGATAGAACAGACCCTAGGTCTGGGAGACAATTAAGTGAAAATATGATTCATACTTATGAAGGATATCAGCCAGCTTATTATTATTGGGAAGATGGAGTTAGGTATTATAATGAATCAGCCTTAAGAAGTGAGAAGTTTTGGCCTAGGGCAGATATTAGTAATCCTGAAGGTGGAGGACATTTTATAAGTAATTTTTATATTGATACTACTGAAAAAATTAATCAAATAAGAGAAGATATAGAAAATGAATTTCCCTTTTATTCTGATGCTGAAGTTTCAGAGGTGTTATCACAAAGAATATCTAATAAGTCAATATTTGGAAATACTTTTCCCAATAGAGATTTATTATATCCATATGTAGATAAAGAAATTGTGTTTCCTTTTCGCTCTATGCTCTATAGAGATAGTTTTGAACCAGGTTCTCATTTAGAATATAATTATAATTTTTCTAATATGAAAGGTGAAAAGAAAAGATTATCTGAAGCATATAATGAAGTATTAGATAATAAGACAAAAATACAATCAATAGTTTTAGATAATGGTAGCGGTAATAGTGTAGTAAAAATAGATAAAATTTCTACTTATCGCCATATATCTCAAGGAGATGAAATTAAGATTTTATTTTCTAGAGATATTAACAATAATGGAGTTTATGAGGTTTTAGATTCAACTGATACTGGCTCATACATTGAAATAGAATTAGATGGTCAAGTAAACAGTAAGCAAAGAAAATCTGGCGGTTTTATACAGATTTATTATAATGACTGGAAAGAGCAAGAGTTTAATTTTCCATTTATGTTTGACCGTCTTATTAATGTTGAACAAGAGAGAAGCCCTTGGTATTTGGATGAGTCTTATCAATACATAGATTCTGAGTTTAATAAGAATGTTGATGATGATAGAACCGTGGCTCAAAGCCAAATGCCACCACTTGTTGATTTATATAATTATAGTAAAACTATAATAGATGATCCTGATAGAATGTCAGAACTAATTACTTATTCTGAGGCTGCTGACCAAGAGCTAAAAGTTGCTGGTTTATATTATATAAATCATGAGACTACGCAATATATAAGAAGTAGTTATAAGTTTGAAGGTGAAAATCCTGACTTTTATCAAGACTTTCTCGATATAGCAAAAACATAGATAGAAGTAAAGTTAAGGAGTAGTTATGTTATTTGATAAAATAATGGAACAATATCGACATCTTGCAAAGCAAGAAAATAAAAAAGGTGACTTAGCCCCATTTCAATATGGAGATGGTGGAGTAGAAATAAAAGTTACTAAGAATGGAAAAACAAAAACTATAAAGGAGTATTAAATGTTTAATATAATTAAAGGTTTCAGTAGAGATGAAGAAAGCATCCAGTCTGAAATGAAGAGAAAGGGATTTGCCGATTTTAGAGGTGAGGTAGAAATTATTGGCAGAGACCGTTTTGGAAAAATAAATTATTATGATTTTGGAGAAAATACTGTAACTGTATGGGCAAAACATCTAACCATGCATTTACTCACAGGAGAAGCTTTTACCTCTCATGGTAAACAAAGATTATTTGATTCTGATAGTGCTACAGCACATACTTCTATTGGCGTTGGCGAAGGAACAAATGAAGATGGAACTCTTCTTTCAGGAGAGCAATATTTTTCAAATAATACTTCTCCTGATTTTAGTCTTGATAATAGATGGAGTAAATCTACAATTGATGCAAAAACATCAAGAGGTGATAATACAGATACAGATTCAGAAATGAAGTATCCATTTTTTCCATCCAAAATGATATTTGGAACTGGATTTGAGTTTGAGAATTGGTCTTCTATTCCAAGTGATTATCAATCTTATTATTCTGATCTAGGTTGGAATCAAGCTACCTTTGATAGTAATATTGGTATTAACGATAATGACTATAATGCACAATGGGATGGTTCTTCACTTATTAAAGCAAGAAGCATAAATGATATTTACTCTGGTGCTTTAGTTACTCCTACTATTCAAGATACCGATCACGCTATTTCTGGAGTCATTAAAACTGGAACTTATGAAGATAGTGTTATTCAAAGAGGTTCTTCAGGAACGGGAAGTCAAGTTACCTTTTTTGATGGTGGGAATGAGCTCTTAAAGAAAGAATATGATGGTATAGGAAATCCTGCTTTTGTTTATGCAAATCGCGAGGCTCGTTTCTTTGAGAGTGGAAGTGAAGTTCTTCTATCAAATGATTCTTACCTTGAAAATAAAATAACCTTTACTGTTGTAATGCCAGAACAAACTGGTAGTGAAGCAGGTATCTTTTATCCATATAACGGTTATCTTCTTAAAGTAGCTGGTTTGTTTGCTGATTCAAGAATGCTTCTTGGTAATACAGTTCCTACAGGTTCAGTAGATGATGATGCAGCTGAGCTTGCGAGTTATGATAAAATGCCTTATGGTGCAATGTTTGCTAAGCGTTACATTGCTCCCGTCTTTAAATCACATGACACTAGTTTATCTATTAGATGGACTATTTATCTATAAAAAACCACTTCTCCCTTGGTGAGCCTCTCTTTTTGAGAGGCTTTTTTATTGACAAAAACATATTTCATATATAAACTATGGATATGGAAATAGTAAAATATTATAAAAAGACAGGAAAATATAAAGGATGCCATGATAGAGATACAAAACTAAAGATAGCAAAAACAGATATAGTTTATTTTAAATGTGAAAATTGTGGTATAGAAACAAATAAAGAAAAAAGAAGAGTAAATGAAAAATATCCATATTGTCAAAAATGTTTAAGAAAAATTAAACTAAAAGAAAGGTATGGAGTAGAAAATGTTTTTCAGTTAGATGATATTAAAGAAAAAAGCAGACTAACTAAAAAAGAAAAGTATGGTGATGAAAACTTTTCCAATACAGAAAAAAGAAAAAACACTTTAATAAAAAGGTATAATGTAGATAGTCCTTTAAAATTGAATAAAACGAAAGAAAGAAGAAAAGAAATTGGTTTTAAAGAAAGTTTTAAAAAAGCTAAAGATACTAATATAGAAAAATATGGAGTAGAAAATGTTTTTCAAATGAAAGAGTTTCAAGAAAAACAAAAGAAAACTTTAATAAAAAGATATAATGTAGATAGTCCTTTAAAAAATGAAAGTTTATTACTTAAACAAAAAAACACAATGGTAAAAAAATATGGTCAAAATTATCCTAAAATTTTGTCTAGGAATTGTTATTTTGAAGTTATTGATAGAGTTAAAAATGTAGAGCCATTATTTTCTGATGAAGAATATGATAATGTAAAAAAGAAATATAAATGGAAATGTTTATTTTGTGGTAATGAGTTTATTGATGGGATAAATAATGGTAAAAATCCAATGTGTCCAAAATGTAAAAAAGCAATAAAGTCTAAACCAGAAATAGATATATCAGATTATATAAAATCATTAGGATTCTCAGTAGATATAAATAATAGAAAACTTATCTATCCTTATGAAATAGATATAATTATTCCTGAGAAGGGTATTGGTATTGAATTTAATGGATTATATTGGCATAGTGAGCAAATGTTAAATGAAACTAATAGAGACGGAAAGAAATATCATTTGATGAAAACTGATTTAGCTAACGAAAAAGGTATTAGATTAATACATATTTTTGAAGATGAATGGTTATATAAAAGTGATATAGTAAAATTAAGGTTGAGAAGTATTCTAGGAAAAAATGAAAGAAGAATTGGTGGAAGAGAAATAGAGGTGATAAAAGAGATATTGCCTAGATTTAAAAATGACTTTCTAGATAAATATCACATTCAAGGAAAAGATACCTCATCACTAAAGTTAGGTGCTTTTAAAAATGATGAATTGGTATCAGTAATGACTTTTGCTAAGCCAAGAATATCTTTAGGACAAAAAGTAAGAGAAGAAGGAGTTTGGGAGTTAAGTAGATTTGCATCCATTTCAAATACACAAACTCCAGGTGTCGCATCTAAACTATTTAAATATTTTATTAAACAATATAACCCTGAAACTATATACACTTACTCTGATATAAGATGGAATACTGGAAGATTATATAAACAATTAGATATGGAATACTTAGGAAGAAGCAATCCTAATTATTGGTATATTGAAAATGATAGAACAAGAAGCCATCGCTTTAAATATCGCAAACAAAGATTAAAAAATTTATTAGAAGATTTTAATCCTGATTTGACAGAATATGAAAATATGTTATATAATGGATTTGATAGGGTATGGGATTGCGGAAACGATAAATGGATATGGAGGAAATAAACCGATAGGGCTTTGTGGCTTATTGGTTCCAGGGGTTGTGTGAATAAATGGTGCGATAGTACTCTTTGGAAGTGAGCCTTTTAGTAATGCGTTAAGAATGAGTAATATAAAGAATTATAAGTATGATTGGGTATAGAACTTGATGAACACTATTTTAAAATAGGGACAGACAGAATAGAAAAACATTTACCTATGCTAGACTATAAACCTAAAATAGTGAACGAGATTTGGGGAAGTGATATTATTAAAGAATATGTGACGGAAGAGCCAGTAGATGGAATTTATTATTTAGGACCTTGTTATACAAATGAAGAAAATTATTATAATGGAGAAGAAGAGAATGGATAAAGTAGAATTTGATGGAACGTTTAATGACTATCAAAACAAGTCAGAGAAAACAGCACTTTATATGGAAAAGGTAGATGAGTTCTACCCTAGCCTTCCAGAAGAGGTAAGAGATATGATTGCCCTTGGATATATTTCAAGTGGGCTTGGAGAAGTTGGAGAGATTCAAGGTAAGATTAAAAAACTTATTAGAGATAAAGGCGGAGCTTGGGAAGCAGATGATTCCTTAGAAGTAATGAAAGAGCTAAGCGATCTATTATGGTATTGTGCAAGGCTTGCTGATTTTTTTAATTTTGAATTAGGTGCTGTGGCTCAAATAAATTTGGATAAACTATATTCAAGAATGGAAAGAGGTAAGATTAGAGGCAGTGGAGATAATAGATGAGGCTATAGTTATAGTATAATATAATGTAAAGTCAAGTAGTAATCGGAAGTTAACTAAACTACTCTAGAGGGTGTAGGGGCTTGTAATAAAATCAGAAGATTATTCATCAAAAGTTAATCTATCTAGTTTTATTATTCTTGAAAAAGATGAATACACATCTTATATAAACTTAGGAAGAACAGCTACAAGAAATATTTTTAAAAACAAAAATTAGAGAAATGAAATGGAGAAATATCTTAATAGATTATCTGACTATTTTTTCTCTTCACTGGTATATAAACTAACACATAAGGAGTAATAATGATAGGTGAGGCAACACGACAACAAGATATTGGATTTACTGATATCGTAGGAGCATTTGAAAAAGTAAAACCAAAAGACAAAGAAGATATGAAGGATGTTTCAGTAGGGGTACTGAGCGAAATTATTTCTTATATGAAGTATGCTAAATACAAACCAGAACTTCAAAGAAGGGAAATATGGTCTGAGATAGTTGATAGAAATAAAGCCATGCATTTAAAAAAATTTCCAGAATTAAAAGATGAAATTGAATGGGCATATACCTTTGTATATAATAAAGAAATACTTCCATCTATGAGAAGTATGCAATTTGCTGGTAAGCCTGTTGAAGTTAACCCAACAAGAATATATAACTGTTCGTTTTTACCAATGGATCACTCCGATGCTTTTTCAGAGGCAATGTTTTTGCTTTTATCTGGAACAGGTGTTGGCCATTCAGTTCAAAAACACCACATAAGAAAACTTCCTAAAATAAAAGGAGTTGAAAGGCCAGAGGGAAGGCAAAGAAAGAAAAGATATTTGATTGGAGATTCAATTGAAGGATGGTCCGACGCTATTAAAGTTTTAGTTGAAAGTTATTTCTATGGTAAGAGAGAAATAGATTTTGATTTTCGTGATATTAGGCCAAAAGGAGCAAAGCTTATAACCTCTGGTGGGAAAGCTCCTGGCCCTGAACCGCTTAGAGAAGCTATTGTTAAGATCACTTCAGTATTTGAAACAGCCCTTCAAGAAAGAGGTAGAGATACCCTCCTTACCTCTCTTGAAGTTCATGATATTATGTGTTATATAGCAGACGCTGTTTTAGCAGGTGGCATTAGAAGAGCTGCTATGATTTCGTTATTTTCTTTTGACGATCATGAAATGCTTGAAAGTAAGTTTGGAAACTGGTGGGAAGAACATCCAGAGAGAGGAAGAGCAAATAATACAGCGGTCGTATTGAGAAGTCAAATAAAGAAAAAAGATTTTAAAAACTTTTGGAAAAAAGTAGAAGAAAGTGGCTCAGGTGAACCTGGAATATTTTTCTCTAACTCCGAGGATTGGGGAATCAACCCTTGTGCTGAGATATCATTAAGAGCAAATCAATTTTGTAATCTAGTTGAAATAAATGCCTCTAACTTAAGAAGTCAAAAAGACTTAAATGAAAGGGCTAAGGCATCTTCTTTCATAGCTACATTACAAGCTTCTTTCACTGACTTTCATTATCTTAGAGATATATGGAAAGATACAACAGAAAAAGAAGCACTTATTGGTGTATCCATGACGGGTGTTGCCTTTGAAACAGTATTAGAAATGAACTTAAAAGAGGCAGCTAGTTATGTAAACGAAAAGAACTATGAGACTGCTAATAAGATTGGTATTAACCCAGCTGCAAGAACAACTGCTATAAAGCCTAGTGGCACAAGTAGTATTGTGCTTGGTACAAGTTCTGGTATTCATGCTTGGTATGATAATTACTATTGGAGAAGAATTCGTGTCGGTAAGAATGAAGCAATCTATAAATATTTATTTTTTATGCACCCTGAGTTGATAGAAGATGAGTTTTTTAGACCTGAGAGCATGGCAGTTATATCAGTTCCACAGAAGGCACCAGAAGATGCTATATTAAGACATGAGACAGCAATTAATACTTTAGAGAGAGTAAAGAAATTTAATATTGAATGGGTATCTACTGGACATCGTGAAGGATTAAATGAGAATAATGTATCTTGTACTATTAATATAAAAAACGATGAATGGGAAGATGTTGGAGATTGGATGTGGAAAAATAAAGATACATTCACAGCTATATCAGTTCTTCCTTATAATGGAGGAACTTATAAGCAAGCTCCATTTGAAACTATTACAGAGAAAGAATATTACAAAGCTTTGAAACATCTTACAAGCATTGATCTTGCTAAGATAGTTGAAGAAGATGATAGTACTAATTTGCAAGGAGAGTTAGCATGTTCTGGTGGTTCATGCGAGGTAACATCAGTATAGTCAACTACCCCTGAGCTGAAGACTCAGGGGTTTTCTTGTCGGAAACTTAATAAATTTCTAACAACATAGATATAAAAAAGGGTCAATAACCCACTAGCCTAAAGGGATAGTGGTTTCCTTGTCCTAAAATTTATGAAAAATATTTTATTTATAAAAAACTTATAGGAGGTTTTTATTGGACGTAAAACAAAACCTTAAGGATATATTGGTTGCTATACAATATTTATTTGTAGCAGCAGGTGCTACAATACTTGTGCCAATACTCACTGGAATACCAGTTTCAGTATGCTTGTTTACAGCTGGTATAGGAACTTTATTATTTCATTTTGTAACAGGAAAAGGAATACCTGTATTACTCTCTTCGTCGTTTGCTTTTATTGCACCAATAGTAGCAGTAAGTGAAATGTTTGGAATAGAGTATGCATTTGGTGGAATAATGGTAGCTGGATTAGTATATTTAATTTTCTCCGGATTAATTTACTTAGTTGGATTAGATTTTATTAAAAGATTATTCCCGACTACAATAACAGCTACTATGGTAATACTTATTGGTATGATACTTGCACCAGTTGCTGTTCAAAATGCATCACAAAATTGGCCAATTGCTTTAGCTACATTATTTGTAGGTGCTTTAATTAAAATTGTATGGGAGAAAAATTTCTTTGGAGCCTTATCAGTTATTCTTGCAATAGCATTTGGATATATTGTTTCTTCTTTCTTTGGATTTGTAGATTTAACAAATGTTCAACAAGCTTCTTTTGTAGGATTACCAGAATTTACATTACCTAAGTTCAATTTAACTGCAATATCAATCATTGCTCCAGTTGCCATTGTAACTTTTTTAGAGCATTTTGCAGATGTGGCAGCCGTAAGTAAAGTAGTAGAAAAAGATTTCTTAAAGGACCCTGGTGTTCATAGAACATTAATAGGCGATGGATTGGCTACTGCTTTTGCAGGATTAGTAGGTGGTTGTCCAAACACAACTTATAGTGAAAACATTGGAGCTTTAGAGATTACAGGAGTTAAGAGAGCAATTATATTAAGATATACAGCAATAGCTTTAATCATAGTAAGTTTCTTACCTAAATTAGCATTCCTTATTCATTCAGTTCCAGCACCAGTTATAGGTGGAATAAGTATTCTATTATTTGGCCTTATTTCTTCTAATGGGATAAAGAGTTTAGTTCAAGAAGAGACTGACTTTAAAGATTTTAAAAATATGTTTATTGTAGCCGTGATGCTTATCATTGGAGCAGGAGGAACTGTTATAGATATAGCTGGAGTTCAATTCTCATCCTTAGCTGTTTCAGCCTTAATTGGAGTTATGATGAATGTTGCTTTTAATTGGAAGTTTGTTTTCAATAAGGGTAAGTAAGTAACCTGCCACGGGACTTGTCCCGTAGCTCTTTTAAAATGAAAGGGCGGAATTCTCCAATCCTCTATAGGTGGTGGTAGTTCACAAGGTTACCAGCTGACTGATAGGAGTAAAAATGTTAGTAAACGATATTCAGAAAATATAGAAAGGAATGTGCCTAGAAATTTATGAGAGTAAAAATAAAGAGGGTTCATAGGTTAACTATGCCCTCTTTTCTTATGTTAAATAAATATATACAGGAAATTAAAAAAGAAAAACCTTCTATTAAAGAAATAGAAAAAGGTCAAAATATAGATCTAAAGGCTTAAATGATACCATCTTTTTTTAATAATTTCTCAGCAGCCTCGGTAAAAGATTTTTTATCTTTATATTTTATTGCATCCCACATTATAGAGCGATTACCATAGCCTTTAACACCCTTAATAAAAAACTCTACTCTAATGTCTCCTTTGCTAGCAAGACCTAAGTCTTCTTCCATTCTTCTTACTAAAGACATAATGTCATATTTATTTTCTAACTCTTCAGCCCATTTACTATAATCAGATAATGATGGACTCTCTTTTTTCTTTTCTTCACCAAAGTGCTTATCAAACAATCTTTTCACTTGTTCATCATCACTTTTACTTTTAGCAGATAATATCTCTTGTGCTAATTTTTTATCTCCACCTTTATCTGGATGGAATTTGTGCATAAGCTTTCTAAATCTTTTAGTATTCTCAGCAGAAAGTTCTTCTAGTAATATTTTAAATACCATTTATTCTGTCCTCTTTTCTACGACCAATTTTTCTATTATATTTTATAAAAGCTATATTTTTTTTATATTCTAATAATACAGATAATTGCAATGTAATTACTGCTATTGTTATAATACTAAGACTAAAGATTTTTATTAATATATTATCGCCTAATATTAGATCAATTATTCTTATACCTTCAGCCAATGCTAATAGACCAAAACTTCCCTTAAAAAATTTTCCAGTAATAGGATAATCTTTAGGAAATATTATATATATAAATAATACCATCAAAAATGTATAAGATTCAAAAAACAAACTATAATTAAAATTATTAAATCTCATAAAAAACAAATTATCATCAACAACTAAGCAATTTAGATTTTCAAAAACATAATATAGAAGAATTAGTTGGTAGAAAATAAAACTTATTCTTATAGCTAATTTTGTGATTTTATGAAGTTTTGGACTTTTTTTACTTTGTTCAAACGAAAGTTTTAAAGCTACAATTGCTATTATCACTAATGAATAATTATAATATATTAAAAAGATAACTATATACATTATAGGATTAAGCGGTCTTAATATTACTAAGATAGCAAAGAATAATGCAGCTATAAATAAATGTATAAAACCTATACCCCAATAATAATTGACTATATTATTTACTGGTTCTGAGAAGTAAACTTTTAAATGTAAGTAAGTTATATAAATACAAATTAATAATATAAATATTCCTAAAGCAGTTGTTATGCTTATTACTTGTTCCAAGAATGCTCTCCTTTAATATAATGCTTAAGTTTTTTTGAAAACCTAATATAAAGAGTAAAAACATAAATTCCACCAATTATTGATATTAACAAATATATCCACATAGCTCCTTACCCTTCCCTTGAAATATTATCAATTTTATAAGATATGCTGCTTAAATTTTGTTTTAATGAATCTAATTGATTATATAATTTTATAATATTGTTTTTATCTAATTGAGCATTCTCTTGAATTTTATCTTTAAAATCATCTATGGATTTAGATAAAGCCTCTATCTCTTGTCTTAAGTCCTTCACTTCTTTTTCCTTATCTTTCATAACCTTATCAATAAACTTCATAAAGTTTTTTATTGATTGTGAAAACACTATAAGAAAGAGGACGAATATAGCAATTAATGGAGCTGATTTAGTTAGTTCTAAAAATTCTGTTCCTGAAAGCACTATTCTTTCCTTTATTAGTATTGTTGTAATATTTAACTTTACTAATAGTTAATTTTATAATGCTGCTTCAGGGCCTTTACTAATATAAGTTTCAATATAATTTCTTAAGTATCTATCTAATCCTTGAACTGTTTTAAGATATTTATCATTGGTGTGTTTCATATCATAAAACATATCATTCAAAGAATTACGAAAGTAATCTTCATTTTCACGATATATTTTATATACTTCTGTTCTCGTTAAGGTATCTACATTTATATAGTATTGATTTAATATATTATTATCATTATTTATTATAATTTCTATTTTGTTTTGGATATACTCTTTAAAATCAATACTTAATATATCAGCTTGTATATAACCTTCTTCATTTATTACTTGTTCAAGAATACTTTTAGTATCATAAAAAAGAACATTCAAAAGAATAGTATAAGTAAGATAATCTTTATGAGTAGTTATATTATCTGTATTCTTACCTTGTTCTTTTAGTTTTTTATCCAAACGGTCAAAAAACATTTTTTGCATTTTTGCTCTTTTCCTTTTTATATAATCAGATGCTATATTAGATTGAGTTGTTACTCTTTCAATTAGGTAAAGATATTCTTTTCTTGAATTAAGTTCCATTGTTTTATTTACGATTAAATAAACATCTTTAAGAAATTTTTTAAATAAAACTGATTCTTGCTCTTCCCTTGACTTATTATTAATCTCACCTGTTTTCATGTTAATTTTAAAATTAGAGGAGTTCATCACTCTTTTAAGAAAATATAAAAAAATAAATACAATAATAGAAAAAGTAATAGTGAGAGTTATCACTTGAGAAAATGAAAAGTTGTTTAAAAAAATAAATAATTCTGACATATTATAAAGTTACCTCAACCACTGCTAAACTACTGCTATTGGATAGAGAATTGAGATAGCTTTTGTAATAGAAACAGAAGCTTTATCTGAATCAGATACATACCCAGATGATATAATAAGCTCAGGGACTCCAGCGGTTCCAGCAATATTATATTCCATAACAGAATAATCAGTATTTACATCATCTTTTGATATTCTTTTTCTTCCAAAGTCCATTAAATCATCTCTTTAATCTTATTTAAATATTCAATTGTCTTATCAATATAAGAAGCAATTTTTAAACTTTTTTCTTGAAAATTTTTTGCTCTTTTTAATTCTTTTCTCGCATCCTTACCATTCTTACGAATTTTATCTAAATAATCAGATACTTCATCACCATGTATTTTTTCAAAATCTTCAAATAATATCTCTTGAGCTTTTCTCTCAAGAGTTAATATTCTTTCTTTTAATTCTCCATCAAAAATAGTACTAGAGGTCTTAAGTTTATGAACAGCTGAAAACACCTCTTTAATAACCTCATTTTTGTTTGTCATAAATATTCTCCTTGTAAGTTTAACTTTACTTGGAGAAAGTAGGGTAGTCCTTTGATAGGTTTATACCAAAGCCGATATAATCAAAATCCTCTTCTTTTAATAATTGTTTATGAAGTTTAGGAAGATTGGAATAAAACTTTTTTATTTTCTTTATTTTATTTAATGTATTATTATATTTAATAGATAACTCTATTGCTTCTCTATTATTATCAACTGATTGATTAGTATATAAATCAAAGAAATATCTGTCATAACTTGAATATAAACTTAACTCCAAAGTCTCTAATATATCTATTACTTTATTACTAATTATCTCTATATATTCTTGGTTATTATTTATTATTTGTTTTAATAAGTCTTTTCTTTTTTCTTTAGTTAGAATGTTAATAGTCTGATAAACAGCAATAGTAGAAATATCCACCACAGCATCATCATCTACGATCTCCTTTACTGAATTATTTACTTTATTAACATCTTTTATTAAATCATCATTTCCAGAAGCAAGATATAATAATAAGTCAGAATAAAATATAAGCCCAGAGTGTATTTTATTTATTTTAGATAATATTTTATTGAATGAATAATAAAATGGAGGATTTTCCAATCCTCCACCAAACGGGTATTTTATTTTATTTAAGTCTTTTTCATTTGCTAATGACTCATATACAAAAGCTGACTTTTCTATTTCAATATTAGTTTTAATAACTTGTTGACTTACTTTCTTAGAAGAACTTAAGTCTTTTTTAAAACTCTTATAATTACTATAATCTAATGTAGAACAAGAAGATAATAATATTATTACCAGGAAATAAAAGAAAGCTTTTTTTTTGAAGTTACTGATTGTATTTGACTTTCTAACTGCCATTTTCTCTCATGTCTTTGAAGACCATATTGCATCAACTCATTCTTTAGATTTTTGAGCTCTTGTAAAGTAATAGTTGTAAATGAATTATCATATACCCTAAATTGAGTTTCTGTTTGACTATTGAGTTCCATTACCAGTATATGTTGTAATAGCAAAGTTTTTATTCCATGTAGTAGAGTCTATTGCTAAAGATCCTTCTAACAAAGAAGCCAAGGCAGCCATGTATATATTTTCATCATTCTTCACATAGGAAGTTAATAGCTGGCTATTACTTATTTTTGTATTATGTACTATATTGTTCTTTTACATTAACTTTACAAATGCTGAAATAACCTGTCTTTATAATCGTGCCCCTATCAATGTATCTACATGTTCTCCATCTTCAAAAAACTTAAAAGTAGAAACAGAGGTGATATCTTCAACAGGATTTTCTTCGATGTTAACTATCTCAACATCATATCCTTCTTGCTTCAATTCCTCCATAATAGGCTTCATCATTTTACAGGGGGCGCACCAAAGTGCTGAGTATTCAATAATTTTCTTCATATGTATGAAATGGCAAAAGTAAAGTTAATATAGAGGTAGAATATATGGACATGGAAAAACTAGAACAAAAGGGTAGAATGTGATATTAAGAGCAGGGGCTTCAAGCTCTACTTTTAATTTTAAAAAAGAATTAGATATATTACTTGAACATGATAGAGTAGGTAAGTTTATTATTGAAGCTAGAAAGACGTGGAGGACTTTTGATTATAATAAAGCATATATAAATATATAATAGAGAACTTCAATGACCCATATCTTTTTTATCATATGTTTTATCTGATTCAAGAAAGAATGGGTTACAAGAGAGAGTAAATCCTGATGTATAGCTTCACTATAAATATAATGATAGGAAAACCACAAAAAGAAATGCTTCAATAAAAAGGAAGATAATATGAAGTTACATGAAATCGTAACAAGTAAAGCAGTTGGTAGTCCTAAAATACCAAAGAGAATATTAAAAACTATAAGAAGAAGAGAAGTCAATACCTTTCTTGATTTTATAAGGCAGTTTGAAGATGAACGTAAAAGAAAAAAATAAAGCTTTAAAAGAAGCTTTATCTTACACTAAGTTTGTATATAAGAATTATAAGAATGATAAAACCCCTCATGTAAAAGTTTTAGATTTTGAATATCCTGGACAACCTGGGCAGAAAACATATGGTCAAAGACGGGATGTTCTTGGGTGGAATTTAGATTATCTTGAAGGTGGAAAATCATCAAAAGAAGAGGCATTGAGAGCAATGGATGAGATTGATGATTTTGCTGATCTTCTATCTGCTAACAAAAAAGAGAAGTATGAGAGAATAACTACAATGTTTCCTCAAGTGGCAGAATATTTGAGAAGATATATGAAGCAACATATCAAAGGTTTTAAGACAAAAGATAATGGAAACTGGAAAAAAATGACTGTTAAGCAAATTCTTAGTAAAGATAAATAATAAATAATTGGAGAGATATATACTATGGCATTTAAAATATGGGGTCTTGGAAGTTTAACTTCAGGTGATAACTTTGATGGTATTACTGAATATACTAATATTGAAGCCACCGAAGGCGATGATATTAATAATCATATTACAAAACAAAGAGTTGAAAGAAACCTTTTTGAAAATGAACTTGAAACTTATCGTTTTCTTGAAAAATTAGCAGAAAGCGTAAATGAAAAAAGTGGAGTGTTCAAAGGCTCTTTAGAAAATGCTTTTTCTTTTAGTGATACTAATGATGTGGTATCATTAAAAGTATCTTCTACATACGAACAAACACAAGTTCAAACTATAGCAGATTCTTCCGGTAGTTTAAGTGGAACTTATTTTAATCTTTATTCAACAACTAGTGATTACTATATGTGGTTTAACATTGATGGTTCTTCATTTAATCCAGGATTAAGTTATCCAGAGATAACAGAAGTAGTAATTAATACTGATGCAAGTGGACTTGATGGTGATTATTTTCTATTATCCTCTTCTTCAACTGATTATTATGTATGGATGAATGTTGATAACGGATCAACAGATCCTGCGGATGGCGGGGGGAGAACTGGAATAGAGGTTAATATCCTATCAACTGATACAGAAGCAGAGGTTGCTGGAAAAATAGCCACTGTATTACAAAGTGAATCAGCCTTTTCTATTTCAACTACTACTCAAACAATTACCATTACTAATAATACTCCTGGCTCGACAATTAATGCTGCTGATAGTGGTGCAAATAATTTTTCAATTACCATTACCCAACAAGGTCAAGATGCAGCTGCATCTGGAGCTGGAATAGAAGTTGGAATTACCACTGATGATACCGCAGAGATTATTGCTGGTAATATTGATACAGCATTAGAGTCTATTCCAGCTTTTAATGGTTCTTATTCAAGTGGTGATACATTAATAATTATAAATGAAGTTGCTGGAGAGGCTACTAATGCAACTGATGTTGATACCGGCTTTACTATCACAACAGTTAATGATGGTGTTGATGCTTATAAACATTATGTGAGAATAGCTCCTGGTATTGCCTATCATAATGATACTATTATTGTAAATAAACCTCAAACTCATATAGCTGAAAGACAATTAGAAAAGATATTTGGTCTTACTACTTGGACTCCAAATCCAGAACATGTAACAGTGAATTATGATTTCACTACTGATCTTTTTACAGCAGAAATAGTAAAGAGAAACGATCAAGGATCTCTTATAACTCATACTTTTAATAATGGTGGTTCAGGATATCCGGTATTTGCTTCAATGCTTGAAGATATTTATAATAATAACATTTTTCATACTACTCTCTATAATAATATTGGAACAGATTTTACAAAAATATTATGTGAACCAATACTTGAAATTACTACAAGTAATTCATACTTTTTAGGTATTGATGATAATGGAAATTTTCAAGTAAATATTGTTAATAATGAACTTGATCTTTATAGTTTTAATGCAACTATATCTGGAGATGTGTTAAGTGTAGCATCTGTAGTTGATTTAAGACCTTTCTTTCAAAACTTTAATGATTTTAAACAGAATGTATTTTTAAATGTAGGGACAGAAGATCAAACAACAGAAGTTATTACTTCTCCTACAGATGATACAAATTATGATTATTTAAAAGTAGTTAATGCTACTACTTTACTTACTATCTTACATCAAGATACTTATGGTGAGAATGATAATGTAGTTTTTGGTTGGGTAGAGGGAGCACTTCCTGGAGATGATTCATCATTTTCAAATAAGTTTTTCTTAAATAAAGATATTGTTATTCGTTATGGTAATAACGTTGGTGATAGTGCTTCATTTAGTGATGTAGTAGAATCTATTGATTCCCTTGGTACAGCCTCGCTCGTCGACACAGGCACAGGTGAAGGTCAGATTCCTACTACTGATTTTACAACTGTGGCTCTTGAAGATACTATAGTTAGGACTGTCGGAGCTGGTGGAGATCACGCTACTATAAATGAAGCTTTGGAATACCTAACTAGAAAATATTATGGAATTTATCTTTCAGGGAGAGAAGTTTCAGCTGTAGTACAGCTTCTTGATGGGTTCGTCATGGAGGAGCAAGTTTTAATTAATCAGAGGGATTTGAGTTGGATTAGAATTGAATCCTTAGTTGAGTCTGGAGATACTGATCTTATTGAAGGTATCAGTGAAGGTACTCAGATTCCTGATTATGAACAACCTGAAATTTCACAAATTGAAGTATCAGATTACCTATTTAAAGTTGAAGGTGACTACTTTAAATTAATTACTGTATCAGATGAAGAACATTATTGGTACTACAACACTATTTCTGGCCTCTATGATCCTGCAGTTGAAAATGGAGTTACTGGTACAGGCCATGAAATTATAGTAGATGAGTCAGATACACAAGTAGATGTAGCTGGAAAAGTTCAATCTTCAGTTGATGGGGTATCTGGATTCACTGCTGTATTAGGTACTAATAATAATGTTGAGATTACGTATGATGTAAGTGGCACTGCTGACGTAGTATTTGAAGAAGGTAGGATCTTTGACGGATCTATAGTCACTCTAGGAGATGATGTTACATCTACTAATCAGGTAGTGGATATTTATATTATTGAATATACTTATGCTGACATCACTGAGAAATTTGATTCAACTGTATTGAATGGAAATTACATAGAGCTTCAGGACCATATTCTTAATAATTTCTATTTTTGGTTTAATGTAAATGGTGGAGCTACAGATCCTACAATTTCTGGGTCTACTGGATATGAAGTAACTATACTAGATAGTGATGATGCATCTACGGTTGCATCTAAACTTCAGTCAGTTATTAATACAAGAGCTAATATTACAGCTACCGTATCTGGTAGAATTATAACAGCTACTAATGATGTTTATGGTGATGTAAATCATGTATCTTCTACTGGAAGTTACGTTAATACACTTACTATTAAAGATGGTAGGGATCTTGGATATCAAGCTAGACTTTATCTCCCTGGTCACCAATTCTCTACCGAACAAAGAATTATTATTAAAGATCATGTAGGTGAAGTTGAAGAAGTTAATTATAATGGAATATGGTTTCTTACTGCAGTTACTAATGATTACGTAGAACTTAATTATACTAGTAATCATAATGCAGTTTATACTAACCTTCGTGCAGGTACAGGAATTATAGGCCAGGTAATTATTCCAGGTGAAGTGACTGTATCTCGTGAGGCATTAACTACTAACTGGGAGTATTTTTATTATCCTGCATTCGGTGTAGCTAGAGGTAAGTTACCTCTGATAGCTACTACATTTTCTATGGATGATAGTGGAGTTGACCCAGGTTATGGAAGTTATCGAG
>Ga0307937_1000757_pt1 | contig 18603 bp, 17 predicted proteins | sample OrgLakmetagenom3_FD_201814 | JGI IMG/M metagenome (GOLD analysis project Ga0307937, IMG submission 201814) | Saline water microbial communities from Organic Lake, Antarctica - #3 | ecosystem: Environmental > Aquatic > Non-marine Saline and Alkaline > Saline | place: Antarctica: Organic Lake...
GCGATGGTCTCGGCGCGAATGAAGCCGCGTTCGAAATCGCCATGGATGACGCCGGCGGCCTTCGGCGCGGTCCAGCCCTTGCGGATGGTCCAGGCGCGCGCTTCCTTCGGACCGGCGGTGAAATAGGTCTGCAGGTCCAGAAGCTGATAGCCGGCGTGGATGAGGCGGTTCAGGCCCGGCTCTTCAATGCCCAGCTCCTCAAGATACTCGCTGCGCTCATCGGCCTCCAGCAGCGCCAGCTCGGCCTCGATCTTGGCCGAGATCACGACGCAGGCCGCGCCTTCCTCGGTGGCGCGCGCCTTCACCGCTTCGGAGAACGCATTGCCGGTGGTGGCGCTGTCTTCGTCCACATTGGCCACGAACATGACCGGCTTGGCGGTCAGGAGCTGGAGCATGCGCCATTCCTTGCGTGCATCCTCGGGCACGGCGGCGTGGCGGGCGGGGCGGCCCTCCTGCAGTTCGGCCAGCGCCAGATCCACCAGGCCGAGCATGGCCTTGGCGTCCTTGTCGCCGGTCTTGGCCTTTTTCTCCAGATTGGCCCGGCGCTTTTCCAGGCTGTCGAGATCGGCGAGCATGAGCTCGGTCTCCACAGTTTCGAAATCCGCCATAGGATCGACCTTGCCGGCCACATGGGTGACATCGCCGTCTTCAAAACAGCGCAGCACGTACAGCACCGCGTCTGTCTCGCGGATATTGGCGAGGAACTGATTGCCCAGCCCCTCGCCCTGGCTGGCGCCTTTCACCAGCCCGGCGATGTCGACGAAACTCATCCGTGCGGGGATGACATTGGCGGACTTGGCGATGTCGGCCAGGGCCTGCAGGCGCGGCTCGGGCACCGCGACCTCGCCCACATTGGGCTCGATGGTGCAGAACGGATAGTTGGCCGCCTGGGCCGCCGCGGTCTGGGTGAGGGCGTTGAACAGGGTGGACTTGCCCACATTGGGAAGTCCGACGATGCCGCATTTGAAACCCATGAAATGTCCTTTCGCGCCCCGGCCGCGCCTCGGCGCCCGCTTGGTTCAGCCCCGCGCGTATAGGCGATGACCGCCCCTGGTGGAAAGGGGCGAGGGCGCCGCAACGCAAAACCGCCTGCCCCGCATTTGCGGGGCAGGCGGCCAGTCGTGCGCCGGGACCGCGCCTGGGCGGGGTCAGAGGGGCGAGGCCCCGGACGCGCGCTGTCTGGCTGGGGCTAGCTCTTCATGGGGTCGTCGCCGTCATCGCCCTCGGGATCGTCATGGTCCGGTCCGACATAGGCGGCGATCCAGGCTTCAAATTCCGGCTCCTGCAGATAGCCATCGGCGTCCGCGTCATAGCTGGCGAATTCATCCTCGGTGACGTCCGGCGCGACCGCCTGGACTTCTTCCACGGACAGCTTGCCGTCTTCGTTCGCGTCAAGATCGCTGAAGGACACGTCCGCATACTGGCCAAGCGTGGCGCCGGTGGTGAACGCGGCGACAGCCGCAGCGGTGAACAGGGTTTTCATGTCGAAACCTCCTTTGCATCGAACCGGCACGGAGGAAGGATCCGCCCCGTCGAGCTGTGAGATAAAACCCTTGAAGACTGAAAACGGGTCCGCGCCGGGTGGGGGCGTTTTCGGGGTCATTTCAAGGCGCGATTCCGGCGCCTCCGCCCCGGTTTCGTCGAATTTTCTCAGGGGGCTGCGTGGGGCGGGTGATCGCGATCCCGTCAACTGACTGGAGCCCTGAAACAGAACCGCCCGCCCGGGAGGGTCCGGGCGGGCGGTGCATGTTTTAAAGATGGAAAAGCCGAGCGTGGGCGCGTCATGGCGGCGTCGGGACGCGGATCGCTCGAAGAGGGAGGCTAGGCCTCGCCGACCGTGTCGAACATCGCTGCGGAGACCGCTTCGGCGGCGCTCTTGCCGCTCCACAGAAGATAGTGGAAGGCGGGGTAGAGCCGCTCGCCGGCCTCCTTGGCCGCCGCGATCAGGGCGCCGGCCTGGGCCGGCGTCACCCCGGCGGCTTCAGTCAGCGTCAGGGCGTGGCGAAAGACGATGGAGCCGTCATCGCTCCACAGATCGAAATGACCCATCCACAGCCGCTCGTTCAGCCGCGTGACCAACTCGCAGACCTCCCGGTAGCGAGTGTCCGGCGCCTTCAGCTCCAGGCTGGAGCACACATGGATCACGTCCAGCTCGGGCCGGTAGGCGAACCAGATCTGGTGATCGCGCCATGCGCCCGGCGCGGCCAGGTGCAATTCAAGCTCGTCGCGCTCGTAAGGGAACTGCTCTGCGATCACCGCCTGCTCGATGCTTTCAAGCGGGTCAGCGACCGACACATGTTCCTGGGTGTTGAGCTCCATAAGGTCCTCTCCCCCTCGCCGTGGGCGACTCACCGCCCGCACGTGTTCGACGGTACGCTGCGAGGTTTCCGCAGCGCAACCGCCTTCAGGATTTCTGATTAAAGTGGCTTAGCTGGATGACTTTTTCGCCGCACTACGCTTGGCCGGAGCCTTGCGAGCGGGGCTCTTGGCGGGCGCACCGGCCGCTTCCAGCGCATCGATTCGCGTTTTCAGCGCATCAAGGTCGGCCTCGGCGGCCTCGGCGCGTTCGCGCACCGCGTCGAATTCTTCACGGCTGACCAGATCCAGTTCGGCGGCCATACGCTCGGCGCGGGCGCGAAGCGCTGTGCGCGCTTCCTCGCCTGCGGCCTGGGCCGCAGAAAAGGCGTCCGTCATCAGATCGGCCAGATCGTTGAAAATTGGGCTGCGCGACTGCATGACAACACCGCTCGCTCTGCTATGAAGGCTCATATAGGGGTTCGACCGGGGTGATGGCAACGCGCCCGGCCGAAGTTAACCGCATTTCGGGCGTCAGCTGACGGGAAATCTTCCATGGAATACTGCCCGCCGACTTTCGACCTGATCGATCCGGTTCTGTTTTCCATTCCCGAGATCGCAGGCCTCGGCCCGTTCCCGATCCGCTGGTATGCGCTGGCCTATATCGCCGGGCTGTTCATCGGCCTGTGGTGGGTGATGCGCCTTGTGAAGCGCGACGATCTTTGGGGAACCACGACGGCCACGAAGATCGCGCCGTATTCACGCGCCTTCGTGGACGATCTGGCGCTTTGGATCATGCTCGGCGTGATCGGCGGCGGGCGCCTGGGCTATGTACTGTTCTATCAGACCAGCGCCATCTGGGAGCGCCCGCTCTGGGTGTTCACCGGCATCACTGAAGGCGGAATGAGCTTCCATGGCGGGCTGATCGGCGTAGCCGTGGCGATGTATTTCACCAGCCGCCATTACAAGGCGCCGCTGCTGCGCGTGGCCGACGCGGTGGCCGCCGCGGCGCCGATCGGCCTGTTCTTCGGGCGCCTGGCCAACTTCATCAATGGCGAGCTGTGGGGCCGGCCCACCGATCTGCCCTGGGGTATGCGCTTCGCCGCAGATCCGATCTGCGCTGAGCGTCACCCCTCCCAGCTCTACGAGGCGTTCCTGGAAGGCGCGGTGCTGTTTGCGATCCTGGCGGTGCTCATCCATCGCTTCAAGATTCTCGCGCGGCCCGGCCTGTCCACCGGCGTGTTCCTTATGGGTTACGGCGTGTTCCGCGCCCTGGTGGAGCTGGTGCGCGAACCCGACCGGCACATGCCCGAAGCACTGCAGGGGTATGTCACCATGGGCATGCTGCTATGCATTCCCATGATCGCGCTGGGCGCATTCCTGGTGCGCCGGGCGCTTAAGAAACCTGCGAATGGCGATAAAGCGGCCGCGTAAGGATTCATGGCTTCAGATGCTGACGACTTCCGCCCGCTGGAGATGCTGGCGGCGCGCCTGAGAGAGCGCATCCGCACCGAAGGCCCGCTTTCGGTGGCCGCCTTCATGGGCGAGGCGCTGTTTGATCCCATGGCGGGGTTTTACGCCACCAAGGATCCGCTGGGTGCGGCGAACGACTTTATCACCGCGCCGGAAATCAGCCAGATGTTCGGCGAGCTTCTGGGCCTGTGGACCGCCGAGGTCTGGGGCCAGATGGGCGCGCCGGCGCCGGTTCAACTCATCGAGCTGGGCCCCGGCACGGGCCGGATGATGAGCGACATGCTGCGTGCCGGCCGGGCCATGCCGGGCTTTCTGGAAGCCTGCGACGTGACGCTGGTGGAGGCGAGTCCGGCGCTGAAAATGGTTCAGGGCGAGACCCTGTCGCGGGCGCCGGTTCCGGTGCGTTGGGCCAAGCAGCTCGAGGCGGCCGCCAAGGGGCCGTGCGTCATCGTCTCCAATGAATTTCTGGACTGTCTGCCGATTCGCCAGGCGGTGCGGGTGGACGGGCGCTGGCGAGAACGGGTGGTGGGCCTGGACCCTGAAAATCCGGCGCGCTTCGCCTTCGGACTTGGCCCGGTCTTGAGCGAGGCGGACATCGAAACCCTGCCCGACGCGTTGCGCACGGCTTCGGACGGAACTCTGGTGGAGCTTCGCCCGGGTGACGGGCCGCTGGTGGAGGCGGTCGCCGCACGCCTGCATGCCGCGCCGGGCTATGCCCTGTTCATCGATTACGGATCGGACTCGCCGGAGTTTGGCGATACGCTGCAGGCGATCTGCAAGCATGAGAAGATTGATCCGCTGGACCAGCCCGGCGGCGCCGATCTCACCGCCTGGGCTGCGTTCGACCGGCTTGGCGCGCTGGCGCGAGAGGCCGGGCTGGATGTTTATGGCGCGCCGGGGCAGGGCGCGTTCCTGACCGGGCTGGGGATCGAGCAACGCGCCGCGGCGCTGGCGCGCACCGTCGGCGAGGCGGGCCGGGGCCGGCTTATGCGCCAGCTTGAACGGCTCACCGGCGCCGACGAGATGGGCGATCTGTTCAAGGTGATGGCCTTCGCCAGCCCGGGCTTGTCGCCGCCTCCAGGGCTCGATCGGCTCAAGGGTTAATAAAAACAAATACTTGACGTCCGGCGAGCGGACTTCATGAACCTTTTGTTCATCGACGCGTCAGGTTTGCGCCCTTAACCCTGTCAATCCGAGCCGGCGTGTGTCCGGCGCTCAAGACAGAAAGGCCAAGCGCGATGATGTATCGATCGCTTGCTGCAGCCGTTCTGGTCACGGGCCTGCTTGCAGGTCCCGGCCTGAGCTTCGCGCCCGCAGCGCAAGCCGCAACGCTTGCCAGCACCGAAAGCACGACCACTGTTCAGGAACGCCGCGAACGCGGCTCCGGAGACCGTGGACAAGCGCGCCGGGAAGCCCGCCAGCAACGAGGCGGCGAGCAGCGCGCCGAGCGCGGCCGTGGCGGACGCGGCGAAGCGCGCCAGGAACGCCCGCGCCGCGAAGAACGCGCCGCTTCCAGGCCGGATCGAGGCGCCCAGGCCCGTCCCGACAGACGCCAGAATGCAGGCGCCGACATCCGTCAGGACCGGCGCCGCGATGCCGTTCAAAATCGCGGTCCGCAACAGAGGGTGGACCGCGGCGCCGGTCAGCGCGGCGACGCCCGCGTCGGTCGCCGTGATCAGAGGGTGGATCAGCGCGTTGACCGCCGCGACCAGCGTCCGGATCAGCGCTTCGGTCACCGCGACCAACGCCGGGACCAGCGGTTCGACCGCCGTGACCAGCGCCCGGATCCCCGCTTCAGCAGGCGCGACCAGCGCCCGGACCCGCGCTTTCGCGGACACCGCCCGGCGCCGCGCGTCCATAATCCGCCGCGCCGCGTCTACAGCCACGCCCCGGCCCGCGCGAACTGGCATTATAACCGCCGCTATACCGACCGCTATTCGCGCAACAGCTTCCGGTACGACCAACGGTTCTGCCGCTCCAATGGCGATGGCCTGGTGGCCGGCGCGCTGATCGGGGCGATCCTGGGCGGCGCGGCCTATGACGGCGATGGCGGGGCGGTGCTCGCCGGGGGCCTGCTGGGCGCGGGGCTTGGATCCTCGTTCAATGACTGCGATCGCGGCCAGTACCGTTATGCGGTCCATTCGGCCTTTTCCAATGACCGTCCCTATTACTGGAACAATCCGTATTCGGGTGTCCGCGGCGTGGTTTACGCCCGTGACTGGCACCAGTATGGCGGGCTTCAGTGCCGCTGGGGCGACGCCGAGATCTTCCTGCCGAACGGTGAGGTCTCCTATGACCGGGTGCGCATGTGCCGCGACCGGTATGGCCGCTGGGAGGTGGCGCGGCGCCAGTAGCCGCGGCGGCAAGACCGGGCCCGCCCCCTCGTGGGGCGGGCCTTTTCGTCCTGAAACCGTTCATCTGCGGCTCATGGCGCATGGCTTAAGGTTTGCGTAAGATCAAAAAGGTTCGCGCCTCCACGGCGCGCCAGAAGAGGAGGTCTTCCATGACCCGTTTTCTCCTCGCCGCCGCCTGCGGCGCCGCCTTCATGCTTCCCGGCCTCAGCCCGGCCGAAGCCCAGAGCTATGGCGCGCAATCGCGCTACGCCAACCAGGGCCCCAGCTATGAGCAATGCATCGCCCAGCAGCGCAACCGGCAGGTCGCCGGCGCGGTGATCGGCGGCGTCATCGGCGCCGTGCTCGGCGCGGAAATCCACGACGGCGCGCAGGACCGTGCGCGCAACGATCGCGGCTATCGCGGCCAGCGCGGGTATCGCGGGCGCGACTACGGCTATCGTGGAAATCGCGGCCATCGCGGTCGCGGCTACCGCGAAGAAGGCAATGACGGCGCGGTGCTCGCCGGCGCCGGGCTCGGCGCGGTGGCCGGCGCGGCCGTCGGCGGCGCCGGAAGCGGTTGCGAGGGCTATGCCCGTCGCACAGGATCCGGCTACGGCTCGGCGCCGGGCCACTACGGCTCCGCCGCCGGCTATGGCGGCGACCCGTACGGGTACAAGGATCCGCGCTACGACGATCCCCGCTACGATGATCGCCGCTATGAAACCGGCGGTTACGAGACCGGCGGGTATGACGGGTACGGCTACGATGATCGCCGCACCGATGACGGCTACGGATATGACGACGGATACGGTCGCTCGTCCGGCGAGCTGCTCGGCGGGCCCGATTACCGCCCGTCCGACAGCGGCGCCTACGGGCAGGCCCGGGTCTACACGGCGGGCTCTGCGCAGGGCTCGGCGAGCGCGCCGGCCAACGGCGCCTGCCGCGACATGCAGTCGTCGGGACGCCTTGTGTACATGTGCCAGGGCTCTGACGGCATCTGGCGGCCCGCGGAAACCTACCGGTAGGGCGCAAGAACCACCGTCCAAAGGGGGGACGGCCTGATGACGGCGGCGTGTCCGGGGTGGCGCGCCGCCGTTTTCGTGTCCGCGCGCGGCCGTTCCTGCCGCCGCCCGGCCGACGGCGCGCGGACGGGCCGCTTGATCGGTCCTGTAACCGCGCCTAGGTTCTCGCGACTTGAAAAAGAGCCGGATTTCCCGCCGCCATGCGAAACCCTGACGCGCCGTCCTTCCAGGATCTCATCCTGACCCTGCAACGCTACTGGGCCGACCAGGGCTGTGCGATTCTGCAGCCCTACGACACCGAGGTGGGGGCGGGCACGCTGCACCCGGCGACGACGCTGCGCTCGCTGGGCGCGAAGCCCTGGCGCGCCGCCTATGTGCAGCCCTCGCGCCGGCCCGGCGACGGGCGCTACGGCGAGAACCCCAACCGGCTGCAGCACTATTACCAGTTCCAGGTTCTGCTCAAACCCAGCCCCGCCAACCTTCAGGAGCTGTATCTGGGCTCGCTGGACGCCATCGGCGTGGACCGCAAGCTGCATGACGTGCGCTTTGTGGAGGATGACTGGGAGAACCCCACCGTGGGCGCCTGGGGTCTGGGCTGGGAGGTCTGGTGCGACGGCATGGAGGTGAGCCAGTTCACCTATTTCCAGCAGGTGGGCGGACAGGATGTGGAGCTTGTCTCCGGCGAGCTGACCTATGGTCTGGAACGTCTCGCCATGTATGTGCAGGGCGTTGAAAACGTTTACGATCTGGATTTCAACGGAGCCGGGCTGAGCTATGGCGACGTGTTCCTGGAGAATGAGCGCCAGCAATCGGCGTTCAATTTCGAGCACGCCGACGTGGACATGCTCATCGAATGGTTCAAGGGCGCGGAAAACCAGTGCAAGCATCTGCTTTCACTGGAAAAACCGCTGCCACTTCCGGCCTATGACTTTTGCCTGAAAGCCTCCCACCTGTTCAATCTGGTGGATGCGCGCGGCGCCATTTCGGTGGCCGAACGCGCCAGCTGGATCGCAAGGGTGCGCGAGCTCGCCAAGGGCTGCGCCGACGCCTGGGTGAAGCTTGAGCGAGAAAGGGCCGCGTGATGACGTTGAAACTTTTCCATAATCCCCAATCGCGCGCGACCATGACGCACTGGCTTCTCGAAGAGCTGGGCGCGGACTACGAGCTTGTTCGCGTCGAGTATGAAGACGGCTCCATGCGCACGCCGGAGTTTCTTTCCATCAGTCCGCTGGGGAAAATCCCGGCGCTGGTGGACGGCGATGTGAGCGTGAGCGACACGCCGGCCATCGCGATCTATCTGGCCGACAAGTACAAGACGCCGGTCGACATGGCGCCCGGGCTGGACGATCCGCGCCGCGCCGATTATCTGCGCTGGCTGATTTTTCAGGGCACCGCCATTGATCCGGCCATGCTGCAGGCGGGCCTCAAGTTCGAAACCACGCGCCGTCAGGCCGGCTGGGGCGATGTGGAGGCTGTGGTCGATGCGCTGGAGACCCGCCTTCAGACCGCCGAGCCCTACCTGTTTGGCGACTGGTTCACCGCAGCCGACCTTTTGGTGGGCGGCACGCTGAACTGGGCGACTGAGTTCGGGCTCATGGAAGCGCGTCCGGCCATTGAGCGCTATGTGGATGCGGTCACGAGCCGGCCGGCCTTCGCCAAGACAGTCGGCGCCGAATGATGCCTGAGATAACCGTCTGGCATGGCCCTAACACCCGCTCCACCGGAACGGTCTGGCTGCTCGAAGAGATGGGCCTGGCCTATGATCTGAGGAAGGTCGACGTGTTCGGCGGCGAGACCCGCGAGCCCAGCTATCTGTCGATCAATCCGGCCGGCAAGGTCCCCGCGATCCGCCACAAGGGCAAGGTGATCGGCGAGATGGCCGCGATCTCGCTCTATCTCTGCGACGCGTTTCCCGAAGCCGGTCTGGCGCCGGGAATCGGCGATGAAAAGCGCGCCGATTATCTCTACTGGTCGGTCTTCCGCCCCAGCGTTCTGGAGCCGGCCATGATGGCCAAGGTTCAGGGCTGGGACGCCGATCCCGGCCGGGTCGGCTGGGGTGACTGGGAGACGGCGCTGACGCTGGTGGAGCGCCCGCTCAAAGAGTCGCCCTATCTTCTGGGCGACAGCTTCTCCGCCGCCGACATTCTGGTGGGCGGCGCGCTGGGCTGGCTTCGTCATTTTGGCGTTTTGCCCAAGGAGTCTCCCTTCGGCGCCTATATCGACAGCCTTCACGCGCGCCCGGCCTACACCCGCATGCAGGCGAGCAATCATTAGGACCGCACCCGTGTCAGACTTCCTTCTCGAATTTTTCTCCGAGGAAATCCCCGCCCGCATGCAGGCGCGCGCCGAGGCCGATCTTGAGCGCCTGTTCACCGCCAAGCTGAAAGAGGCGGGGCTGGAGTGGAGCGCGCTGGAGACCTTCTCCGGGCCGCGCCGCATCGGCCTTTCCATGACCGGCCTGCCGGACAAGACCGCCGACGTGAGCGAGGAGCGCAAGGGTCCGCGCACCGACGCGCCGGAAAAGGCCCTGGAAGGCTTCCTGCGCGGCGCCGGGCTGACCAGCCTTGATCAATGCCGGATCGAGGAGAACAAGAAGGGCGCGTTCTATATCGCCGTGATCGAAAAGCCGGGCCGCAACACCGCCGACGTGATCGCCGAGGCGATCCCGGAGGTGGTGAAAGCCTTCCCCTGGCCGAAATCCATGAAGTTCGGCGAGGGGAAACGCGCCCAGCGCTGGGTGCGCCCGCTGCAGCGGATTCTGGCGCTTCTGGGTGGTGAGGTTGTCGCCGCCGAGGTGTTCGGGATCACCGCGTCTAACATCACCGAAGGCCACCGCATTCATGGCTCCGGCCCGTTCGAAGTCTCCGGCTGGGACGATTTTCAGGCGAAGCTGAAAGAGAACGGCGTTCTGCTCTCGCGCACCGAGCGGCGTGCGAAAATCCTGCTGGATGCGCGCAAGGTCTGCGCCGACGCTGGGCTCAAGCTGGTGGAGGACGAGGGCCTTCTGGACGAGGTGACGGGGCTTGTGGAGCACCCGGTCGCCATTCTGGGCGATATGGATCCGGGCTTCCTGGACCTGCCGCCGGAAGTCATCCAGCTCACCATGAAGACCCACCAGAAATATTTCGCGGTGGAAGACTCCAGCGGCAAGATCACCTCGAAATTCGTCGTCATCGCCAATCAGGACGCGCCCGACGGCGGAACCGCCATCGCGGCGGGCAACGCCCGCGTGCTGTCGGCGCGCCTCTCCGACGCCCGCCATTTCTGGGATCTGGACCGCGCCAAGGGCCTTGAGGCCATGGCGGGCGAATTGTCCAAGGTCACCTTCCACGAAAAGCTCGGCACGGTGGCCGACAAGACGGAACGCGTCGCCGCGCTGGCGCGCGAGCTGGCGCCGGCCGTGGGCGCGGACCAGGAGCTGGCGGAACGCGCCGCGAAACTCGCCAAGGCCGATCTGGTGAGCCAGATGGTCTACGAATTTCCCGAGCTGCAAGGCGTGATGGGGCGGTACTACGCGCTGGAGGCGGGTCTGGACCCGCAAATCGCCGACGCCATCCGCGATCACTACAAGCCGCAAGGCCCCTCCGACGCCGTCCCCACCGCGCCGGTCAGCGCCGCGGTGGCGCTCGCCGACAAGCTCGACACGCTGGTGGGATTCTGGGCCATCGACGAAAAACCCACCGGGTCCAAGGACCCGTTTGCTCTGCGGCGGGCGGCGCTGGGGGTTATTCGGGTGTTGGAGCGAGGACAGTACCGGCGCCCGCTCCTATCCGTTATCTGCGCGCACGTCAGAACAAGAATCTGTCGCCCAAATGATCGAGGCGAATTGCTTGTTTGGGGCTACGACCCACAAAGCAGATACTCGGATCTTGAAAAGGGTGTAATCAGCGCCCCGTTGACGGTGGTGGAGAGCCCTGATGAGCTTGCCGATGACCTCCTCGCCTTCTTCGCTGACCGCCTCAAAGTTCACCTCAAGGACGCAGGCGTGCGCTTCGATGTGATCGACGCGGTGTTCGCATTGGGCGATGACGATCTGGTGCGCGTCACCAACAAGTCTCGCGCGCTGCAGGGCTTTATCGAGACCTCTGACGGCGCGGCGCTGCTGGCGGGCTATCGCCGGGCGGCGAACATTCTTTCTGCTGAAGAGAAGAAGGGGTTCGGTCTTTCCGCAGCGCGCCTCGAGGCGCTCGAACGCGCGCCGGATGCGGACGCCGAAGGCCCGCTGAGCGAGGCGGACGCCGCCGCACTTTTCATCGCCATCGCCAAGACCGCCGACACCGAGCAGGAGCGCGCGCTGATCGCGGAGCTGCAGGCGGCGGAGGCCGTGGCGACCAAGGCGCTGGGCGAGGAAGACTTTGAATCCGCCATGGCGGCGCTGTCAAAATTGCGCGCGCCGGTGGACGCCTTCTTCGAGGCGGTTGTCGTGAACGCGGAAGCCCCTATTGTGCGGCGCAATAGGCTGCTTTTGCTGTCGCGGATTCGGGCGGCGGTGGATGCGGTGGCGGATTTCTCCCGGCTGGAAGGCTGAGGCGCGGCTTGATGGCCGGCGCGTCCCTTGCGTATAGGGGCCGGGCAAAAAGGATGAGGTGAGCCAATATGGCCAAATGGGTTTATGCGTTCGGCGGCGGCTCGGCTGACGGCAGTCGCGACGACAAGAATCTGCTCGGTGGCAAAGGCGCCAACCTCGCCGAGATGGCGACGCTGGGCCTGCCCGTGCCTCCGGGATTCACCCTCACCACCGAGGTCTGCACGGCCTATTACGACAACGAAGAGACCTATCCCGACACGCTTCTGGAGCAGGTCGAGGAGGCGCTGAAAGCGCTCGAGACCAAGGTCGGCAAGAAATTCGGCGATCCCGGCAATCCGCTGCTGGTCTCGGTGCGCTCCGGCGCGCGCGCCTCCATGCCGGGCATGATGGATACGGTGCTCAATCTGGGCCTCAACGACGAGACCGCCGAGGGCCTGGCCAAGCTCTCCGGCGACCGGCGTTTCGCCCTCGACAGCTATCGCCGCTTCATCACCATGTATTCCGATGTAGTGCTGGGCGTGTCGCACTCGCGCTTTGAGGAGATCCTGGAGGCCTTCAAGGAGGACCGGGAGTACCAGCTCGACACCGAGATCACCGCCGAAGAGTGGGAAGAAGTGATCGTGGAGTACAAGAAGGCGGTCCAGAAAGTGCTGGGCCAGCCCTTCCCGACCGATCCGCGCGATCAGCTCTGGGGCGCCATGAGCGCGGTGTTCGGCAGCTGGATGAACCAGCGCGCCATCGCCTATCGGCGCATGTATGACATCCCGGCAAGCTGGGGCACGGCCGTGAACGTGCAGGCCATGGTGTTCGGCAATATGGGCGACACATCGGCCACCGGCGTGGCGTTCACCCGCGACCCCTCCACCGGCGAGCGCGGTTATTACGGCGAGTTCCTGATCAACGCTCAGGGCGAGGACGTGGTGGCGGGAATCCGCACGCCGCAATGCCTCACCGAGTCCATGCGCGTAAAGATGGAGGACGTGCTGCCCTCCATGGAGACCGCGCTTCCCGACGTGTTCGCCCAGCTCACCGAGGTCTTCGAGAAGCTGGAGATCCATTATCGCGACATGCAGGACATCGAGTTCACCGTCGAGCAGGGCAAGCTCTGGATGCTCCAGACGCGCAACGGCAAGCGTACCGCCCGCGCCGCCCTGAAGATCGCTGTGGACATGGTGGAGGAGGGCCTCATCGGCGAAGAGGAGGCCGTGCTGCGCGTGGAGCCGGGCGCTCTGGACCAGCTGCTGCACCCGATGATCGATGACGGCTATGAGCGCGATGTCATCGCCAAGGGCCTGCCGGCGTCGCCCGGCGCCGCGGTGGGCAAGGCGGTGTTTGATTCCGACGAGGCCGAGCAGATGGCCGCCCTGGGCGAGAAGGTCATCCTCGTGCGCGTGGAGACGAGCCCGGAAGACATTCACGGCATGCACGCCGCCCAGCCACGCCGCGGTGGTCGCGCGCGGCATGGGGCGCCCTTGCGTCTCCGGCGCCGGCGAGATGAAGATCAACGCCGTGGCCAAGAGCTTCACCGCGCGCGGGCGCACCTTCCACCATGGCGACATGATCACCGTGGACGGCGCCACCGGCGAAGTGCTGGCCGGCGAGGCGCCCATGATCAAGCCGGAAGTCACCGGCGATTTCGCCTCGCTCATGGTGTGGGCCGACAAGGCGCGCCGCATGAAGGTGCGCACCAACGCCGAAACCCCCGCCGACGTTCAGACCGCCAGGGATTTCGGCGCCGAGGGCATCGGGCTGTGCCGCACCGAGCACATGTTCTTTGACACCGATCGCATCGCCGCCGTGCGCGAGATGATCCTGGCCGAGACCCAGACCGGGCGCATCAAGGCGCTGGCGAAAATCCTGCCCATGCAGCGCGACGACTTTGCGCAGATCTTCCGGATCATGGGCTCGCTCCCGTGCACGATCCGCCTGCTGGATCCGCCGCTGCACGAGTTCCTGCCCCACACCGAGGAAGACGTGAAGGCGGTCGCCGAGGCCACCGGTCTGCCCGCCGACCAGCTCATGGCGCGGGCGCGCGACCTCAACGAGACCAACCCCATGCTGGGCCATCGCGGCTGCCGCCTCGGGATCACCTTCCCGGAGATCTACGAGATGCAGGCGCGCGCCATCTTCGAGGCGCAGGCCCTGGTGGAGAAGGAAACCGGCGTCCAGCCCGTGGCCGAGGTGATGATCCCGCTCGTGGCCCTGCCCAAGGAGCTGGAGATACTCAAGGTCCGCATCGAGGCGATCGCCAGGAAAGTCGAGGAGGAGACCGGCACGGCGCCGGTCTATCTCATCGGCACCATGATCGAGCTGCCGCGCGCGGCCCTGCTGGCCGGCGCCATCGCCGAGCATGCGGAGTTCTTCTCCTTCGGCACCAACGACCTGACCCAGACCACGTTCGGCCTGTCGCGCGACGACGCCGGCAAGTTCCTGGGCGCCTATCTGGAAGCGGGAATCTTCGAGAAGGACCCCTTCGTCAGCCTCGATCAGGAAGGCGTCGGCGACCTCATCAAGATCGGCGTGGAACGCGGCCGCGTGACCCGTCCGGACATCAAGCTGGGCATTTGCGGCGAGCATGGCGGCGACCCGGCCTCGATTCGGTTCTGCGAGGGCGCAGGGCTCGATTATGTGTCTTGTTCGCCATACCGCGTGCCTATAGCGCGTCTGGCGGCGGCCCAGGCGGCCTTGAGGCGGGATAGCTGAATCTCTATCTAAGAGTATGGAACCAAAAGAATTTCTGAGAGTTGGGTCGAAATATGGCCGCGTGCGCCACATTTCGGCCCGGACCCGGCGTGTATTGACCCGCCGGAGCGCGAGACCTAGCTAAGGTCCCCTTCACGGCGCATGCCTTGCACTGTCGCGCTGAGACTTTCCCGATGTCCGGGACGATGTATCGGTTCAGGCCGCCGCACGGTGTGCGAAACGGCCCTGAGACCGCTGCGAGGAGAGACGGCGACATGACCGCTGGATCGACACAAGCGCGCATCAAGCGCTGGACGGGAGGCGCCGCCTCCGCCCTGGCGTTCGTCTTCATGGCGGGCGTGTTGTCCGCCGCGCCCGAGCGTGTGCGCGAGCAGGACGAGGCGGGCGTGTGGCGTGACGTGGCCGGCGCCTATCTCGACGATGCGGCGACCTCGCGCTGGGGCGAAGCCCCGGCCGCGCTGGAATTCGCCAGCTTCACCGTGGAATCCGATGAAGTCTTCGGCGCCCGCATCACCGCGCGCGCCCTGGACGATCTTCGTAGCTTCGACACGACGCACCTGGACGCCGCCCGCGCCGCTGCGCGCGAACGTCGCTGCCTGTCCGAAGCCATCTTTTACGAGGCGCGCTCGGAAAACTTCGCCGGCCAGGCGGCCGTGGCTGAAGTCGTGCTCAATCGCGTGAGCCACCGCGCCTATCCCGATACGGTGTGCGGCGTGGTGTATCAGGGCAGTGAACGCGTTACCGGCTGCCAGTTCACCTTCACCTGCGACGGCTCGCTGGTGCGCACGCCCTACGGGCGGACCTGGGACCGGTCCCAGCTGGTGGCCGAGCACGCCCTTATGGGCTTCTCCCAGCCGGTCACCCGGCGCGCGACGCACTATCACACCACCGCGGTCGATCCGATCTGGAACGACTCTCTGGTGCGCACGCGCCGCATCGGCGCCCACATCTTCTACCGCTTCCCCAACCGGTCCGAGCGTCAGCTGCTGATCTCCGACCGCGAGGCGTAGTCCGCCTCGCGGGGTGAGCTCGCGCTGCACGGGAGGAGCCCCGCCCGCCCTCACGGAGTCGGCGTGACAGCCCCCTAGACCGCGTCCAGTCCCAGATCGAAATTCGTCGCCGAGTGCGTCAGCGCGCCGACGCTGATGATGTCGACGCCGGTCTGCGCGATGGCGTGGATGGTCTCCAGCGTCACACCGCCGGAGGCTTCCAGCGTGGCGCGGCCCTTGGCCTGTTTCACCGCGGCGGCGAGGTCGTCGAGGCTGAAATTATCCAGCAGCACGCTTTCCGCGCCGGCCGACACGGCCTCTTCCAGCTGGTCGAGGCGGTCCACCTCCACAGCGACGCGCATCATGTGGCCGGCGAAGGCGCGTGCCCGGCGCACGGCCTCGCCCACGGAGCCGCCGCACAGGGCGACGTGATTGTCCTTGATGAGGATTGCGTCATCGAGCCCGAAGCGGTGCGGCGCGCCGCCGCCGGCGCGCACCGCCTGCAGCTCCAGGGCGCGCAGGCCCGGCGTGGTCTTGCGGGTGTGGGCGACGCGCGCGCCCGTGCCCTCCACCGCATCCACATAGCGCCGTGTCAGCGTGGCGACGCCGGACAGCCGGCCCATGAAATTCAGGATTGATCGCTCGGCGGTGAGGATGGCGCGCGCCGGGCCGCGGATCACCCCCACGGCCTGCCCCTTGGCGACGGCGTCGCCGTCCTTCACGCGCCAGTCGATGATCAGCTCGGCGCTGACCTGGGAGGCCACCTCGTCGGCGGCCTGGATGCCGCACAGCACGCCCTTGGCGCGGCTGACGATTTCGAACTTTCCGCGCGCGTCTTCTGAAATGGTCGCCAGCGAGGTCAGATCCCCGCGACCGCCCAGATCCTCGTCCAGGGCGACGGCGACGCTTTCCGCGACGACCCCGCGCGGCACGGGTGGGATATGAAGGCTCATTCCGCAATCTCCGCGGCGGGCAGGGCGGTGGCGGTTACGGCGCGGGCGTCGTCAAGGCGCATTCGGGTGGAGACTCCGGTCTGTCGAGTTTTTGGATAATCCGTGCGGAAATGGCCGCCGCGGCTTTCGGTGCGGGCCAGCGCGCCGGCCGCGACAAAGCGCGCCGCGATCAGCGCCGGCGCCGGGCCGTAGCGCGCTTCAAGCTGGTCGATTACGGCGATGAGCCGCGACAGGCCTGCGCCGTCGCGCTCCATGCCGACCTCCAGCGCCATGACCTGACGCAGGCGCTGCAGCGCCGGACCGGGCAGGACGGGGGGGGCGGACGCCTCCAGCGGCGTCAGGTCGCGCGGCGCGGCGCTGCGTAGCGTATCAGCCGCGCGGCGGCCGAACACCAGCCCGTCCAGAAGTGAGTTAGACGCCAGCCGGTTGGCGCCGTGGACGCCGGTGGCGGCGCATTCACCCACCGCCCAGAGGCCCGTAACGCCGGTGAAGCCGGAGAGGTCGGTGGCGATTCCGCCCATGTGATAGTGCGCCGCCGGCGCCACGGGGATGGGCTGGCTGCGCGGATCAATCCCGGCGGACATGCAGGCGGCGAACACCGCCGGGAAACGCTCGGGGAAGGCCTCGCCCACGGCGGCGCGCGCGTCCAGGAAGGCGCCCCTGCCGGTCTTGGCCTGACGGTGCACGGCGCGGGCGACCACGTCGCGCGGCGCCAGTTCGGCGTCGGCGTGCACCGCCTTCATGAAGCGCGACCCGTGCTTGTCGATCAGCGTGGCGCCTTCACCGCGCAGCGCCTCGGTGGCGAGCGGGGCGGGGTCGCGGCCGATATCGATGGCGGTGGGGTGAAACTGCACGAACTCCGCATCGCGGATTTCCGCGCGCAAGCCCGCCGCCATGGCCAGGGCGTGGCCCTGGCTGGTCCAGGGCGTGGTGGTGACTGCGTAGAGCCCGCCCAGCGATCCGGTGGCGAGCACGGTGTCGCCCGCCTCGATGCGCCGCAGCGCGCCTTCAGCATCGCGCGCCAGCACGCCGGCGCAGCCGCCGTCAGCATCAGGGATCAGGCTTTCGGCGCGCCAGCCTTCGCGGATGTCGATATGGGGCGCGGCGCGCACCGCCGTGATGAGGGCTTTGAGAATGCCGGCGCCGGCCTGATCTCCCTTCACCCGTGCGACGCGCGCCCGGCTATGGGCGGCTTCGCGCGACAAAGACCAGACGTCGCCGTCCTTTTCAAACGGGGCGCCCAGGGCGAACAGATCCTCGATCTCGCGCGGTCCGGCCTCGGCGAGCAGGCGCGCGGCGTCCTCATCCACCAGCCCGGCGCCCGCCGCGATCGTGTCGGCGGCGTGCAGGGACGGCGCGTCGTCATGGCTGAGCGCTGCGGCCACCCCGCCCTGAGCCCACCCGGTGGAGCTGTTTTCGCCCAGCGCCGAGCCCGTCAGCAGGATCACCGGACGCGGGGCCGCGTGCAGCGCCGTCCAGAGGCCTGCGATGCCGGCGCCGGCGATGATGAGGGGGTGGGTCATTGCACTCACTCTTGAATTCCCGGACGAGGCCGCACGGCCGAAGATCCGGGACCTCGCGCAGGCCAGCGCGCCTTTATCGGCCTGAGGTCCCGGCTCTTCGCGCTTTGCGCTTGGCCGGGAATTCAGTTTCTAAACGCTCACATACGGGACGGCGACCGCGTCGCGTCCCGTGTCGAAGTGCGGGGGCTTGGCCGCCTTGGGCAGGTCCAGCATGGCTTGCAGGCTGGCGCGCGCCTTCTCGGCGATCGCCGGATCGACCTCGACCGCGTGCTTCATGTCGCGCAGGGCTTCGTAGATGCCGGTGAGCGTGATGCGCTTCATGTGCGGGCAAAGATTGCAGGGCTTCACGAACTGGACGCCGGGATTCTCCACCGAGACATTGTCGCTCATGGAGCATTCGGTGATGAGGATCGCCTTTTTCGGGGCGTGATCCTTCACATAGCTCGCCATGGCGCCGGTGGAGCCGGCGAAGTCGGCCTTGGCCATAACGTCCGGCGGGCATTCGGGGTGGGTCAGGATCACCGCGTCGGGGTGAGCGGCGCGCAAGTCATCCAGATCCTGCGGGGTGAACTGTTCGTGCACCTCGCAGGAGCCCTTCCAGGTCAGGATCTTGATCCCGGTCTGGGCCGCGACGTTCTTGGCCAGATACTCGTCGGGGATCATGATCACGGTGTCCACGCCCCACTGCGCGGCGACGGCCTCGACCACCTGCACCGCGTTGGAGCTGGTGCAGCAGATGTCGGAATAGGCCTTCACCTCGGCTGACGTGTTCACATAGGTGACG
>Ga0307937_1000758_pt1 | contig 18596 bp, 21 predicted proteins | sample OrgLakmetagenom3_FD_201814 | JGI IMG/M metagenome (GOLD analysis project Ga0307937, IMG submission 201814) | Saline water microbial communities from Organic Lake, Antarctica - #3 | ecosystem: Environmental > Aquatic > Non-marine Saline and Alkaline > Saline | place: Antarctica: Organic Lake...
TACTACTGCTGTTCCATAAAATGTAACTGAAGCGCCAATTCTAGGAATAATAGCGTCCGTATCTGTAATTAATTGACCTTTATATACAATACTTGGTTTGCGTTTTTCAATTACTAAATCGCATTTTAAGTGATCGATTACTTCTACATTGTGTTTGCGTTTCTGAGCCGCTTCAACTAGGCGTCTTGTTGAATATAAGTTAGGATTACGCGATAAAATTTTAATGTTCATTTTGTTCTGCTTTATAAGAAAGGCTTTTAAATTCTGTATCTACTACAAATTTTTTATTCAGAAATTTCCTACCAATTAATACTGGATTTCTCATTTTTTTACGGTCTGCCAAAGTAAGTGCAATTTTATAAACTTTTCCAAATAATTTTACATTGGATTTTATTTTGAACCTATTTTGAACTACACCATTACTGCTTTTTACTTTTTTGGTAGCAAAATCAGTAAAGGAAACGGTTTTGGGCTTAGATCTAGGAAGGTTTTCATCATAAAAGTCAGCATACAATACATTGTTTTCTACTTTTAAATTGTTGCAATGTATAGATGAAGTGTATGCGCCTGTATCAATTTTAATTGGAATATCCGTGAGTCCTAAATCTGGAAAACTAGCTCGATCTGTTCTTCCAATCGTTTTTTTCATGAACTCGTTTTTATTTTTTAGTCAGTTACAAAATTACATAATTTATTTTTTAAGATATAGAATTATTTTGCTCAACTAAAATTTTTCACTTTTTCTTCCGCGAATTTGAATAATTAATCTTCAACAAAAAACTTACCTTTGCAAATATGAAACCCATTCCTTTTGAAATTCAGAAACAAGTATCGCAAGCAGATCTAGACAATCTGAATCATGTAAATAATCTGCGCTATATTGAATGGGTGCTTGAAATTTCTGAATTGCATTGGAAAAACAAAACATCAGAATCCATCCGCTTAAGATTGGGTTGGGTAACTTTAGAACAACACATTTACTACAAACGCGCAACCAAATTGGGAGATCAACTTCAAATAAAAACGTGGATTGAATCTTTTAGCGGTGTGAAATGTATTCGAAAAACAAAGATCACCAATTCTAAAAACAAACTTATTTTAGAAGCTACTACCTTGTGGTGTTTCATAGATTTGAAAAACCAAAGACCTGCCCGAATTACCGAAGATGTTGTAGAACCTTATTTTGAATTAGATACTGAATGAAACCAAAAATTCTTCACATAGATGCCAACCATCCTTTGTTGCTTACTGAACTTGCTAAACATGGTTTTGAAAACGTAGAAGCCTATCAAATTTCAAAAGAAGAATTACTGAAAAGTATTCATTTATATGAAGGAATTGTGATTAGAAGTCGGTTTAGACTAGATGAAGCATTTCTGAAAAAAGCCACCCACTTAAAATTTATAGGTAGAGTAGGAGCTGGCTTAGAAAACATAGACATAGTTTTTGCCAAACAACAAAACATCCAGCTTTTTAACGCGCCAGAAGGCAATAGAAACGCAGTTGGAGAACACGCCCTTGGAATGCTGCTGAGTTTATTGAATAAACTACATTCTGCACACCAAGAAGTATGTAACGGAATTTGGAAACGCGAAGAAAACAGAGGACATGAGCTAGATGGAAAAACAGTAGGTATCATCGGCTACGGAAACATGGGTAAAGCCTTTGCTAAAAAACTTAGGGGTTTTGATGTAGCAGTACTTTGCCATGATATTTTACCCGATGTTGGAGATGAAAACGCCACACAAGTGTCTTTAGCTGAATTGCAAAAACGCGCTGATGTGTTAAGCTTGCATACTCCCATTACAGATAGCACAAACCAAATGATAGATGCGGAATACATTGCCGCTTTTCAAAAGCCTTTTTGGTTTTTGAATACGGCTAGAGGAAATTCAGTAGTTACAAAAGACTTGGTTTTGGCTTTACAAAACGGAAAAATACTAGGAGCTGGTTTGGATGTGCTGGAATATGAAAAATCTTCTTTCGAGCAGCTTTTTGAAGATGGTAATTTACCACCTGCATTTGCCTACTTAACTCAGGCAAAGAATGTAATTTTATCTCCACATATAGCAGGTTGGACTCAAGAAAGTAAGGTGAAATTAGCACAAACAATCGTACAGAAAATAACTTCTCATTATGAAATTAATGACTAGATTTTTCCTGGTTTTAATTTTCAGCTTTCCCTTTTTAGGTCAGGCTCAAAATAGGCTTACTAGAGAAATAGAGTTGAATGAAATTAAGGTACTTCAACTTAATTTAGATGAAGTTTTTGCTGTTGAAATCATAACTGGAGATTTTGCAAAGCTCAAACTTATTTCAAAATCCGAAGGCGAATATGCACAAGAGCTTCGGTTAGATGTAAATGAAATCGATGAAACCTTGCACATTAGTAGTTTATTTGATGCTATTTTGACCAGTGGTTATGATAAGTTGAGTTCACATAAAGTTATTTCATTTCAATTGAAATTATATGTGCCAGAACGACTGCAAGTGTACCTCAATTCCAACATAGCCAATGTGAAGCTAGTAGGGAAGTTGGCGTATTTTGAAGCTGATTTGAAAAGTGGAGCATGCCACTTGTTGAAGCATGAAGGAAATGCCAAAATAAATACCTATCGAGGAGATATAGAAGTAGAGACAAGGGATGCAGAAATAAAAGCAGAAACCAGATCAGGAACGCTTCAATTGCAAGAGGCTAACTACAAAAAATACTTGCTGGAACTAAAAAGTGTTGAAAGCAATATAGAGGTAATTCAATTGAATTAAAAAACCTATTTTTGCGATTTTAAATTTCAATTTCATGAACATCAAGAAGGCTAGCATCATCATCTTCATTATATTATTGATCGATCAAATTTCGAAAGTTTACATCAAAACTAATTTTCAGTTAGGAGAATCTGTAAATGTCTTTTCATGGTTCAAAATTTTGTTTATTGAAAATGAAGGAATGGCTTGGGGAGCAAAAATTCCTGGTGCATATGGAAAGGAAATTTTAACCAGTTTTAGATTAGTTGCCATTGTCGCCATAGCCTACTGGTTGAATAGTAGTATAAAAGAAAAAGCTCCACAAGTACTAGTCTGGTCAATCACTTTAATATTAGCTGGAGCCATTGGTAACACCATAGATTCCTTGTTTTACGGGCTAATTTTTGATGATAGTTACGGACAAGTTGCTACTTTATTTGCAGAAGATAATTACGGTACTATACTGAAAGGTAAAGTGGTAGACATGCTGTATTTCCCGCTCTATGATAGTGTTTTACCTTCTTGGGTTCCCTTTTGGGGAGGTGAACGCTTTGTCTTTTTTGAACCGGTATTCAATATTGCAGATACGGTTATAAGTGTTGGTTTTGGATTACTGATTGTCTTCAATAAAAAAGCATTTCCAAAGGAAGAGAAGAAAGAGGTTGGAAATTAGAAGTGGGATATTAGAAGTTAGATATTAGAAGTGAGACAATTGAGTTATGACCAATAAGAACTAAACTGGAATTACGAGGGGTTATTTTCTTCGCTATAAGCTATTTGCCAGAATATGAATTTTATTTTTAGCGCAACCCTCCTAATATTTTTACATCTTATGGTACAACCTTTAACTTAAATTGTAAGCTATGAAAAATACTACAGCTTTAATATTAATCTCAATTCTATTAGTGAGTTGCTCTATAGATGACTATAGTTACTCAACTAATCAGGATAAACAATTTTTAGTAAGTAAAGTTTTTGACTATCAAAATAGGTTATTAGCTGAATATGTTTATGACGAAAATAACAGATTAATAAAGAGAATTTTCACCGACCCAACCACTGAAAATTCATCAGAATTAATATTTGAATATACGGATGCTAAACTTTACCAAATTAAATTTTTAGATAATAACAACCCAAATTTCAATAATGATAAAGTAATAATTTACGATGATTCTAATAGAATTGTAAGAACCGAAGTATTTCAAAATGGAAATATGCTTAGTCATATTAATTATGAGTATTCTTCAAATGGATTAATTAGTCATTTTTATAATGATGATGGGTTTATGTACAATTTTTTTGAATATGATAATCACAGAAACCTAATTAGTGTTACAAATTATTATCTAGATATAATTACTGGGGAGACAATAGAGCAAATAAATAGGTTGACTTATGATGGTTATAGAAAACCAACTTTCAACTTAGACTATATTTTCCAAATTGATTTGCTGCCTAAAATGGGAAGTGAAGGAATATTCGAAAGAAATCTTTCCTGTAACAATTTAACTTATTCAGAAATAAGTGGTACAAGTTGGAGTTATGAATATAATTCTAATTTTTTACCTATTTCCATTTTAACAGAGAATGAAGGCATTATTACTGAGGAGCCACTATTGTTGAAATTAGAATATGTTGAGCAATAATTTTGAGCACTTTTTTTTGACAAAAATTCATGGAATTGAATACTACGAAAGAAACGATAATCTAATATTTAGGTAAAATTGAAAAAGAAATAAACAATATTTTAGTTTGTGAATCAGCTTCAATAGCTTGCAAGTTTTAAGTATAAAATTGTGGTGTGCAAACTGTTTACATTAAAGCTGAATGCACTTTAATATTCAATCGAATGGAAAACGAAATAGGTAATACGAATAAACCTGAAAATTTAACTGATACTGAAATATTTTCAAAGATATGGACTAAACCTAGAGCAGTTTTCAAATATATCAATGATCAAGAGTATGCTAAATTTGTCAATTTATTATTAGTACTTGCTGGTATTTCAAGAGCTTTTGATAGAGCGTCAATGAATGATTTGGGCGATAGTATTTCTATGGGGGCAATTTTAGGTTTAAGTATTTTAATGGGCGGACTTTTAGGCTGGATTTCATTTTACATTTATGCTGCATTACTTAGTTGGACAGCAGGATGGTTAAAAGGAAAAGGTGATACTACATCTATTTTACGAATTCTCTCTTATGCTATGACACCATCAATAGTATCTTTATTATTCCTAATACCGCAAATTGGAATTTATGGCAACTAAATATTTAAAGCTAATGGGGATATTGCAAGTGCTGGACCTCTTGCTAATATTATGGTGTATAGCTCAATGATTTTAGAGTTATTGTTAGGTATTTGGACAATTGTTTTGTGTGTAATTGGAGTATCAGAAGTCCAAAAATTATCGATTGGTAAATCCATTCTAAATTTGTTATTACCAGTTTTAGTTTTTGCTGTTCCTATTGTAATAATTTTTTTAATTTTTAAGGCAATATAAAAGCACTCCAGCTACCAACAACGCAAAATCAGCAAATTTCCATACTGAATTTGACTACAACTAGTGAGTACTAAAATTTTTACATATATTTGAAGAATAGTGTTTTAAACTACTTTCAAATTTTACGCAGACTTTTTATTATACGCCAAACTTTCTATTTGCAAATACCTGAAAATCATTTTAAATTGAAATCCTTCTGATTGAATGCCAAAGACTTAATGAGATAAAATTGAAGAAAAAGAAGAAAAGGATTCATAAAGACAAAAACGGATTTGAATACCTCAAAGAGTCCTATTTTGTTGGTGGCAAAATGAAATTCCGTAAAGTATATATCATAGATGGTGTTCCCGCAGAAGAATTTTATCAGAATAATGCAACCGATATTGACCACTTCAAAAATGGAGAATACTGGCTAATTAGCACCGAAAAAGATTTTTTTGAAGATGATGTTGAATCAGGAGAACAAAATCCCGATTTACCTAATGATGAAACTGAAGATATACCTTTTTAATTTAAACGAAGATTCAACCTCTTTTTACTGGCATGCCGACCGAAAGAATGCTGCGTTAATATTCAACAGGCGTCTTAAAAGTAAGCAGGTCGTGAAGCTAATAAGAGTACATTTGAAACGATATGTTGTATCTCATGTATTAGTGCTAAATAATTTTTCAGATCTGAATTATAATTTTCACTTTGTACCAGTATATAAATACTTTTTGGACAATTATAAAAGATGTTTTTATTTATGTTGGATTTATACTATTATGATGGTATAAAACTAACATTGCAATAGGAAAACAATAGTACAGCAAAGTTTTAATTTCAATAGTAAAACCCTCGTATTATACTATAAGCATTTGATAACGTTAGGCGTAAGCATGGATGAAATTGTTAAGCAATATTTTAATTTAATACCCATCTAAGTGTCCAAAATCAGGTAGAATTGTAAATGCGTATAATGCAGCTAAATTCAATATGCAACTTCTAATCCCATTCAAATAAAAAATAGCATCACATCTAAAAAGGGATTGAAAAATAGTATAATTTCGTATAAAACTAATAGTGCACTAATAAATAAAAATGAACAAATACATCATTGTCAATCAACCTGAAAAATGGAAATTTTCGATTGAGAATATTACTGTGATTTCCTCGCAAGATTACCTGACCAACCCAAAATATGCGATGCTGAAAAAGGCTAGAATATTCAATCTATGTAAAGATTACAGCTATCAAACCAAAGGCTACTATGTTTCGCTTTTAGCCGAAGCTAGAGGACATTTGGCTATTCCGACCATCAAAAATATAGTTGATTTAAAAAATTTGAAACTGGTAAAAATTGTTTCAGATGAATTTGATGATGTTATTCAGCAAAGTTTGAAAAACATCAAATCTAGAGCCTTTACCCTAAGTATTTATTTCGGACAAAACGTAGCCCAGAAATACAAAGAACTCAGCAGTTTGTTTTACAAGCATTTTCAAGTTCCTTTTTTGCGAGTTACTTTCAGTTACAACACCAAATGGACTATTCAAAGTATTAAGGCAATTTCAGAATTAGAGATTCCAAAAGAGCATAAGGAAAGTGTACACCTTTTTGCAAATCAATATTTTTCCAAAAAACGCTACGACACCCCAAAATTAACCAAATCTGATTTTGACTTGGCAATTTTAGTTAATCCGAATGACCCTGCACCACCAAGCAATGCAAAGGCGTTAAAGAAATTCATTGACATAGCCGAAAAAATGAACATTTACGCTGAAATTGTAGAACCCAAAGACTTATCTCGTTTAAGCTCGTTTGATGCTTTATTTATCCGTCAAAGTACCGAAGTAAACAACGAAGCTTATGCCTTTGCGCGAAAAGCACAACAAGAAAGCATTGCCATAGTTGATTATCCCGATGCTATTTTGAAATGCTGCAATAAAGTGTATATGGCAGAAGCCTTAGCCAATGCTAATATTGCCACTCCAAAAACAGTTATTGTACATAAAGAAAATCGCCATAGTGTTACCAGAATAGTGGGCTTACCTTGTGTCCTAAAAGCTCCAGATTCTACCTTTTCCTTTGGGGTAAAAAAGGCAAAAACCGAAGAAGAATACATCACTTTAGTAGATGCCATGCTCAAAGAATCTGATTTAATTATCGCACAGGAGTTTTGCCCTTCAGATTACGATTGGCGCATCGGTATTATCAACGATGAAGCCTTTTATGCATGCAAATATTATATGGCTAAAGACCATTGGCAGATTTATAATTGGGGTGCAAAAAAGAAAGATGACAAAGACGGAAATGCAGATTGCTTAGCCATTGAAGATGTGCCAAAAAAGGTCATCAACATGGCTTTAAAATCAGCTAAACTCATGGGCAAGGGTTTATATGGAATCGATATTAAAGTAGTAAACAACAAACCTATGGTCATTGAAATAAACGATAACCCAAACATCGATTTTGGTGTTGAAGACCGGTATTATGGCGATCTTATTTACACTAAAATTTTAAATGCTTTAAAAGCTGGATTAGAATAAAATGAAAAAAAAATATCACTTATTTGAAGCTTACGGAATTGAGCTGGAATACATGTTAGTTGAAGCATCAACATTAAAGGTAAATCCTATTGTTGACCAGCTTTTTATTCAGAAAAACGGAAAACTAACTTCCGATATAGACAACGGCGAAATCGCTTGGAGCAATGAATTGGTAGCGCATGTAGTAGAATTAAAAACAAACGGACCGAGCAAGGATTTAGATGGATTGTCAGAATTATTTCATAAGAATATAAAAGAAATGAATTCCATTTTAAAAACACTCGATGCGCAATTACTACCTTCAGCGGCTCATCCTTTAATGAATCCTTTAACAGACACCAGACTTTGGCAGCACAACTCAAGCGAAGTGTATGCGCTTTATAACCAGATATTTAATTGTAAAGGTCACGGTTGGAGTAATGTACAAAGCACGCACATTAACCTCCCTTTTTATGATGACAAAGAATTTGAGCAATTGCATGCAGCAATACGTCTTATTTTGCCACTTATTCCTGCTTTGTGTGCCAGCTCACCAATTTTAGATGGAAAAAATACGGGTTTTAAAGACACTCGATTAGAATACTACAAAACCAATCAAAAAGAAATTCCTGAAATGACAGGCTTGGTGATACCGGAGAATGTGTTTACCAAAAAAGACTACTATTCAACTATTTTTGAACCCATAAAAATAGCTATTCAACCCCACGATAAAAACCATATTCTTGACCATCACTTTTTAAATTCGCGAGGAGCAATTGCTCGTTTTGACAGAAATGCCATTGAAATTAGACTCGTAGATATACAAGAATGTCCGAAAGCAGATATTGGCATTTGCGTTTTGATTATCGAAGTTTTAAAACTTTTTGTGAATAACCAACTAGCTCCGCTTTCAGTACAAAAACAATGGGAAAAAGAAGAGCTCTTTGCTATTTTAGATGCCGTTATCAAAGAAGCAGAAAGCCATAAGGTTTCGAATACAGCCTACCTAAACCTATTTGGTTTGGAGGAAGAAACGAGTGCACAAAACATCTGGAAGCATTTATATAGCTTGACGAAAGATAAAATACACCCATCGCATTACGAACCCATTGAAATTATTTTGAACAAAGGCACTTTAGCCAATAGAATACTCTATGCTATAAATGAAGATTATTTAGAAAAAAATATCGTGAAAATTTATACTGAATTAGCTGAATGCCTGCATCAAAATAAGATGTTCACACAATGAAATTGATTTTAACTTGCGAACATGGCGGAAACCAAATTCCCAAAGCATATTCGCCTTATTTTGAAGGCAATGAACCCGTTTTAAACACCCACCGTGGTTATGATATTGGTGCTTTAGAGGTGTTTACTTATTTGAAGCCCTTGTCAGTTAATTCATATTATAGTGAAACAAGTCGCTTGCTCATCGAACTCAACCGCTCTGTACATCACAAGGATTTATTTTCAGAATTTTCAAAAAAACTCCCCTTATCCGATAAAAAACATTTGATAGAAAACTACTATTCCATTTACAGGTTAGCTGTAGAAAAGAGTATCAAAAACGCTATTGAAAATACAGAAACGGTACTGCACATTTCAGTACACACTTTCACCCCTATTTTAAATAACCAAGATAGAATCTGTGATGTGGGTATTTTATACGATTCGAGAATACAAGACGAAAAGATGTTTGCAAAGCATTTAAAATCCGAAATCAACCAGATAAATCCTAGCTATAAAGTGCGTTTTAACTATCCTTATTTAGGCAAAATGGACGGATTCACCACCCATTTGCGAAAGCACTTCAAGACCAATTACCTAGGTGTCGAGCTTGAAATCAATCAGAAATTCTCAACAAAGAATACCCTAAACAATTCGTTGAAAAGTTGCTTATACATGGCTATAGAAAACAGCATCAAGGAGTGGGGTGAAAAATAAATTAGTATCAAGGCCTTTATTATCAGTTTTTTCTTATTGTTCTTAGGTTTAACAGATTATAGTTTGGAAAAGTGTTGTATTATTGTTTATGTAAATAATTAGAAAAAATGTAAATAATAATTACATCACTAATGGCAACACCTTGTAAAACAAATGAAAAAAATCCTACTTACATTCCTATTTGGAGTTTTAATTTATTCCTGTACTTCGACTAGGATTGAAAATGACAAAACCAAATACTTTGATGAAAACAATGTGGAAATAAGCAAATCAAAGTTCAAACGAATTCGTTCAACAAATAAACGATTAGACATTCAAGGAGATTCCATTCATCATAAAAAATTGATTTTAAGAGAAAAACAGGGAAAACTATCAAATAAAACTTCGTTGGTGTTACTACTTGAAAAAGAATTAAATCAAGAGATCGACTCAATGAAACCAATAGTTATAATTTATTATCCAGGAAAAGACCCTTGTAATTCCGGTGGTTCAGCCCCAATAGAATCAAGGCTCAATTGGTATGCGCAGTTAGAAAATGGAATCAATCAAATAGCTCAAACTAAGCCCATTTATATTTATAAAGAAAAAGATGGTTTAGAAAAATATGATAGCCTGCTAACTTGGCATAAAGACCCAGAAGGCAAAGTTGAAAAAATGTTTTTCGAATATCATTATCCTTGTAGTAGTTTTGTGGTGATTTCAAAGGATGGAAATTACATTAGTTATTTTGGAGAATTTGCAAAAGAATATGTTTGGGAAGCGACTAGACTTATGAATAAATAAATATGCAAATAAGAAAAAGTGAGTTAAGAAAAAGTGAGTTTTTTGTGCTAAAACAAAAGTTCAAATATTTTTTCAGCAAACCCTAATTAGCCAGCACTAAACTGCAAGGACTAATTTAAAAAATTACTTTACAAGCTTTTTCTTTCTTCTCTTGTTTTTCCAATCCAGTACAGTTTTTATCCTATCCAATTTTTATGATTACAAGTAGCGTAATAGCTACAAAACTAAATAGAACAGAAGCAATATCACAAATAAAAAAACACACTAATAAAGTGTGTATACCAACCGTTATTGATAAAAGAAGTATTGCCAAAAGCACAAATCAACACAGAAAGCAACAATTTTGTTGGTTTACAAGGCATCTAGCTAAAAACAATTTCGGATTAAAGGCAACAGTTCAAAAATAGTATTCAAAAAAATCCTATTTTTAAAGACTCAACCAACACTTAATCTGAGCGATTCATGGCATTATTTCAAACAACTGTTATACAGAAATACACAAATGCACAAAATCAAAATTTATTAGAGGAAAAATGGGTTACCTACCAGGCACACTTTCAGAATCCTAGCATTCAAGAAAATATCCGTAATGCCAAAGAGGAACAATACCAAGAAGGATTTTTACGTGATTTGTTTGTCAATTTGAAAGTTTTTTAGTGCCGAAATCAAATAAGAAAGTTCAAATAGATTTTGTGAAAAAAGCAGATCAAATGTTAACCTTAAACAAAGATTTACAAGAGGTCAGTTCAAAATTTAAAAGAACATTAGAGCGCAGGATAAATCCAAGGGGTCATGACCCCTTGAAGTTAAGTAAAAAACTTGAAGAATGGTATGAACTCAATTTTGCAGATTTTATCAAAGAGCTCAAAAAGAAAAAAAATACAACTAAGTTTAAGTCAAGAAGTAGAGTGGGAAGATTACTTTTTAGCTGAGCAAGAAAAAGCAACCAGCTTAAAAACTGAAATAGATAAAACCGATAAAAAAATCGACCGAATGGTTTATGAGTTGTATGGTTTGACGGAAGAGGAAGTGAAAATTGTAGAAGAAAGTTAACTAGATAAAATTACGTGTAGTAAATTTATAACAGTCCATTCAATTTCATTTAGTGATTGGTTAAAACTGAGGAGGCCAACTTATGACATATAATTGACCAACAAGCAGCATTTAATTAGGATTTATCCTGAAAAGTGAAAAGTTCTGGAAATATTTCGGAATAAAACCAACAAAAAAACCTCAAATTGTTTTTTATAAAACAGTTGAGGTTTTTTAAAGTACTCGAGGCGGGAATCGAACCCGCACTTCCGAAAAAACTGGATTTTGAATCCAGCGCGTCTACCAATTCCGCCACTCGAGCAATTTTGGTTTGCAAAAGTAAATAAATAATTAGACATTGCATCAAAATCATTTAAAATAATCTATTTTACTTCCAATTAAATTTCTATTTTTGCAGCCTGTAAAAAAATAACACACACAACACAACATTGTAATTATGAATGATGTAGAAAAGGTCGCTAAGATTTTTCCATGTTCGCAGAGTATCGAATTAGCAGAGGCTATTGCTGAACACTACGGAATGCCTTTGGGAAAAATAATTACATCTCATTACAGCGACGGTGAATTTCAACCTTCTTTTGAAGAATCCGTTAGAGGTTCACGTGTGTTTATTATAGGCTCCACTTTTCCTTCTTCAGACAACTTAATGGAAATGCTGCTGATGCTAGATGCAGCAAAACGCTCTTCAGCCAGACACATTACCGCTGTTATGCCTTACTTTGGTTGGGCTAGACAAGACCGAAAAGATAAACCAAGAGTTCCTATTGCAGCTAAGCTGATAGCCAAAATGCTAGAAACAGCTGGAGCTACCCGGATTATTAGCATGGATTTGCATGCTGACCAAATTCAAGGATTTTTTGAAAAACCCGTAGATCATCTGTTTGCATCAACCATCTTTTTACCTTACTTAAGATCGTTAAATTTAGATGATCTAACCATTGCATCTCCAGACATGGGAGGTTCTAAACGAGCTTATGCCTATTCTAAAACTTTAGAATGCGATGTAGTAATTTGTTATAAGCAACGTGCAAAAGCCAACACAATTTCACACATGGAATTAATTGGTGATGTAACCGGTAAAAATGTAGTATTAGTAGATGATTTGGTAGATACGGCAGGCACTTTAACGCACGCCGCAAAACTAATGATAGAAAGAGGAGCTAAAAGTGTAAGAGCAATTTGTACTCATCCTGTATTATCAGGAGATGCATATAAAAAAATAAACGAGTCTAAACTGGAAGAACTTATTGTAACCGATAGTATTCCGCTAAAAGAAAAGAGTGATAAAATACGTGTGGTAAGCTGTGCTGAATTATTTGCAGATGTAATGAAAGCAGTACACTACAACAAGTCGATTAGCTCTAAGTTTTTAATGTAATTTAATTTAATTTTTATTTATGAAGTCACTTACGATCAATGGATCTAAAAGAGAAAGCGTAGGCAAGAAAGCAACAAAAGCCTTACGTAATGCTGGAGAGGTTCCTTGCGTAGTTTACGGAGGGGATAGCGTAGTTCATTTCAACGCGCCAGAAGTTGCTTTTAAAGATTTGGTGTATACACCAGATGTACATACTGTTAGCCTAGAGCTAAACGACGGTACTAAAATGAATGCGGTACTGCAAGATATTCAATTTCATCCTGTAACTGATGCAATCCTACACATAGATTTTTATCAGTTTGAAGATGATCAAGATATTACTATGGAAATTCCGGTTCACGCTGAAGGTATTCCTAAAGGAGTTAAGAATGGAGGTGTTTTACGTTTCAACTTACGTAGAATGAATGTTCGTGGTTTGGCAAGTAAATTACCCGACTACATTATTGCTGACGTAACTCCACTTAAAATTGGTAACAAATTATACGTTACTGCTGTATTTAATGAAGATTACACTATTTTACACCCAGACAATACTGTAATCTGTCAAGTTAAAACATCTAGAAATGTTGCTGCTATTGGTGTATCTGAAGACGATGAAGAGGAAACTGAAGATGAAACAGCAGAAGAAACAGAAGGAACTGAAGGGGAAGAAACTCCAAAAGAAAATTCTGAAGAATAAACAACTGCAAATATTCAATAGAAAGCATCCTTTTTTAAGGATGCTTTTTTATTTTTATCCAAAATATTTCAATGCATTTTTTGACCCGCCTTTTTAGTCAAAATTCAAAAGAAAAAATAGATCCCATGAAAAAGATATTAGTGGTTGGTTTAGGTAATCCTGGAATAAAATATGCTGAAACTAGACACAACATAGGCTTCAAAATTTTAGACCATTTGGCTGCCGAAAAATCACTTACTTTTGTACCGCAGCGGTATGGGGAAGTTTCAAAATTCAATTTTAAAGGAAAAAATTTTACTTTACTAAAACCTTCCACTTTTATGAATTTAAGCGGCAAAGCAGTTCGGTATTGGTTAGACAAGGAAAAGATAAATACAGCTAATTTGTTAGTGGTTACAGACGATTTGAACTTGGCTTTTGGAACGATAAGACTAAAACAGAAAGGAAGTGATGGAGGCCACAACGGATTAAAAGATATACAAGAAAAATTGGGAACAACACAATACCCAAGGTTTAGATTTGGAATTAGCGATGCGTATGCCAAAGGAAACCAAATAGATTACGTGTTGGGAGAATGGGATGAGACAGAACGCCCAAAACTAAAAGAACGCTTAGATAAATCAGCAGCACTAATTCACTATTTTGGTGTGGCAGGTATAAGCGAAACCATGAATCAATTTAACGGAAAATAATTGTGAAAACCTACCCAAAAGCTTCTTCGTTTGACGCAAATATTCCAACGGTAATCACCATTGGAACTTTTGATGGTGTACACGTAGGCCACCGAAAAATCATCGAACGCTTAGTTAATTCTGCTAAAGAAAGCAACTTAGAATCCGCTTTACTCACCTTTTTTCCTCATCCAAGAATGGTGCTGCAGCAAAGTACAGATTTACGTTTAATCAATACCATTGAAGAACGAAAGTCAATCTTAAGCTCAACCGGTTTAGAGCATTTAATTATACATCCTTTTACAAGAGCCTTTTCAAGATTAACAGCACGACAATATGTAGAAGAGTTTTTAATTGAAAAGCTAAATGCTAAAAAAATAATTATTGGTTACGACCACCGCTTCGGAAGAAACCGTACAGCAGATATTTTAGATTTGAAGAAGTTTGCAAAAGAGTTCAATTTTGAAGTAGAGGAAATTTCAAAACAAGATATTGAAGACGTTGGCATTAGCTCTACAAAAATTAGAACTGCCTTAGAAAAAGGTGATATTGAAAAAGCAAATCAATACCTGTCCAGTTCCTTTTTGCTGAGCGGTGAAGTAGTAAGAGGAAAAGGACTTGGTAAAGGTTTAGGCTATGCCACCGCCAACATCTTTATCAAAGAAAAGTATAAGCTTATTCCTGAAAATGGAGTATTTGTAGTTCAATCAAAAATAAATGGTACACGTCAAAACGGAATGATGAATATTGGAACAAATCCCACAGTAGGCGGAGTCGAACAAAGTATTGAAGTTCATTTTTTAGATTACAATCAAGATTTATACGGACAAGAACTTCAGATAGAAGTCCTACACCGCATAAGAGGCGAAGTGAATTTTGGTAGTATTGATAATTTAAAGAATGCGATGCAAAATGATGAATTGTATACAAGAGACTATTTCAATAGAATTCACAAATGAGAAACTGGCTATTTAAGCGTGTAGACAATTCTTCCTTAATTGTGTTTAGGATTATCTTCGGATTGCTTATTACACTAGAGGCTTGGGGAGCAATTGCTACGGGATGGGTGCATGAAGTTTTGGTAGAACCACAATTTACGTTTAACTTTCTTGGTTTCGATTTTTTGCAATATCTACAAGGACCATATATGTACGTTCACTTTGCAATTATGGGGTGTTTTGGTATTATGGTTATGACGGGATACAAATACAAAATTGGGATATATGCTTATACCTTTTTTTGGATGGCAGCTTATTTCATGCAAAAGTCAGCTTACAACAACCACTACTATTTGCTTGTTCTACTTTTATTTTTTATGTGCCTTGCGCCAGCTAATAAGTATTTTTCTGTAGATGCAAAGCAAAATCCAGCAATACAGAAAATCAGCATGCCTAATTGGATACGGATTTTTATTATAGCGCAGTTGTGGGTGGTATATACGTTTGCCTCGCTAGCAAAACTGTATTCAGATTGGTTAGATGGAACGTTCCCAAGTTTACTGATGTCTGGAAAACGAGATTTAATTTGGATAGGAGACCTACTGCAAACTCCCTTTGCTCATCAATCTATAATTTATGTAGGTATTTTATTTGACTTATTAGTTATTCCATTATTGCTATGGAAGCCTACTAGAAAGTTTATTTTTATCTTTAGTATATTCTTTCACTTGTTTAATAGTTTGGTTTTTCAAATAGGTATTTTTCCGTATATGTCTTTGGCTTTTACTTTGTTTTTCTTTTCTGCTGAAACGGTAAACAGCATTTTTCTAAAACGCAAGCCTTTGTATGACAAAGATGAAATTGTTTTGCCTAAAGCTGCTAAAATAAAAGCCACTCAAGTTTTTGTAGTCTTTTGGATTCTTATCCAAATTGCCTTACCGCTAAGAAATCACTTTATTCCAAATGATGTACTTTGGACGGAAGAAGGACATAGATTAAGTTGGCGGATGATGCTTCGGTCTAAACATGGGATTACAAAATATAAAGCAGTAGATAAAGAAACAGGGGAGGTGTTTAAGATAAAAAATACAGATTATCTCACCCGAAGACAATTTAAGGTCATGTCTAAGCCAGATTGCATCTGGCAGTTGGCACAACGTATTCACGAAGACTTTGCGGCAAAGGGAATAGAAGTCGAAGTCTATGCAAACACTAAAATAAGTGTAAATGGCAGACCTTACTACCAATTGATAAATCCTGAAGTAGATTTAGCTAGCGCTCAGTTTCATTACTTTACTCCAAATCCGTGGGTCTTACCTAAGCCAGAAGAATTTTGATACATTAAATTCCTATTCTTCTTTATCGTCCTCGGGCAAAAACTGATCATACTCGGGATATAAAAAATTATTATATGGGAAACGAGTGACATGGATTGCACGAACTTTATCATATACTTTTTTTCTGAAATCCTCTATATTTTCTTTTTCAATTGCTGAAATAAAAAGAACGTCCTCATCTAGTTTATTCATCCATGTTTTTTTCCATTCCTCAAGGCTGAAGTGTTCGCCAGTTCTTTCAGCAATCAAGTCATCTTCATCAAATGGTTCAGCTTGGTATGCATCAATTTTATTAAATACCATTATAGTTGGTTTTTCTTGGCATTTAATTTCTTCTAGAATACCTTCAACTGAAGCAATATGGTCTTCAAAACTTTTGTGAGAAATATCTACTATATGCAAAAGTAAATCAGCTTCCCGAACTTCATCTAGTGTAGATTTAAAAGACTCTACCAATTGTGTAGGGAGTTTTCTTATAAAACCAACGGTGTCCGTTAATAAAAAAGGTAAATTTCTAATAACCACTTTTCGAACCGTAGTGTCTAGGGTAGCAAACAGTTTATTTTCTGCAAAGACTTCGCTTTTGCTGATTACATTCATTAAAGTAGATTTACCAACATTGGTATAGCCAACTAAAGCCACTCGAATTAAGCTACCGCGATTACCTCGCTGTACTTCCATCTGCTTGTCTATTGTTTCTAGCTTCTTTTTAAGTAAAGAAATTTTATCACGTACTATTCTTCGGTCTGTTTCAATTTCGGTTTCACCAGGTCCACGCATACCAATACCACCACGTTGTCGTTCAAGGTGAGTCCATAAACCAGCCAATCGAGGAAGTAAATATTCATATTGGGCTAGCTCGACTTGTGTTCTAGCATAACTTGTTTGGGCACGTTGAGCAAAAATATCTAGAATGAGATAAGTTCGGTCCACCACTTTACACTTAAGAATCTTTTCGATGTTTTTTTGCTGGGCTGGGGAGAGTTCATCATCAAAAACAGCTGTCCCAATATCATTTTCATCAACAAAGTCTCGTATATCGTTTAGTTTTCCTGTACCAACAAAGGTTTTAGGGTGGGGCTTGTCTAACTTCTGTTGAAAACGTTTAACAACTTCCCCGCCAGCAGTATAGGATAGGAACTCTAACTCATCTAAGTATTCTTTAGACTTCTCTTCATTTTGAGCTTGATTAATAACTCCTATTAGTACCACCTTTTCGTATTCTGTTTTTTGTTTTTCTATCATATTCATATAGTCTGTGACAAAAGTACGGAAGTTAGGGCGATTGGTAGTCTGAACTTAACTTAGTTTATGGTTTTGATGTATCTTAATTTCATTTTAATATTTTTTTCTTAGTGTTTAGTTTATATATAGATAACAAATTGTTATATTGACCCCGATTTAAAACACATATCAATGATTAAAAAATTACTCTACTTCGCTGTTTTTATTTTTTCACTTGGTGCCATAAGTCAGACTATTACTGTTGATTGTGGTGTGCCATTGAATGATACTTTTTGTTATGGAAATAACATTAACACCACATTTGAATTTGAAAGTGACGATGGAACACCCCTTAATCTTACATTTAATGCTGGTACTATAGAAGGTCCACCTTGGGATTTATTACTTGTATTTGATACAGATGGTACAGAAATTTACAATAGCGCAACACAAGGACAAGAACTAGCTGGATTATCATTTCAATCTACAGGAGACAGTATTTCATTTCAAATTACCTCTGACGGTTCTGTATCCTGTGACTCAGGTGCTGAAACCGAAATAGATTATACTGTTAATTGTGCAACCTGTACTAATCCTAACGTAAATTTTGATTTGGTAAGCGACTGCTTAAATGCACCACAATTCTTTATTGATGTAGATGTTACCGATTTAGGCTCTGCAACTTCATTGGAAATTGCCGATTCTGAAGGCATATCAACAGTAACCGTAACCGATATTGGAATTGTTCAAGTTGGTCCATTTCCAAATGGAACTGATGTAACAGTGGATGTGTTGAATTTAGACGATGCTAACTGTTTAATTACATCTTCAAA
>Ga0307937_1000760_pt1 | contig 18579 bp, 16 predicted proteins | sample OrgLakmetagenom3_FD_201814 | JGI IMG/M metagenome (GOLD analysis project Ga0307937, IMG submission 201814) | Saline water microbial communities from Organic Lake, Antarctica - #3 | ecosystem: Environmental > Aquatic > Non-marine Saline and Alkaline > Saline | place: Antarctica: Organic Lake...
CGGTGAATAACCATATGGTCATCGGCACCTATATCGCCGCGCTCGTCGATAGGCTCGCCCAGTACGTTCATAATGCGGCCCAGGGTCGCAACACCAACCGGCACAGTAATACCGGTGCCAGTGCTTTCTACGCTTAATCCGCGCTTAACGCCTTCAGTGCTGCCCATGGCAATGGTGCGTACAACCCCATCGCCTAACTGCTGCTGCACTTCCAGCGTCAGGTTCACTTCAGCAACTTTCAACGCGTCGTAAACTTTCGGTACATTGTCACGTGGAAACTCCACATCGACAACGGCACCAATAATCTGTCTGATACGTCCGCTACTCATCTTCTGTATCCTCTCAAAACCGTTTTATGAAACCGCTGAGGCGCCACCCACGATCTCGGCGATCTCTTGGGTAATGGCTGCCTGACGCGCCTTGTTATATTCCATATTGAGACTGTCAATCAAATCTCCGGCATTGTCGGTGGCACTCTTCATTGCCATCATGCGCGAAGCCTGTTCACAGGCCAAATTTTCCACCACGCCCTGATAAACCACCGATTCGACATAGCGAACCAGTAGATGATCCAGAAGCGCTTCGGCGTTGGGCTCGTACAGGTAGTCCCAGGTATGACGGCGCGACGTTTCGTCGTCAGCGGCCTTCAGTGGCAACAGCTGTTCAATTCCGGGCTCTTGTACCATGGTATTCACAAACTCGTTAAACACCACAAACAAGCGGTCAATCTTGCCGGAGTTAAAATCATCAAGCATGACTTTAACACCACCAATCAGGTCACTGACAGTGGGCCTGTCGCCCAGCTGTGTCATGGTCGCAACAACATCATAGCCGCGCGATTTAAAGTAACCCGTACCCTTGCCGCCAATGGCACAAATTTGCGCAGTAACACCCTTTTCTTTCCAACTGGCAACGTCTTTGGCGACCTGTTTGAACAGGTTGGCGTTCAAACCGCCGCACAACCCGCGATCGGTTGAGACTACTATGTAGCCTACCTTATTGACGTCGCGTTCCTCCAGATAAGGATGTTCGTGATCAGAATCGGCGTTAGCTAAATGTCCGATCACCGCCCGAATTTTGTCAGTATAGGGTTTACTGGCGTTCATCCGGTCCTGAGCTTTACGCTTTTTACTCGCAGCGACCATTTCCATGGCCGATGTAATTTTCTGCGTATTCTTAATGCCCGATATTTTCGTGCGAATCTCTTTTCCGGCTGCCATAGCAATGCCTCAGTTCAATCGGCTGCCCGAAGACAGCCGGTGAATTACCAGGTCTGCGTTGCTTTGAATTTCTCCAAAGCATCCTTCAGCGAAGCGGCAATGTCATCACTGTACTTGCCGCTGTCGTTGATCTGTTTCATCAGATCAGCCTGTTCGCTGTTCATGTAGGCATGCAGTGCCGCTTCAAACCGACCGATTTCTTTGATTTCCAAAGCTTTCAGGTGGCCTTCGTTGGCGGCATAAACTGAGACTGCCATGTCTGCAACCGTCAGAGGTGAGTACTGACCTTGCTTCATCAGTTCGGTAACGCGCTGACCATGCTCCAACTGAGCCTTGGTCGCATCGTCAAGATCCGATGCAAACTGGGAGAAAGCTGCCAGTTCGCGGTACTGAGCCAGAGCGGTACGAATACCACCTGCCAGTTTTTTGATGATTTTGGTCTGAGCCGCACCACCCACACGCGACACAGAGATACCAGCGTTCATTGCAGGACGAATACCCGCATTGAACAGGTCAGTTTCCAGGAAGATCTGACCGTCGGTAATAGAAATCACGTTGGTTGGTACGAACGCAGAAACGTCACCACCCTGGGTTTCAATGATCGGCAGTGCGGTCAAAGAACCGGTTTTGCCTTTCACTTCGCCCTTGGTGAATTGCTCGACGTAATCTGCGTTTACGCGAGACGCGCGTTCCAGCAAACGGGAGTGCAGGTAAAACACATCACCCGGGTAAGCTTCGCGGCCCGGTGGACGACGCAGCAGCAGAGAGATCTGACGATAAGCAACGGCCTGCTTGGACAGGTCATCGTAAATGATCAGGGCGTCTTCACCACGGTCGCGGTAGTATTCACCCATAGTGCAACCGGAATAAGGCGCCAGGAACTGCATGGAGGCAGGTTCCGAGGCCGAAGCGGCAACAATGATGGTGTACTCCATGGCACCGTGCTCTTCCAGCTTGCGTACCACGTTCGCGATGGTCGACTGCTTCTGACCGATCGCAACGTACACACATTTAATACCGGAGTTTTTCTGGGCCATAATTGCATCGACGGCCAGAGCAGTTTTACCGGTCTGGCGGTCGCCAATGATCAGCTCCCGCTGTCCACGGCCAATCGGCACCATGGCATCAACGGCTTTATAGCCTGTCTGCACCGGCTGATCGACCGACTGACGGGCAATAACGCCCGGTGCGACCTTTTCCAGTGGATCGGTCAGGGTGGTTTTAACCGCGCCCTTGCCGTCAATCGGATTACCCAGCGCATCGACGACGCGACCGAGCAATTCAGGACCAATGGGAACTTCCAGGATACGACCGGTGCACTTACAAGTCTGACCTTCAGCCAGATCCTTATAATCACCCAACACGATCGCACCAACAGAGTCTTGTTCCAGGTTCAGAGCCATACCGAACAGCCCGTTATGGAACTCAATCATCTCACCAGACATGACATCGGCCAGACCATGAATACGCACGATACCGTCGGCTACGCTGACGATAGTGCCTTCGTTCTGGGCCTTGGAGGTGGTATCGAGTTTGGCGATACGCTCCTTTATTATGCCACTGATTTCTGAAGGATTCAGTTGCTGCATTCTTTTTCCCTCACTAGGAATTCATTGCTTCAGCGAGTTTCGCCAACTTGCCACGGACCGAACCGTCGATAACCATGTCACCAGACCTGATTACCACACCGCCGAGCAACGACTCGTCGATTTCGACGGTCACCTGCACCTCACGGCTGAGTTTGGCGGTCATTTTTTCGACCAGCATTTTTTGCTGACTGTCGCTCAAGGAAAATGCACTGGTGACCAGAACATTGGCGGTTTTTTCATGCTCCGCTTTCAGCGCTTGAAACTGTTGGCTGATCTCAACCAATAGTGCAAGTCGGCGATTTTCAGCCAGAACGTTGACCAGATTAGTGCCGCCTTCGTTCAATGCTTCACCAGCAAGCTGCTTTAAAGTCTCTACTTTATTCGCAGCAGAAAACTCAGGATTGACTATAAGAAGCTTCACCTTCTCATACTGGCTGATAGAAGCCAGAATCGCTAACTGCTTCGACCATGGTTCAAGTTGCTTAAGCTGCAAAGCTGCTTCGAAGGCGGCCTTGGCGTAAGGACGAGCAAGCGTACTGTTTTCTGCCATGCTATCCCCTTACAACTCAGTTGCCAGTTTGTCCAACAACTCGCTGTGCTTCTTTTCGTCGATTTCGATTTGCAGGATTTTTCCTGCACCGGCTAAGGTCAGTTCCGACACCCGACGACGCAACTTTTCACGCGCCATGTTAACTTCTTTATCGACTTCAGCATGGGCGGAGGTGACGATGCGCTCACCTTCTTCTTTCGCGTCCTTTTTGCCCTGTTCAACCAGCTGAGCAGCACGGCGATTAGCCTGATCCAAAATAGCTGCAGCTTCTTGCTTGGCCTCTTTTAACTTGTTGCCTGCTTCATGCTGAGCGAGTTCCAGATCTTTTGCAGCACGGTCGGCAGAGTCCAGACCTTCTGCTATTTTCTTCTGGCGTTCTTCAATGGCACCAATAAGCGGTGGCCATACGAACTTGGCGCAAAACCAGACGAACAGGGCAAAGGCGATGATCTGTCCGAGAAATGTTAAATTAAAGTTCACGACTTTACCTCGTCTTTTATAGGGTTACACGGGTGGAGATGCCCCGATACCGGGGCCCACTCGTGATTACGCCATGGTAAAGACCAGTACCAGAGCGATACCTACACCAATGATGGGAATCGCTTCGACCAGACCGGCAATAATGAAGAATTTGGTCTGCAGAGCCGGAGCCAATTCAGGTTGGCGAGCAGTGGATTCAAGCAATTTACTACCCAGGTTGGACATACCCAGTGAAGCGCCCAGTGCAGCAGCGGCCAGAATAATAGCGACAGCAATAAAGATCATGTGGTTCTCCTAGACTTACGTCAGTTCAAGTTTTAATGGTTAAGTGTAAAGCTAAATCTTTCAAACGATGCGACAGAATGCCGTCGCACCTTCCGAAAATCAATGTTCTTCGTGAGCCATCGACAGGTACACGATGGTCAATATCATGAAGATGAAGGCCTGCAGCACAATCACTAGAATGTGAAATATTGACCAAGCCAATTGCAAACCGGCCGCAAGCGGCAGAAAGACCAAACCCGCACCGAACAAAGTGGCAATCAGCAGAAAGATCACCTCACCGGCAAACATGTTTCCGAACAAACGCAAGCCAAGGCTGATGGGCTTGGACAGCAAACCAACAAGTTCGAGAACCAGGTTAACAGGAGCGAGATACCAGGTATGAAAAGGGGTCAGGCACAACTCTTTTAGGAAGCCAACGCCCTTAACCTTAAAAGAGAAACCGATAATCAGCATCAAAACAAAGGCGGCCATGCCGAGCGTTACGTTAGGGTCGGTAGTCGGTGCAATCTTCTGGTATTCGACACCCATCAGTTCCAGCGGGAAGGGAATAAGGTCGACTGGTACCAGTTTCATCAGGTTCATCATGAAAACCCAGACGAAAACGGTCAGAGCAATAGGGGCAATCGCACCGGTTTTCCCGTGAAACACTTCTTTGGTGGTGTCGGCAACAAACTCAACCACCATTTCAATGGCACACTGGAACTTCCCTGGCACGCCTGCATTTGCTTTTTTAGCAGCGTTACGGAACAGCCACATTACCAGCAGACCGAGTCCAAAGGCCCACATCAGGCTGTCTATATGAAATGCTATAAACCCCATCGAGGCCGCTTCAGATGAGCAGCCTGCCAAGCCCCAGTGGGAAGTCTCGTTGACGCCACCATAGCAAAGATCAGCCCCCGCGGGCAGTCGCCCATAGGTCAGATTCACCAGGTGGTGGGCAATGTATTCGCCCGCGTTATTGTATTGACCTGCCATGAGTTCGAAGTCCCCTGTTGCCACGCCTCAGCGTGGTCGTAAAATTGAAAGCGGTGCTGTTAGCGCAGCCAGTGTATTCAATCCGAAAAATGTGAATACGCTGGCTGCGACAGAAATTTGTTGCTCATTGCGCCATAGCAAGATCAAGCCTGTACCTATAATAACCCACTTGCCGATCAACCCGGCTACGGTGCCAGCCAGATAGTTTTTGCTGTGCGGATCGCCAAACCCGCGAAGGCTGCGCCAGATCCAGAATGATTGCCCGGTGATGGTGAGTAACCCGGCCCAGAAGACGCTTTCAATAACCTCAGGCCATAGCGCGTATGTCACCAACAACCCAACAACCCAGGCAAGGCACTGAATAATACTCAAACGCCACAAAGCAGGGCGGGGAACCGGTTTTGGCAAACTAGGTGTAAACAATATCATGTCGTTTCTTATATGCCCTTGTTATACCGACTGCTGTTACACCGACTGAGTCTGGTTTATCTTGATCTTTGCCAACACCCTTCTGACATATCCAAAAGAGTATATTGGGTTAAGACGGCGTCATCAAGACGCTTTGTGACTTTTGACCGGGCTCTTTCTTCATCCGCCCACTCCCTCCCAAAAGATCGAGGTTGAGGTCACTTCACGTGATTCAAAATTCCATCCAGTTCATCGAGGCTGTTGTATTTGATCACCAGCGAGCCCTTGCCGCGCGCTCCGTGCTTGATCGATACACTGGCCCCCAAACGTTGTGAAAGCATGTCTTCCAGGTTCTGAATGTTGGCGTCGGGCCGATGCTCAGAACGATCCTGCCCGGCCTTCTTGCCCTCTACCAAATTGCGAACAAGTTGCTCTGTCTGGCGAACTGTCATGCCTTTGGCGACCACCTGGCGCGCCGCTTCAATCTGTCGTTCACCCTGCACACCAAGAAGAGCGCGGGCATGACCCATTTCCAGATCACCGTGTTCCAACATACGGCGCACATCGGGTTCCAGACTGATCAGGCGCAGCAGGTTGGTCACGGTCACCCGATTCTTACCAACGGCCTCGGCAACTCCTGCCTGAGTCAGATCAAATTCTTTTTGCAGGCGCTGCAAGGCCAGCGCTTCTTCCATCGGGTTCAGATTTTCACGCTGGATGTTCTCGATCAGCGCCATGGCGATGGCATCTTCATCGGTCACGTCGCGGATCACCGCCGGTATCTGGTCCAGGCCGGCCATCTGGGAAGCACGCCAGCGGCGCTCACCCGCGATCAGTTCGAACGACTCCGGCCCTTTCGGGCGAACCACGATCGGCTGCATCACACCCTGGGCACGTATTGACGCGGCCAACTCTTCCAGTGCATCGGCCCTCATGTCGCGCCGCGGTTGGTAGGTACCACGACGAATCCACTCAACCGGCAACATGCGCAAACTGCCGTCACTGACATCAGACACCGGCTGTTCGGCAATCGCCTCGACTTCGCGGCGGGTAGTGATCAGCGCGTCGAGTCCACGCCCCAAGCCTCGTTTCTTAGCTGCCATTTACACAGATCCTGTCAGATGTTCAGTATCGGGCGCCTTGATGCCCTCGAAGCGGCGAACCATCTCACCAGCCAGCGCCAGATAAGCCAATGCGCCCTTGGAAGATCGATCGTATTGCAACACCGGCTTACCGTAGCTGGGGGCTTCGGCCAGCCGTACGTTACGCGGAATCACTGAACTGAAAAGTTTATCACCAAAATGGATCTTCAACTGATCGGACACATCATTGGTCAGACTGTTGCGCGGGTCATACATGGTGCGCAGCAAGCCGCCTATCTCCAGTTTCGGATTGACCACTTTCTGGATGCTATGAATCGTGTCCATCAGCGCGGCCACGCCCTCGAGTGCGTAATACTCACACTGCATCGGAATCAGCACATGCCCTGCTGCTGTGAGCGCATTGACGGTCAGCATGTTCAGTGACGGCGGGCAATCGATAAAAATATAGTCGTAACGATGCTTGACTTCAGCCAGTGCGTACTGCAACCGGTGCTCTTTCATCTTGACGGTCATCAGTTCGACTTCTGCAGCGGTCAGGTCACCGTTGGCAGGCAACAGGTCATAGCCTGCATCTGGCGTGGCGACAATCGCATCATTGCAATCAGCTTTACCAGTGATGACATCATACACACTGAGATCGATTTCATTTTTACTGATACCGCTCCCCATGGTGGCGTTGCCTTGAGGGTCCAGATCGACGACCAGCACCTTGCGCTTCATTGCCACCAGCGAGGCGGGCAAGTTGGTGGCGGTTGTGGTCTTGCCGACCCCGCCTTTCTGGTTGGTAATGGCAAATATATGTGTCAAAGCCGAATCCTTATGTCGTTCGCGCCGACAACTGTACCAGATGTCGTGCATCCGCACTGAGTAAAGCGCTGCCCGGCACCGTCAGTGGCGTTACCCGGTCAACCTGGCAGTCGCCGGGCAATGCCGCGATCTCGTCGGTCGGATAGAGGCCTTTCATGGCCAGGAAATGGCCACCCGGGGCAAGCAAATGGTGCGATTTTGCCACCATATCAGCCAGGGTGGCAAAGGCGCGTGAGGTTATTTGTGAGAAAGTCTGTCCGGGTTGCCAGGTTTCGAGGCGACTGTGCACCACGGTAACGTTGTCGACACCCAGCTCCATCTTCACCTGAGTCAGAAAACGGGTCTTCTTGCCGTTACTGTCGAGCAACGTAACCGCTCTGTCACGCTGCACCAGGGCCAGAATCATGCCGGGCAAGCCCGGGCCTGTGCCGACATCCAGCAAATCGCCCGGTCCGACAAACGGCAGAATGGACAGGCTGTCGAGCAGATGCCGGGTAATCATCTGTTCGGGCTTGCGCACCGAGGTCAGGTTATAGGCTTTGTTCCATTTGATCAGTAGCGCATGGTAGGCAAGCAACCGCTGTTGCACTGAGTCTTCAAGCTCGATGCCCAGCTCTGCCAGACCACCACTTAATAGCGATAAATAGCGCTCACTCATGCGCTGTGCTGCTCGTCCTTAGCAGCCTTGCTGACGGCCGATCGCTTCTTCAGATGAATCAGTAGCATTGATACCGCAGCTGGCGTAACCCCAGAGATTCGGGACGCCTGCGCCAGCGTTTCCGGCCGGGTCTGCTTCAACTTTTGTTTCACTTCATTGGACAAACCACCAATGGCGTCGAAATCCAGCTCAACCGGCAATTTAAGACTCTCATGGCGACGCAAGGTATCAATATCATCCTGCTGGCGCTGAATATAACCCTCGTACTTGGCACTGATCTCGACTTGCTCGGTGACTGCCGGGTCAAGTGCTTCAGTCGGCACCAGATCGGCGATATCAGCGTAGCCCAGCTGCGGCCGTTTCAGCAGGTCGCGCAGTGTCGTCTCGCGTGACAGCGGCTGTGCCAGCTTGTCGAACAATGCTTGCGCCTGGACCGATTTCGGCTGCACCCAGGTACTGTTCAAACGTTGGGTTTCAAGGACAATCGCGTCCTGTTTGGTACTGAAAGCAGCCCAGCGCTGATCATCTATCAGCCCCAGGTTGCGGCCGGTTTCAGTCAGGCGTGCATCGGCGTTGTCTTCGCGCAGCAGCAGACGGTATTCGGCCCGACTGGTGAACATGCGGTAGGGTTCAAGCGTTCCCATGGTGATCAGATCATCGACCAGAACACCCAGGTAGGCTTCATCCCGACGCGGCGTCCAGGCGTCTTCACCGGCGGCTCGCCGGGCGGCATTAACACCGGCCAGCAGGCCCTGGGCCGCTGCTTCTTCGTAACCGGTCGTACCGTTGATCTGCCCGGCAAAAAACAGATTGCCGATAAATCGGGTTTCCAGGCTGTGTTTCAGATCACGCGGGTCGAAGTAGTCGTATTCAATGGCGTAGCCCGGACGAGTAATATGCGCGTTTTCAAAGCCTTTAATGCTGCGAATAAAGTCGATCTGAACATCAAACGGCAGGCTGGTAGAGATGCCATTGGGGTACATTTCGTAGGTCGTCAGCCCCTCGGGCTCGACAAACACCTGATGACTGGTTTTGTCGGCAAAGCGGGTGACCTTGTCTTCAATCGACGGACAATAACGCGGGCCAATGCCTTCAATGTCACCAGCGTACATCGGTGACTGATGCAGGTTATTGCGAATGATGTCATGGGTCTGTTCGGTGGTGTGAGCAATCCAGCACGCTACCTGACGCGGGTGCTCTTCCACCCGACCCATGTAAGACATAACCGGTAACGGCGTATCACCTGGCTGTTCGGTCAGCTGGCTGTAATCCAGACTGCGGCCATCGACGCGTGCCGGGGTCCCGGTTTTCAGACGCCCAACGCGAAACGGCAATTCACGCAACCGCTGAGACAGAGCATTACTCGGTGCATCGCCCATGCGACCACCGGAGTAATTTTGCATACCCACATGGATCTTGCCGCCCAGGAAGGTGCCGGCGGTCAGCACGACGGTCTTCGCCATGATGCGGATGCCGGTCTGGGTTAATACGCCGGTGACCACATCGTTTTCCAGCAGCAGATCGTCGGCCGATTGCTGAAACAGCTCAAGATTTGGCTGCAGCTCAACAATTTCGCGAATCGCGGCTCGGTAGAGCTGGCGATCAGCCTGAGCGCGGGTAGCGCGAACAGCGGGGCCTTTGCGGCTGTTCAATACCCGAAATTGAATCCCGGCACGGTCGGTGGCGTGTGCCATGGCACCGCCCAGGGCATCAATTTCTTTGACCAAATGGCTTTTGCCGATGCCGCCGATGGCCGGGTTACAGGACATCACCCCGACGGTATCGGCGTTGTGGGTCAGCAGCAGTGTCTGGGCACCCGTGCGCGCAGCCGCCAGAGCCGCTTCGGTTCCTGCATGACCGCCACCGATCACTATGACATCGTAACGCTTGGGAAATTGCACTGGGCACCTCGGGTTTTGCTGGACCGGCCTGGTGATCAATTTTTCACCAAAGCACGGAAAATGGGGCGCAGATTATACGGATTTGTAACGCCTTTTGGCACCCCTTTTCGAACGACAAGTGAGGCCCGGTTTAGTACCCAGGCCCGGGGATCACAGAACGCCGTTAACGGCTTTACGAAAAATAGCCCTCAATACCGCTGCATTCAGCGGTTGCGGATTACCTCCGGCAGACGGATCGACCGCCGCCAGACGTCCGACCTCGTCAGCCTGGTCATCCGACACTCCGATTTCGGCCAGCGTATGGGGGATGCCCAGTTCGCGACGGAACGCCAGCACCCAGTCCAGCAGGGCGTCAAACGAGGCATCCTGCAAGCCGACAGCCTGGGCAACCGGACCCATGCGGTGCTCAATACTGGCACGGTTATGCACCATGATGTAGGGCAATACCACGGCATTGGTCAGGCCATGATGGGTGTTGTACAGAGCCCCGACGGCATGCGATATGGCGTGAACACCGCCCAGGCCCTTTTGAAAGGCTATCGCCCCCATGCTGGCCGCAGCAAGCATTCTGGTACGAGCCTCCAGGTTACTGCCATCGAGGAAGGCGACCGGCAGGGACGCAGCCACCAGGCGCATGCCTTCCAGCGCAATGCCTTCACAGATAGGGTTAAAACCGGGCGCGCAATAGGCTTCAAAACTGTGAATAAAGGCATCCAGGCCTGTCGCAGCGGTAATATGGGCTGGCAGTGCTGTTGTGACTTCAGGGTCCAGTATCACCGCTTTGGGCAGCATTTTCGGGTGAAATACAATGACCTTGCGATGCTCGGCTTCATTGGCAATGACCGAAGCCCGGCCTACCTCAGAGCCGGTACCGGCCGTGGTGGGAATGGCAATGACCGGAGCAATGCCGTCTGCATTGGCCCGGGTCCAGTAGTCGCCGATGTCTTCAAAATCCCAGATAGGCCGGCCCTGGCCGGACATGAAAGCAATGGCCTTGCCGACGTCGAGACCACTGCCGCCGCCCATTGCCACCACACTGTCGTGCCCGCCGTCGCGGTAGGCAACAACACCGGCCTCGACCATCGGTCCGGTCGGATTGCCCTCGACTTCGGCAAACAGAGCCGCACCCAAACCGGCGCCCGCCAGGGCCGCCAGGGTGTAAGTGACCATGGGTAAACCAGCCAGACCTCGGTCAGTCACCAGCAAAGGGGCTTTGAACCCAAGCTCCTGGCACAGCGAAGGCAGTTCTTGCAGACGACCCGGGCCAACCAGAATACGATTAGGCATTCCCCAGTTGGCGATCAGGGGTGTTTGTGAATTCATGGATCAGTCTCCGCTGGGCAGTCGCAAATGAAAACTTTTGGGTTGGGTCAGGGTGTCGTAGCCCAGTTCCGACAAGCAGGCACCGCGACCGGTTTGTTTAACCCCGGTCCAGGCCAGCGCCGGGTCGAGCACGTCGCACCGGTTCATAAACAGCGTACCGGTCTGAATATCACTACCAAGACGTTCGGCCACATGACTATCTCGCGTCCAGATAGACGCCGTCAGACCAAATTCACTGTCGTTCATCAGATTAACGGCTTCTTCATCAGACGCCACGGGCATAATGCCAACCACCGGACCAAAACTCTCTTCGGTCATCACCCGCATACTGTGATTGACGCCGGTCAGAATTTGCGGCGCCAGGTAAGCCGTTCCGGGCTGATCCTTGGGGAAGTCACCGGGCCGAATCAGCGCTGTGGCACCGGATTTTACCGCGTCGGCTATCTGTCCGCGCACAAAGTCGGCTGCCGAGGCCTTAACCAGAGGGCCGAGCGTAGTTGTCGGTTGCAGCGGATCGCCCAGTACCAATTTTCGGGCTTCAGCGACCAGCGCATCAACAAAGGTCTGGTACACATCCTGATGCACATAAATACGTTCTACAGAACAGCAGCTCTGACCACTGTTGAAAAAGACCCCGTCGGCGAGGTTGATGGCCGCACCGGCAATATCGGCATCTGCGCGCACGTAGGCAGGATCCTTGCCACCCAGTTCAAGGGCAGTACCGGCGAACTGACCACTGGCGGCAATGGCTTGCTGAATACTCTGGCCGCCGCGCACCGATCCGGTAAAGCTGACAAAACGAATCGACGGCTCCTGCAGTATGGCCGCTGTTGTCTCGTGACTCAGCGTCACCGCCTGAAACACGCTTTCAGGTACGCCAGCCTGCTCCAGCACACGCTGCAACCGCTCAGCGCACAGCAGGGTTTGCTGTGCATGTTTGAGCAACACCGCATTGCCAGCCGCCAACGCTGGCCAGACGGTATTGACCGCGGTCATGTACGGGAAATTCCAGGGCGCTATGGTGAGTACAACACCGACCGGGTCGCGTCGAATGTAACGTTTGAATCCGGGTTTATCGGGCATTTCCAGGTCAGCCAGGGCCCTTGGTGCTATCTGCAGCATGTAACGGGCGCGCTCACTGAATCCGTTTACCTCGCCGCCACCCTGACTGACTGGCCGACCCATCTGCCAGGCGAGCTCGTCGGCCACTTCATCACGCTGCTCGTTGAGCAGGTCAATCGCACGCCCCAGCACTTCAATTCGTTGCTCAAGCGGTGTCGCCTGCCACTGGCACTGGGCAGCGGCGGCCTTTACCACGGACTGGCGGGCTTCAGCCTCGCTCAGATAAGGTCGCTGCGCGTACTGCGCTGCGTTTACCGGACTGATGATGCTTGCCATCTCGGTCATGCTTCGCTTCCTGTCAGATACTGAAAAACGGGTTGGTAAAAACGGATTCAAATGATCTCAAAGTAACGCTGCAGTTCCCAGTCGGTAATCGCCTTGCGGAATTCACGCTCCTCCCACTCTCGGGTAGCGGCGTAGTGGTCGACAAACGCATCACCAAACAGATCGCGCGCAGCGGCGGAGGCTCGCAACCGCCCCGCAGCATCCATCAGCGTTGCGGGCAACTGGCGCTCCGGTGCAAAGTCGACATCGTAAGCTGTACCGACGATGGGTGCGTCCGGTTCGATCTTGTGCTCAATGCCCCACAAGCCTGACCCGAGTGCTGCTGCCAGCGCGATGTAGGGGTTAATATCGGCCGCTGAAATTCGGTACTCGACCCGTTGTGACTTGGGCGACCCCGGAATAGCACGCAAGGCACAGGTGCGGTTCTCAATTCCCCAGCTGGCCGCCGTCGGTGCCCAGGCACCGGGAATCAGGCGGGTATAGCTGTTGACGGTACTGGCAATCATGGCCAGCAATTCAGGCATCAGCGCCTGCTGGCCACCAATAAAGTAACGCATGGTATCTGACATTCTGTGGCCATGACTGGCTTCATCAAAAAACGCTGAGCTACCGTCTTTTTTGTGCAACGACAAGTGCATGTGACCGCTCTGACCGGGATAATCTTGCGACCACTTGGCCATGAAGGTTGCCATCATGCCGTTACGCTGGGCATACACCTTGGTAAAGGTCTTGAACAGGGCCGCTTTATCAGCCGCATTGAGAGCAGTATCGACAGCCAGAGCGGCTTCCAACACGCCAGGACCGGTTTCGGTATGAAAGCCCTCAATCTCCATGTCCATGGTGTTGCAGTACTGCATAAAGTCAGTGTAAAACTCGCCCATGACTGAGCTGCGCAGTACCGAGTACCCGAAAAAGCCGGGGGTGATGCTGGTCATCTTCTGATAGTGCTTGTCACGCACCGTTTGTGGCGTTTCTTCAAACAGGAAAAACTCGAATTCACAGGCCGCCTGTGCACTAAAACCAAGTCCATCGGCCCGCTCCAGCACCCGGCGCAACAAGCCCCGCGGGCAGATAGACTCAGCGGCACCGGCAAATTCACACAGAAAAAATAACGTATTGCCCTCATCGGGTATTTCCCGGCAGCTATCCGGAACAATGTGCACCCAGGCATCCGGGTAGGCCGTGTGCCAACCGGTAAAGTCTACGTTATCGTAGAGCTGATCGTTGCTGTCCCATCCCAGCACAACATCGCAGAAACCAAAACCGCTCTCCAGTGCCGATAAAAACTTGGAGCGGCTCATGTATTTGCCACGCAATACTCCGTCGATGTCAAACACCCCTACTTTTACCTGGCTGGCGTTACGTTCCTCGACTATCGCTCGGGCTTCTTCTTTGGTTTTTACATCTCTGGGTTGCATCTCAACACTCCTTTTGGCGGAACACAGGCACTTGAACGGCAAGTAGATATACCTCGACAGGCCTAACGTGTCATCGATCAGACTGAAAAAATCCTGGCGATCATTGCACAGGATTAACCAGGACCGAACAACAGGACGCACCAGGGTGGTATCGCATTGCCCAGACAACGGATGCCCATTGCTGCGCAAGCAACCGCACCGATCGTGAATTGAAGTGATGATTGTTCAGACCTGTTCGTTAAACTGCCTGAATGCTCAGGCAAACCGTTCGGGCCGAAATGCACCCAGATCGAGCGCCGGTTTTTCACCATCGACCAGCTGCCCAACAAGGTGCGCACTACCGGCCGACAATGTCCAGCCGAAGGTGCCGTGGGCGGTGTTGAAAAATACGTTGTCATCCACGCCACGACCAATGGCAGGGGGGCCGTCCGGTGTCATTGGCCGAAACCCGGCCCAGGCTTCGGCTGTTTCCAGATTGGCAGCGTGGGGAAAACGCAGCTCGATCGAGCGCTTAAGCGTGGTAAGTCGCCGGGCCGGTATGTCCCGGTCAAAGCCCGACAGCTCAACAAATCCGGTTACTCGCAACCGGTCATTAAGCCGCGTTGCTACCACTTTAAACTGATCATCAATCACCGTCGATACTGGCGCCTGATCGGGGTTGACCAGTGCAGCGGTCAGAGAATAACCCTTGACCGGATACAGTGAGAGTTTCAAACCGAACTGTCCGGCAAGCTCAGCTGATGATGCGCCGGCACAGAGTACAAACGCATCGGCTTCCAGTTGCTCTGCCGCCCCGGGTTCATTGGCACGTGTCAGCGTTAGTGCCACCGGCTTGCCTGCATCCCTGACAACCTCAGCTACGGACTGACCATAATGGAAAGCAACGCCTTTTTCAGCACAGAGCGTCGCCAGCGCCTGGGAGAATTGAAGGGAATCGCCAGTGCCATCGTCTTCCACACGCAGCGCCCCTAATATTGGCGAATTACGCGCCAGACCCGGCTCGAACGAATAGACCTCCTCGGGTTCCAGTATCTTGTGGTTGATACCAAGGCGCTTTAGCAAGGCCGCATTTTCAGACAAACCCTGCAGATATGTCGCGTTACTGGCCAGCTCAATCAAGCCCCGATGGCCATTTGAATAATCGAATGGATGTTGCTGTTCAAGCTCAATAAAACACTGTCGACTGTAGGCCGCCAGTTTCAGCATGGCGATCTTGTTGGCTTCGAATAAACCGGGCTGGCGTGCATAGCGCCAGGTATCCCAGAGAAACCGCACCGTAGCCAGCGACGGTGGCAACTTCATTTTCAGCGGGCCATCCGCAGCGAGCAGCCACGGCAATGCTTTGCCGATCATCGCCGGCGAAGCCCAGGGATAAACATTGCCATAGCTGCGCTGACCGGCATTGCCTTTACTGGTTTCCAGCCCAGCAGCTGACATGGGCTCGACCACACTGACAGAATGACCGCGTTGCTGAAGTACCCAGGCCGTGGTGACGCCGACCACACCTGCCCCAATAACGGCGATATGCATGCTTCAGGCTCCCGTTGCAGAATACTGCTGCCAGACTTCAATGGCGGCGGCCAGATCTTCCAGTGAAGCACCTACTGATTTGAACACAGTAATGTCGTCGTCGTGCTCGCGGCCCGGTTTATCGCCACGCAGTACTTCGGCAAGCTCTGCCTGCACATCCGCAAACGTGAAAGCGCTCTCATCGATGGCCTGCAGTATGTCACCGGCTTCTCCCCGTGCACCCGCGTAGGTATCTACAAAGACGTTGCCACGCGTCATGGCAACACTGTCACTTTCGCGCATGCTCGGGCGAAACGCGCCGACCAGATCCAGATGGGCGCCGGGCTTGAGCCAGTCGCCTTTGACTAGCGGTTCGGTCGACAGGGTTGCGCAACTGATGATGTCGGCATCGCTCACACTGGCAGCCAGATCAGTAACGACACTGATGTCAAAGCGATGCTGATACTGGTTTGCCAGTGCCGCCGCCTTGGCCGCGTCGCGCCCCCAGACCTGCACCCTGCGAATTGGTCGCACAGCAGCATGGGCTTCTATCAGCATTGGTGCCAACTTGCCGGTACCGAGCACGACCAGCGTTTCAGCCTCCAGGTGCGCCAGCTGCCGGGCGGCCAGTGCCGAGGCCGCAGCAGTGCGTCGCCGGGTCAACTCACTGCCATCGATACAGGCCAGGGGCTGACCAGTGTCACCATTGCTCAGTAAATACACACCGGCAATTGCCGGTAAACCGACCGCTGCATTCTGCGGGTAGACATTGACCATTTTCACACCGACAAAGCCATCCGCTTGCCAGGCTGGCATCAGCAACATGGTTGCCTCACCGTCTTTGCGATGCATGGCATGATGATGTCTGGGTGGGGCTTCGACGCCTGCAACAAACGCATCGGCAATGCGTTCGATCAGTGCCGGCCAGGCCAGCAGTCGGGCAACCTGTTCGCTACTTATAACTTGCATATCAGGCCTCCGGTAATGCCGCTGTGACCATGATTTCCACTTTCCATTCAGGCTTTGCCAACGCTGCCTCAACACAGGCTCGTACCGGTGGACGACCCGGTGTCACCCAGGCATCCCAGGCCGCGTTCATCTCACCGAATTCAGCCATATCCGTGACCCAGATGGTCGCGGCCAATGCATTGGATTTATCGGTACCGGCATTGGCAAGAGCCGCATCTATGGCCGCCAGCACCTGCTCAGTCTGGCTACGCATCGGTTCATTGGCATTCTGTGCGACCTGACCCGCCAGATAAACCGTTTGATTGTGAATAACGGCCTGGCTCATGCGTTGGCTAGCGTCGATATGCGTTAGGGTCATTGTGATGTCCTGATTGGTTGTCTGGTGTGTTCAGCATACGAGACTCGCGTCGGGTTGCAAGCACCAGGGGTTTGAGAGTTTTCAGTTCGTTCAGGTCGAGACGCTAAGCTGGCATAACAGCTGCAATGCAGCTAAGGCGAGTTTCGGCAACCAGGTTCAGTCACGCCTGCCAAAACCCTGACATCCCATACGTTCCGGATGAACCGGTTACGCTGAACAAATGGAAGGTGAAAATATCAGCCCAAGTGTTAAGCTCGAAATATACACACGTTTTTGACCAGGCCTATGCTGTCAAAGGACTGCTTGTGAAGACAAGGAACCATAACCCGGACTTCGCACCCGAGAATAGACCGGTTGTTGTCCAAGGGTTGACGCTAACTGGCCTGCTGCGACACATGAAGCTTACCCGCAAGCTGGCAGCCAATCTGTTGATCCTGGCTTTGTCCTGCACTCCTTTTGTTGCGGCTGAGATCAGGCTGTCAGAAGTCAGCAGCAGCGGCAACGTAACATTGCGCGCACTGAAAGGCGGGGTGCTGCCACTGAACAGGCTGCCCAGCCTGAATACACTGCCGCAAACCTTTGAAAGCACCCCTAATTTTGGCTACGTCAACGATGACAAGAAAGCCTGGCTGGCAATGCGAGTGTTCAACGACACAGAGTTATCTGAGTGGTTTTTAGCGATTAACGCCGAGGCCGCCGACTACATTGATGTCTATTCCGTGGCTACTGGTCAGCCACTGGCACTGAATGCACCGTTGTTTGTCGCCGGTGACCGCCGGCCCAGCGATCTGCGCCTATACTCCTTTCCAGGATATCTGGTTCCGCTGATCATTGAACCTGGTACATCGCGGGAAATATATATCGCTGCCTACGGCCGCAGTACGCTGGCCCTGGACGTTAGCCTGAACGACGAATCATCGCAACTGCAGGCCGCTACCCGTGAAATGGTGCTCGATGTACTGCTGATTACGCTCAGCAGTGCCATGCTGCTGTTTAATCTTGTGATGTGGCGCGTCGACAGGGACCGCTTCCGGTTCAGCTATTTGATTTATCTGAGCGGTATCATCCTGTTTTCAATTTATAACTCGGGCCTCGGATACCTTTACCTCTGGCCCAACTCTCCGTTTTTTCAGCAAAATGCAGCTTTTTTGGGGCTTGCTATGTTCTTCTGGGGTGGCTACAGCTTTTGTCAGCATTTTCTGCGCACCCGGACGCACTACCCGCGCCTGCATCATGTTCTCAGTGGCTTGCGCTGGTTGGGCATCGCCTCGATACCCTTCGGTTTGCTCGACCTGATCAGCCAGGCAGTCACCATTGTCACAATGGCCAACCTGATTTTCTTTGTGGTCGTCATTTATCTCGGGGTCAGTGCCACTTATAAAGGCCTGAACTCGGCGCTATTGTTTATGGTCAGCTGGTCCGGAATGGTCATTTGCGCAGTCATTTATAACCTCTATGTGCAGGGCCTGCTGCCATCAAACTTCTTTGTACAGCGTGCGATGTTGATCGGTGTTGCTTATGAGTCCCTGCTGATCTCGGTCGCGCAGGCAACCTATTTGCGCAATAACCAGCGCGAACGCGCGCGCAGCGAAGCCGCCGCCAAAAATGAAGCGTTGCAG
>Ga0307937_1000761_pt1 | contig 18571 bp, 19 predicted proteins | sample OrgLakmetagenom3_FD_201814 | JGI IMG/M metagenome (GOLD analysis project Ga0307937, IMG submission 201814) | Saline water microbial communities from Organic Lake, Antarctica - #3 | ecosystem: Environmental > Aquatic > Non-marine Saline and Alkaline > Saline | place: Antarctica: Organic Lake...
CCGTAAACGTAAAGCTCAAGTAATCCGGATTCTATATATTCTTTTGTAGTCATAATTATTGTAATGTATCTCTTAATGAATTTAAGCAAGTTCTATTCCTGGATTTTACAGTTCCTAAGGGGATTTCCAAAGTTTCTGAAGCTTCTTTTTGGGTATACCCTTTGAAGAATAACAAGTCGATCAACTTCACACACATAGGCTTCAACTTATCCACAAATTTTTTGATTCCATACCCATCGCTTATGCTGTCAAGATCCATGTCGTCCTTTATGAAAAACGAAAAATCATCAAAATCTGAATTTTTACGTTTGTTCTTATAAGCTTTAGATCTTACTTTATCTATAGCAGCGTTTCTGGAAATATTCAGAAGCCAAGTAAAAAAGCGACCTTTCTCACTAGAATAGGAGTCAGACTTGTCCCATACTTTGATAAATACATCCTGCAGCACCTCCTCTGCTATCTCTGCATCTTTGACTATAGTATTTATAATTCCAAAAATATTTTCAGAATACATATCGTAAATCTGGGAAAAAGCGACTTCATTCTTTTGCTTTAACTGTAAAATAAGCTCATATGGTTGCAGTCGAAATTTTTTCTAAATCTACCTCTTTAAATTTATTATGCAAATCTAGTTTTATCTACAATTTTATAAAAAACTCGCTTATAGATATTTACGAAAATAAGTTAATTAAGGTTTAATTACTCATGAAATAAAGCTGAATGTAAAACGACTAACCTTTAAAAATGTATTTTCGCGACCTATGAATAAAGTCCGTGTCATCATCCCTGCCTATAATGAAGAAAGCTCTATAGCGAAGGTCGTCAACGATATTCCTTCGCATATTTCTGAAGTTATTGTAGTGGATAATAACTCAACAGACCAGACGTCTAAAAATGCGAAGGAAGCTGGGGCAACTATTCTCTACGAGCCCAATATGGGTTATGGATATGCCTGCTTAAATGGACTTTCTTATTTGCAAAACTTGGAAGACATTACCGATATAGTAGTTTTTCTCGATGGAGACTACAGCGATTATCCCGATGAAATGGATAAGCTTTTGAAACCAATTACTGAAGATGATATAGACCTTGTGATTGGTGCCAGAGTAAAGTCTAAACGAGAACCTGGCTCTATGACATTTCCTCAAATTTTCGGGAATTGGTTAGCTACAAGTTTGATGCGCTTATTTTTTAATTCGAAATTTACAGATCTGGGACCTTTTAGGGCTATTAAATATGAAAAGCTTTTAGATTTGAACATGGAAGATAAAACCTACGGCTGGACCGTAGAAATGCAATTGAAAGCTTTGAAACAAAATTTAAGCTACACCGAGGTTAAAATGAATTATAGAAACAGGATTGGAACATCCAAAGTTTCTGGAACCATAAAAGGAGCTGTTATGGCTGGGGTAAAAATACTAGGCTGGATTTTTAAATACACTTTCAAATGATTTTAGATTACATCATCGTTGGACTTTACAGTTTTGCACTCCTGGTGATTCTCATCTACAGCTTGTTACAGCTTCAGCTTGTTCTTAACTATAAGAAAACGAAAAAACAAAAAGTAAAACCTGTTGCTAATCCAACTCACTGGCCAAAAGTGACAGTTCAACTTCCCCTTTACAACGAAAAATATGTAGTAAAACGTTTACTTGAAAACATATCAAAACTAGATTATCCCTCATCAAAATTAGAAATTCAAGTTCTTGATGACTCTACAGATTCTTCTAAAACTTACACTGAACAACTCACTCAAGAGCTGATAGAAAAGGGAGTCAATGCCAAATACATTCATAGAACTGATCGTAAAAACTTTAAAGCTGGGGCTCTCAAAGAAGGTCTGAAAATAGCGGAGGGTGATTTTATAGCGATCTTTGATGCAGACTTTTTACCTCAACCAGATTGGTTAAAATTGACGATACCACACTTTAACAAGGAAAATGTAGGCGTTGTGCAAACGCGCTGGGGGCACGTTAATAGAAACTATAGCATTCTCACCAAAATCCAGGCGTTCGCATTGGATTTTCATTTTCTTATTGAACAAGTAGGACGATCGTTTGGAGGTCATTTTATTAACTTCAACGGAACTGCCGGAGTTTGGAGAAAATCTTGCATTGAAGATGCTGGAAATTGGCAAGGTGACACTTTAACTGAAGATCTGGACTTGAGCTATAGGGCTCAGCTTAAAGGCTGGAAATTCACCTATCTTAAAGATGTAGTAACTCCCGCAGAGCTTCCCGTAGTTTTGAGCGCGGCAAGGTCACAACAATTTCGCTGGAATAAAGGAGCCGCAGAAAATTTCAGAAAAAACTTCAAATCTGTTGTTCAAAGTAAAGACTTAAGTTTTATGTCCAAACTTCACAGCTGTTTTCATTTGCTCAACTCAAGTATGTTTTTACTGATTTTGCTTGTCGCGATCCTCAGTATTCCTATTTTGTATATCAAATTCCAGCAAGGTTCTTGGGATAGCATTTTTTATATTTTGGCAGCTATGGGAATCAGTACTGTCTTTTTCATTTATGGTTATTGGACGAGTTATAAAGAGATTCATAACCGAAATTCATTATCCCTTTTGAAATTTACAGGTTTATTTATTACCTTTTTTTCTATCGCGATGGGATTATCTGTTCATAATACATTAGCCATTCTGGAAGGACACTTCAATAAAAAATCAGCCTTTATCCGTACTCCAAAATTTGATATTTCTTCGGATACCGATACCTGGAAGGGCAAAACCTACATCAATAAAAAACTTTCGATACTCAACGGTATTGAAGTTTTGTTATTTGGTTATTTCATTTACGGACTTTATAGCGCCTACATCACACAAGATTTCGGCTTAGTGATTTTTCACTTGATGCTTGTGTTTGGTTTTGGATTTATATCCTTCAAAACGATTTTCTCAAATGCTTAATGAGAGCTGAGGCACTAAATACATGGACAAAGGTTTTAAGCATCATCTCGCTTTGTTTCATTTATTACTGGCTGGGTTACGAATTGGAAAGGTCTCAATTTTGGTTACTTTTTTCTTTATATACGGCAGCTTTTGGTCTCTCCTTCTATCTCTATAAAAGTGGTATAAGACTTAGCTATCTGATTTTATTGAGTTTTCTATTAAAGTTCATTTTCCTATTCTCAATCCCAGAATTATCTCAGGATTTTTATCGGTTTGTTTGGGATGGAATGCTCTACAACCAAGGTATCAATCCTTATTTGCATCTGCCTAAGGAACTTGTTGAAAGCCATACGATCGAGATGGAAGACTTTCAAGGCCTGCTTTATGATAGAATGGGAGATCTAAACGCTTCAAATTACTCTACTTATCCGCCTGTTGCACAATTGATTTACACTTTAAGTTATGCTATTGGACAGTCTAGTCTTATTCTGAATATTATTGTCCTTAGACTTTTTAATATCACAGCAGAAATCGGTATCGTTTGGTTTGGACTTAAAATTTTACCCCATTTAAAGTTGCCTAAATCCCAGATATTGTTTTTTATTTTGAATCCCCTGGTGATTTTAGAATCAACATTCAATTTGCATTTTGAAGCGGTGATGTTATTTTTTCTGGCTTTAAGTTTATACTATCTATGCACTTCAAAAGTGTATTTATCAGCACTTGGACTTGCAGGTGCCGTCGCTTCTAAAATGCTTCCACTAATGTTTCTTCCTTTGATATTCCCTTTTATGAATAAAAAAGGCAAGTTATTCAATAGAAATCAAATACTCCGATTTTCAAAATTTGTTACTATCCTTTTATTAGCAATAGTTTTAGCCTACAGTTTTTTTTGGGACTCTGAAATGCTTTCAAAAAACTTCAAAACCTTATCTCTTTACTTTACTTCTTTTGAATTTAATGCGAGTTTTTATTATGCCTTGAGATGGGTCGGTTTTGAATTAAGCGGTTATAATATGATAGGAGTTTTCGGAAAATTACTGTTGTTGATCACAACTTTGTTTGTTCTGTTTTTAAGTTTTAAGAAGAAAAGTATTGACTTCAAAACCCTTTTGAGTTATATGCTCTTTGCCTCAACAGTTTATTATCTATTTTCAACGACTGTTCATCCCTGGTACCTCATGCTCCCACTATTCTTAAGCATTTTTACTCGATTTAAATATATGATAGTTTGGAGTTGCCTGATATTTTTAAGTTACTCAGCTTACAAGATAGATGGGGTTGAAGAAAATTATAGGCTGCTGGTGTTACAGTATTGTGGAATACTGGGCATAATGAGCTACGAAATAATTGTAAAGAGAAAATTAGTTTCGGAAAACAGACTTTTTAGAAAAAATAAAGTACAATCCAAGAATCAATCCTAATAACATCACTATCCAAATGTGATCGTCTATTGGAACAGGAACATCATCTACTGGACCAGGATTATTCGGCGGCCCTCCACCTGGCGCAGGAGGACCCTGAGCCATTGTGGACACAATACTTAAGAAAAAAGCTGTAATGAATAAGATTGGTTTTTTCATTATAAGGTACTCAAATGGAGCTCAATTAATCTACAAATTTAAGGCTTTCAAATCTACTAACTCTTGTTTTTATCAAATAAATTTAACTAACCAACTTAATTATATGTATTTACGACTTACACATAAGAACGGTTTAAATTGAAAATAGTTATTTTTGTTTAAAAGTTAATTATGAAATATTATATACTCCTCTTTTTATTGTTAAATGTCACTTTCAATTCGACAGCTCAAGATAACAATAAAATTGAAACCATAGCTATTGTCGAGATACTCAATGATAGTTTTGCTGTTATTGACTTAGACACCATAGCCTTAAACTCTACGCTCAAAAAAGTAAGTCAGCTTTTCAATGAATCCAATCTCAACCAAAATGATATTCCCAGTATTACTCTAGTTGTAAACCCTTCTGTGTCGGAGAATAGCATAGAAAATATCAAATACCAGATCAGGTCTACACCTATCCAGCTCATCAATCTTCAACGCAAAATTATTACCAATTACGACGGCATTGACATCAATCAAAATGTATTGGATCAATATAATTCACTTATTTCCTACTGGAACACTTTAAATCCCAAAGACAGGTTTTACAGAGAAAATGACTTAAGATTTGTGGAATCCGTGGCATTAAATATGACTATGGACCAACGCATCAGAAACGAAAAACTCCCCGGGTATTTGCCGTTTGTGAAAAAGGAATCTAAGATCATACATTTATCTATGCTCGATGAAGATCCAGCACAGTCTTATATTTATATATATAAAAGTGATACTTTAAATAAAGACAATGTTTACACTAATTATAATGACAATTCTTATGTTCTAAAAAGGAGAATCCTCAATGAAGAAAAAGTAAATATCATTGAACTTAGTGAAGATTAGTTGCCTTTTAATCTAGTCCATAACTCAGAGAAAAGTTTCTTAGCATCCCCCCTGGTTTTGGGTTCCTCTATAATGTTTAACTGAGCTCCATTTTCTTCTTCTAATTTATAGGTAAACGCAAATCGTTTAGATTTTGGATTTAGACTCAATAATCCAAACCGGAGATCATTCAGAAATAACTCGCCTTCAATTTCAGAAATAGTATACCATCCCTGAGTTACATTGATTAGCCTTTCCAAGTTTTCATATTCACGCAGGTGATCAATCTTCTCATGATGTTTAGGATAAGCTCTAAACTCAACAGGTTTTGTATCAAAAATAGAATACTCACCTATAAGAAAGTTGTCTTCAGTTTTTACGTTGGCAGACCAAAGTAAAGTATTGAACGGCGTTGGCTTAGTTTCAATTTCGGAATATGAAATATTTTGATCTCGCAGAGACTCCTCAAATTTTGAAAACGTTACTCCCTTCATTACTAAAGTTATCAGCAAATAACTTGTACTTAAAATTAAACCCAATCTGTTAAGCTTCATTCGCTTTACTGAAGCTCTATTCAATCGAGAGGCGGCAATAAGACACACTAAAAATGGAAGGGTATATAGGGGATCAATCACAAAGACTGACTTGAATGCAATTCTAAGATCCAAAGGCCAGAATAATTGTGTACCCCAGGTGGTGAAACAATCCAATAGCGGATGGGTGAACAAACTCCAAAACATGAGTAAGGACCAATCTTTCCAGGTGGCTTGTTCATGGATTTTGGAGATAATAAATCCAAAAATTGGTGCAGCTAAAAGTGAAAAGACTAATGAATGAGAGAATCCTCTATGAATTTCTAAGGCAGTGACTGTATCGTAAAAATTTCCTACAAAAACATCTAAGTCCGGTATGGTGCCAGCAATAGCACCATAAACCATAGCTTTGTTACCTACTTTTCGCCCAAGAACAACTTCTCCAATTGCAGCTCCAAGAACTATTTGCGTAAGAGAATCCACTAGGCCGTCACAAATTGTATGGTTTCTTTATGCAGTTGTTTTAATAAAACAGTCTTGTCTTTTTCTATGCGTTGTATCGCCACATCATCATAATGTCTTATTGTGAAAAGGGATACTCCCTTTTGATGATCTACTTTGAATTTAGCTTTAAGTATTTCAATCAGTTTATCTACGTTTTTGAATTTATTATCTACGCAAACAGAAAAACTAATCGCCGAATTCTGAATCAAATCTACCTTAATTTGATGTTTATGAAATAAGGCAAAGACTTCACTGATGTTTTCTTCCACAAAGAATGAAAAGTCTAAAGTTGATAACGATAGAAATACTAAATCTTTTTTAACGATATAGCATGGTAGTAGAGGATTGAGCAATTTGCCCTTGCCAACTTTAGTACCCTGGTCTTTAGGATTATAAAAAGACTTTACAAAGAGTGGTATCTCCTTTTGTTGTAAAGGCTGCAAAGTTTTAGGGTGAATTACAGAAGCTCCGTAAAAAGCTAGCTCAATCGCCTCTTCGTAAGATATTTGCTCTAAAAGACTAGTGTCATCAAAAACATTTGGATCTCCGTTAAGAACCCCGGGGACATCTTTCCAAATGGTCACATTTTCAGCATTGAGGCAGTAAGCGAAAATTCCTGCTGTATAATCGGATCCTTCACGACCTAAAGTGGTTGTGAAGTTATTGGAATCTGACCCTATAAAGCCTTGGGTTATGCTTAATTCGTCTTCGTTTATATGATTCAGTATTTTTTGCTGGGTATTTTCCCAGTTAACGTCTGCATCCCTATAGATACTGTCGGTATCAATAAGGTTTCTGCAATCGTGCCAGACGTTTTCTATGCCTACAGATTTCAGGTAATAACTTACAATACTTGTACTTATTAATTCTCCAAAACCAACCACTTGATCGTAGACAAAATCATAGTTTGGTGATTTATTTCTATCGAAAAAAATTGAAAGCTCATCAAAAAAATAATTAGTCTTAGTATATGCGGGATGAGAAGTCGTATCAAACAGTTCCTCCAATATATCGTAGTGATCCTGCTTCAAAGACGATATGGCTTCAGGTAATTCTTTGTTTTTATCAAAGTATAATGAAATAATATGCTCCAGCTTATTGGTTGTCTTCCCCATTGCTGAAATGACAACAACTTTTTGTTTTGGATTTGTAGTTTCCAGAACTTTCGCCACATTTCTTACTCCCTTGGCATCTTTCACAGAGGCACCACCAAACTTATATACTTGCATTTTTACACTAATTAATTTAAATTATTGATTTGATCTTCTCCTAACTGAACTGTTCTCCACTCCTTAAACACTGTGGCTCCATACTTTTCGTAAAAGTCGATTGCATTGGTATTCCAGTCTAGGACTACCCATTCCACCCGCTTTATTTTTCGGGTTTTGGCATACATAATTACAGATTCAAATAAAGCTTTACCCAATGATTTACCACGCATAGGTTTTGTAACGATGAGGTCTTCCAAATGCACTGTTTCTCCCTTCCAGGTAGAAAATCTTGAATAAAATAAAGCCATTCCCATGACTTTGGAATCTACTTCTGCAACAAAGCATTTATAAATGGCTTCCTCACCAAATCCATAACGGTACAAGTCATCCAGAGTTACTTGTACGGCGTCGGGTTCATTTTCATAAACTGCCAGTTCCTGGATGAGCTCCAGCATATCTTCCAAGTCCTCTGGTGTGGCAAATCTGATTTTAAAATCCATAACTCAGTATTTTGGAGTAAAAATAGTCAAGTAGTAATAATAATGAAGGTATTTGATAACCACTTTGCGATTTTTTCTATTTTTGCGAAAACTACAACGTTTTCGTTATGAAAAATACCAATCAAACTCTAGGTGAGTTTATTATTGAAAATCAAAAATCCTTTAAATATACCTCTGGCGAGCTTTCCAGACTTATCAATTCCATAAGACTTGCCGCAAAAGTGGTCAACCACGAAGTCAACAAGGCTGGGCTTGTAGATATAGTAGGAGATTACGGTGGTAAAAACGTTCAGGGAGAGGATCAAAAAAAGCTGGATGTTTATGCGAACGAGACCTTCATACAAACCCTCATCAATAGAGAAATTGTATGCGGAATAGCTTCAGAAGAAAATGATAATTACATCACTATACAGGGGAACAATAAAGATCACAAGAATAAATATGTCGTCTTGATGGACCCTCTGGACGGGAGTTCAAATATAGATGTTAACGTTTCTGTAGGAACTATTTTTTCTATTTATCGTAGGGTTACACCTGTAGGTCAACCTGTAGAAATGGAAGATTTTTTACAACCTGGTAACCAGCAAGTGGCAGCAGGATATATTATTTATGGAACCTCAACAATGCTGGTTTATACAACTGGTCATGGAGTAAACGGTTTTACGCTTAACCCTGCAATAGGAACCTATTATTTATCACATCCAGATATGAAATTTCCTGATGATGGAAGAATATACTCCATCAATGAAGGGAATTATATTCACTTTCCACAGGGAGTTAAAGACTATATAAAGTACTGTCAAAATCAGCGTGATGAAGATCCTTACACATCCAGATATATCGGTTCTTTGGTATCCGACTTTCATAGAAACATGATCAAAGGCGGAATTTATATGTATCCGAAAAGTTCAAGTGCGGAGAAAGGGAAATTGAGGTTACTCTATGAATGCAATCCTATCGCCTTTATTGCAGAGCAGGCAAACGGAAAAGCATCTGATGGGTTCCAGAGAATTATGGACATCAAGCCAACAGAGCTACATGAACGTGTACCTTTCTTCTGTGGGAGTAAAAAAATGGTTGAACAAGCCGAATCCTTCATGAAAGCGGCTCATCCAACTCAATAGTTTTTAATACTTTAGTAATCTTGAGACTCTATGTAGTGGAGATAGAGGTCAAACGAGAAATTGTTTGAAAATAATTTCTTAGACTTTTCTAAAATAGCCTCTGCTTGTTCATCGGAATAACCAAGCCCTACTGCGTACTTAGAAATCAGAAATTCTTCAGCTTCATCCATCACATTATCAACGTAGATAATGCGGAGAAGGTCGAATAGGAATTCCAGGCGTTGGTGTTTAGAATTGATAGCATGAACAGGAAATGAAGCCGGATTTTCTAATATCCGTTCGTAATCTTCTTTGGAAACATCAAATTTCTTTGAAAAACGCTTTAAGAGTTTTTCTTCTATGGGTTTGATGTCACCATCGATAGCTGCAAGGTTAACTAGATTTGCAAAATGGTTTAATTTCGTCGAGTTCCTTATGTTTTCGTAAAAATCTTCTTTGGACATTTTTTAATTGTTTATAATGATAAATATAATATTAATTTCGCGAGAAAATTCTGGATACATTCATTTTTGTAATTTGCATAAATATGAAGAAAAAAATTATCGGCAGACTGGATAAGGCTAACTTTCCTGAGTTAAATCTGAAAGACATTTCCATCAAAATTGACACAGGCGCTTATACATCATCTATTCACTGCGAAAATATTGAAGAAAAAGAAGATGGTTTACATTGCATTTTTCTAGATCAAGAACATCCAGAATACGATCATAAACCCTTTATTTTCAAAACTTATAACAAGATAAGAGTAAAGAGTAGCAACGGTATTGCCCAAAGTAGATATGAAATAAAGTCTAACATTGAAATTTTTGGTAAAGTTTATAAAATTTCACTTTCTTTGAGCAATAGAAAAGAAATGAAACACCCGGTTCTTCTAGGCCGTAAATTTTTAAACAAAAAATTTATAGTAGACCCAGAATTACAAAATCTATCTCATAACACCCATTACCATGAACATTAAAATTTTATCGAGAAATCCAAATCTCTATTCTACAAAACGACTAGTTGAAGCTGCAAAGAAAAGGAAACATGATGTGCAGGTCATTGATCCACTTAAATGTGACTTGGTGATTGAAAAGCGTAACCCCAACATATATTATAAAGGTGAATATATTTTAGACACAGATGCCATTATTCCTCGTATTGGTGCTTCCGTAACCTTTTACGGTACTGCGGTGGTTAGACAGTTTGAAATGATGGGTGCATTTAGTACTATCGACTCTGAAGCTTTGGTAAGAAGTAGAGATAAATTAAGAAGCTTGCAAGTGCTTTCCAGAGCTAAAATTGGTTTACCAAAAACAGTGTTTACCAACTATTCCAGAGATGTAAATGGTGTTATACAACAAGTTGGAGGAACTCCTTTAGTCATTAAGCTTTTGGAAGGAACTCAGGGACTTGGTGTTGTATTGGCAGAAACAAAAAATGCTGCAAAATCGGTTATTGAAGCCTTTAATGGATTGCAGGCAAGAGTCATTGTTCAGGAATTTATCAAAGAAGCTAAAGGTGCGGATATACGTGTTTTTGTAGTTGATGGCCATGTAGTTGGAGCGATGAAGAGACAAGGAAAAGAAGGGGAATTTCGTTCGAATTTACATCAAGGTGGATCGGCCGAAGTGATTGAACTTTCAGATGAAGAAGAGATAGCTGCTATAAAAGCAGCAAAGGCTATGCGACTTGGTGTTGCTGGAGTTGACCTTTTACAAAGTTCTAGAGGTCCATTAATTTTGGAAGTTAACTCTTCTCCAGGCCTTGAGGGTATTGAAAAAGCTACTGGCAAAGACATTGCAAGAAGTATTATTCAATACATAGAAAAAAATGTATAATGCCCCATATAGATTCTAAAAATGTCCTTCACATCTTGGACAGAAAAGTCTTTCCTGGTGAAAAAGCAAGAATAAATTTTAATACAGCCAAGCTCTACACGACTACTTCTGTTGAAGTTCCTGTTATTATACAGCGAGCCAAAAAACCTGGGCCTGTTCTGCTCATAACAGCAGGTATCCATGGAGATGAAGTCAATGGAGTGGAAACCGTAAGGCAGTTTATTTCGAAAGGAATCAATAAGCCCACAAGAGGAACTGTTATTTGCGTCCCAGTCTTAAACGTATTTGGATTTCTCAACATGACCCGTGAATTCCCAGATGGGAGAGATCTTAACAGAATGTTCCCTGGATCTAAAACAGGCGCCTTGGCCAGTAGATTTGCTTACCAATTTGCTTCTGAAATATTACCTGCTGCCGACTATTGTTTTGATTTCCATACTGGTGGTGCTAGCCGGTTTAACGCTGCGCAAATTCGAATTGATAAAACAGATGAAAGAGGCGAAGAGTTAGCTAGAGTTTTCAATGCACCATTTACTGTTTACTCCTCAACAATCAAAAATTCGTATAGGATGACTTGTGTGAAACATGGAAAAACAGTCTTATTGTTTGAAGGTGGTAAATCCAAGGATAACAATAAAGAAATTTCAAAACACGGAGTTGATGGATTGAAACGCATCATGAAGTATTTTGATATGCTAAAATCAAATTTTGAGATCGAAGACCCTGAGGAGAACACCAAATTTATATCGAGCACTTACTGGATGAGAGCAAAATACAGTGGATTGCTTCATATAAAGATTCCAATAGGTAAACTTGTTGAAAAAGGTGAATTTATTGCTACAATAACAGATCCCTACGGAAGCTTCAGACATAAAGTGAAAGCCAGTAATAACGGTTACATCATCAATGCTAACCAATCCCCTATCGTTTACCAGGGAGACGCTATTTTCCACATTTCCAAGGAAAGCACAAATGAATAAAGAGGACTTAAGAAAAAAGTATATCATCTTCAGGAAAGAACTCTCTATTTCTGAAATGGATGATATGAGCCTTAAGATAGCAAACCAGGCTTTACAGCTGGATATTTGGGATTTTGAATTTTACCATTTATTTTTAAGCATTTCAAATCAAAAAGAAATAAATACGGAATACTTATTACAAATCATATTTGGCAAAGATGCCAATGCAGTTGTACCTAAAGTAAATGGAAAAACTCTTGAGCATTTTCTGCTCACAGACACGACAAAACTAAAACTGAGTAAATGGAATATTCCTGAACCTGTAAAGGGAATCAAAATTGAACCCAATCAAATTGATGTCATATTTTTACCCTTATTAGCTTACGACAAACAAGGCAACCGAATTGGATATGGTAAAGGCTTTTATGATAAATTCCTCGTGGACTGCCGACCTGAAACTTTAAAAATTGGCTTGTCTTTTTTTGAACCTGAAGAAGAAAACATAGAAGTTTCTGACCATGACGTAGCACTTGACTATTGTATTACTCCAGAAAATATACACAAATTCAAATCAAACTAATCACACCCACATTGGCCAGAGCCACAGGCTGCGCTCTTGTTTTTTGACTTGAAGAAGAATTTCTTTACCAGATAACTCACCGCCAATAAAAATATAATAAGTACAAATATCTCCTGTAACATAGTTTTATTTTAAAATTTGAAAAGCAATTAAAGCAACTACATAAGCGAAACCGGACATACCAAATAATTGAATCATAGGCCATTTCCAAGTTCCCGTCTCTCTCTTCACTATTGCCAAAGTACTCATACACTGCATGGCAAAGGCGTAAAACAACAACAAGCTAATTCCACTTGCAAAAGTAAATAAAGGTCCTCCAAGGACTGGGTTAGTTTCAGCAGCCATTCTGCTTTTTATGGTTTGTTCATCTTCACTCCCAACACTGTAAATAGTTGCCAAAGTACCTACGAAAACTTCCCGAGCTGCAAATGAACTTATAATGGCTATACCTATTTTCCAATCGTAGCCAAGAGGAGTTACAGCGGGTTCTATTGCTCTACCAGCATATCCAATGTAAGAATTCTTTAACTTGTAAGAGGAAATTTCTGTTTCAAGCTCTTCTGCTGTCATTTCCGAATGGTCAATGGTAGAGGATACGATTTCCTCCGCATTTTCGAATTTATCTGTTGGGCCATAACTCGCCAAAACCCAAAGAATAATAGAAATAGCTAAAATTATTTTCCCAGCTCCAAACACAAAAGATTTTGTTTTTTCTACTACTGTAAGGGCCACATTTTTAAAAATCGGAAGTTTATAATTCGGCATTTCTACCACAAAATAAGATTTGAAGTCAATCTTAAGCATCTTGCTCGCTAACCAGCCTGAAGCAACTGCTGTCACGAATCCCAGTAAATAAAGCAGCATCAACGTTACAGCCTGATAATTAAAAATTCCAAGCCAGCGCTCGTCTGGAATTACCAGACTGATAATGATTAAATACACTGGAAGCCTGGCAGAACAGGTGGTAAAAGGAACGACCAAAATTGTGACCAGTCTCTCTTTCCAACTTTCAATATTCCTTGCAGCCATCACAGCGGGAATAGCGCATGCCGTTCCAGAAACCAGAGGCACAACACTTTTACCACTCATTCCAAATTTGCGCATTATTCTATCCATAAGAAAAACGACTCGGCTCATATATCCAGTCTCTTCCAAAATAGATATGAATAGGAACAAAAAGGCAATTTGAGGGACAAAAATTACAATCCCTCCTATACCGGGAATAATACCTTCAGAAATAAGGTTGGTCAGCATTCCTGCTGGCAAACTTTGTTTTACAAACTCGCTCAAAAAGAGAAAGCTCTCATCAATAAAATCCATTGGATAAGTGGACCAGTCATAAATCGCCTGGAAAATCAAGAATAAAATTGCTAAAAAGATGACATAGCCCCAGACTTTATGGATCAGCAATCGATCAATTGTAGCTCTGAGTCCTTTTGCTAAAGCCAGATCCTTTGTTAGGGTTTCCTTCAGGGTATTATTGATAAATTGATACCTTTTAATGGTTTCCTTTTGCTGAAGTCGTTTTATTTCTGAATCTGATTTCGGTTTAAAGTCGCTTTCAGAAGGAATTCTTTTCCTGTTGGTTTTACCGAAGTTAACATCTTGAGTGATTACCAACCATAATTTATAAAGATCTTGGTTAGGATACGCCTTTTTTAAGGAATCAAAATAATCTTTGTCTATTGCTGAAGCGTCCAAACAAGGATTCAAAGAAATTTTATTGTAATCTATGATGGATTGTTTTAAACTCTCAAATCCCTTATTTTTCTTCGCACTTATTAGATTTACCTTAGTATTCAACCGCTTTTCTAGGAGTTCAATATCAAGTTCAATTCCTTTTCTATCCATACGATCAGCCATGTTTATTGCTAGGATGGTTGGCAATCCAAGGTCTTTTATTTGAGTAAATAAAAGAAGATTCCTTTTGAGATTTTCAATATCGCTAACCACGACCACAACATCTGGATAATCTTTGTCATTTTTATTCAACAGCAATTCGACAACCACATTTTCATCCATCGAAGTCGCATTGAGACTGTAGGTCCCTGGTAGGTCCAGAATGTGGGCCTTGAGGTTTCTTGAAAGCTTTACTATAGCTTCTTTCTTTTCTACAGTGATTCCCGGATAATTACCAACCTTCTGATTTAGTCCTGTAAGGTTATTGAAGACTGAAGTTTTGCCTGTATTCGGATTGCCAACTAAAGCCACATTTATTTGTTTACTCATCCTCAATAAGTTCTACGTTGATGAGCTTGGCAGTCTCTTTTCTAATTGATAAGTAAGTATCATTGATGTTGAGATAAAGTGGATCTCTAAATGGAGCGATCTGTATCAGTTCTACATGATTCCCTGGCAAACACCCCATTTCTAAAAGCTTGAGAGGAATATCCTGAGAGGTCATTTCCCCTATGATAGCTTTCTGTCCCTTCTTTAAATTAGCTACAGTCATCATCTATTTAGATTAATTTTAAACAAAAGTAAGAAGCTTTTTACTTAAATCTGGAATAATATAGAAATATTTAAAATTGACTCAATGAACCTAAATAAAATGAGGTTGTATTTTTCAAAAGCTATTGTAAAGCCTTAAGGAAAAAATTACCTTTGCTGCTTACTAAAACAATTGATAATGCTGATAAAAAACGTAGTTGAGCTTCTGGAAAGTGATCATATTTTACAAGAATATAAAGTAAACGGTTGGGTGAGAGCGTTTAGAAGTAATCGCTTTATCGCTTTGAATGATGGATCCTGCCTGGATAATTTGCAATGCATTGTGGATTTTGAAAATACTGACGAGGAAGTTTTGAAAAGCATAACTACTGGAGCATCAGTATCGGTCATCGGAACTTTAAAGGAAAGCGAAGGAAAGGGTCAACGAGTTGAACTTGATGTCAAATCAATTGAAATTTTAGGAAAAGCCGATCCTGAAGATGTTAAGAAAACGATACTTCAGCCAAAAAAACACTCTCTGGAAAAACTCAGAGAACAAGCTCACCTCAGAGTAAGAACCAACACTTTTGGAGCTGTGATGAGGGTGAGATCAAAACTCGCTTTTGCAGTTCATCAATATTTTAATGATAACGGATTTTACTACGTCAACACTCCGATTGTAACAGGAAGTGATGCTGAAGGCGCTGGAGAAATGTTTAAAGTGACAAGTTTAAATATGAAGGACATTCCAAAAAATGATGCGGGTGAAATTGATTTCTCTAAAGATTTTTTCGGAAAGGAAACCAACCTGACGGTTAGTGGACAGCTTGAAGCCGAAACTTATGCCCTTGGCCTTGGAAAGGTTTACACGTTTGGACCAACCTTCAGAGCAGAAAACTCCAACACTTCCAGACATCTAGCTGAATTCTGGATGATAGAACCAGAGATGGCATTTTGCGATTTGGAAGGGAATATCGATTTAGCTGAAGATTTTATTCAGTATGTTTTAAATTACATTACAAAACATTGTCAAGCTGATTTAGAATTTTTAGAAAATAGACTTCTACAAGAAGAAAAGTCTAAACCAGAAAAGGATAGATCACCAATGCCACTGAGAGAGAAAATTGATTTTGTATTAAAAAACAATTTCAAAAGAGTCTCTTATACAGAAGCCATTGAGATCTTGAAAAATTCAAAACCAAACAAGAAAAAGAAATTCAACTACATCATTGAAGAATGGGGCGCTGACTTACAAAGTGAACACGAGCGGTATTTGGTTGAAAAACACTTTGGTTGTCCTGTAGTTCTTTATGATTATCCTGCCGATATAAAAGCATTCTACATGCGCCTCAACGATGATGAAAAAACAGTAAGAGCCATGGATGTTCTTTTCCCAGGGATTGGAGAAATAGCAGGGGGTTCTCAGAGGGAAGAGCGTTATGATGTCCTACTTTCCAAAATGAAAGAAGGTGGTGTAGACGAAAAGGAGCTATGGTGGTACCTGGAAACCAGAAAGCTTGGAACATGTAAACATTCTGGCTTTGGTCTTGGCTTTGAACGTCTGGTGCTTTTTGCAACAGGAATGTCAAACATAAGGGACGTAATTCCTTATCCAAGAACGCCTCAAAATGCAGAATTTTAAACCAAAAACCTGCATTGAAACTCATGTAGTTGGAAACTTAAAAGAAAAAACTCGCTTACAAGAGTACGGCATAGACATTTTTCAGTCTATCCAGACTAAAAGTGCTTTGAAAAAGACTCTTAAAAAAGAGCTTATCACAATTGATGGAAATATAGCCAACACTTCAAATTGGGTTGAGAATGGGCAGGTTATAAAACTTTTTGCTGAAGAAACTCAGGGTAATAAAAAAGTTTTTAATCTAAAAATTGACATTCTATATGAAGATAATTTTTTGGCTGTCATTCATAAACCTGCCGGATATCCAACCAATGGAAACTATTTCAAGACCATTGAGAATGCTTTGCCATTCAATCTAAAGGAAAGTCCGGAAAAAGATAAGCTTCCATTTCCGCAACCGGTTCACAGATTGGACAATCCTACCTCTGGCATTCTATTGATTGCTAAAACACAATCGGTAAAATCACTTTTATCGGTTCTTTTTGAACATCATAAAATTCAGAAAAAATATTCAGCTGTAGTTTCTGGAGGTTTTGATCATGAGCAAGGCGAAATCAATACAGATATTGACGGAAAAAGGAGCTTGACAAAATTTCAGGTTAGAAAGGCATTTCAAAAAGAGCATAAAATCTTTAGCTTAGTAGATTTATGGCCTGAAACAGGAAGAACACATCAGCTCAGGATTCATCTTTCTTCACAAGGAAATCCTATCGTGGGAGATGCTATTTATGGAGAGAAAAATAAAAACAATAGTCTTTTGCTGCACGCTAGCTCCCTGAGATTTGTTCATCCCAAAACTCAAAAAAGATTATTTATTGAAACTGAGTTACCACATAAATTCGTTAAATTTATTGATGGCTTGAAGTAAAATTTTAGATTTGATTAATGTTGAATTAGTTGATCTAAAATAAAATTCAGCATAAACCATTGACTCAGAACCATGCTAAAACAAAGGCTTAACCTTAAATTATCCCAGAAGTTATCACCGCAACAAATACAGTTGATGAAGTTGATACAGCTTCCTACTTTAGCTTTTGAACAAAGGGTAAAGCAGGAATATGAAGAAAATCCAGCTCTTGATGCTGGAAAAGAGAAAGATGAATTTGAAGACGAATTCAAAAATGAAACAGATGTAGATGAACGTGATGTTATTGAAACTGAATTTGATGTTGATGATTATTTAAGCGACGACGAAATCCCAAATTACAAGCTAAAAGCCAACAATTACAGTGCAGACGATGAAGACAAACAAGTGCCCTATGCCTCTGGAACTTCATTTTCACAATATTTAAAAACTCAGTTACAAACGTTTTCATTTAAAGGAGATCAGGAAGAAATTGCATTTTTTTTGGTAGGTAGCGTAGATGATAGTGGATACATACGACGATCTTTGGTAGATATTGTTGATGATTTAGCTTTTACTCAAAATATATACACAGACGAACAAACTGTCGAGAAAGCCTTGAAAATTGTACAATCTTTGGATCCAGCTGGAGTCGGTGCTCGGGATCTTCGAGAGTGCTTACTTATCCAATTACAAAGGAAAGACAAGACGGAGAGTGTAGATTTAGCCTACAAAATTATAGACGAGGCTTTTGATAAATTCAGTAAAAAACATTACGATAAACTTATTCAGAAATTCAGCATTACAGAAGAAAAACTGAAAAAAGCAGTTGAAGAAATAGAGCACCTTAATCCAAAACCTGGTGCGTCGTATTCTGGAAATAGCAAATCAGTCGAACATGTTATTCCTGATTTTGCAATTCATATTAAAAATGGCGAATTAGAATTGACTTTAAATGGGAGAAATGCACCAGAAATGCATATTTCCAGAGATTATTCCAATATGCTGAAAGGCTATAAAGAAGCTAAAACTAAGACAAAAGAGCAAAAGGAGGCTGTTTTCTTTATCAAACAAAAATTAGATTCTG
>Ga0307937_1000762_pt1 | contig 18564 bp, 15 predicted proteins | sample OrgLakmetagenom3_FD_201814 | JGI IMG/M metagenome (GOLD analysis project Ga0307937, IMG submission 201814) | Saline water microbial communities from Organic Lake, Antarctica - #3 | ecosystem: Environmental > Aquatic > Non-marine Saline and Alkaline > Saline | place: Antarctica: Organic Lake...
ACTCTCCTCCGAACAAAAGCCCTCTCATAACAGCAAATAAGGACAAGCCACAGAAAAGTCTTCGTTTTAACATTTTCCGAAAAGATAAAATTTGTATCTTCGTGTTTAAGATTTAACTAAAATGTGGCCGAGTGCCTATTTGCAAACCGTTGGCAAACATGCGAAACAACCTAAATCCGAATAAAGAAGATGAACTTTAAATGTGAAGAACTGACAATTTCAGACGAGGAACTTGGCTGCACAATAACTTTCTCCGACTCTAAATCCTCTGACAATCAATTCAAGACCGTTGAAGAAATTATGAACTCGGATGAAAAGTATCTTTTAATTCAAAGATCTTATCCAGAAGACGATGATGACGTGGATAACTACCACATCGAATCTTCGGAAACTGACGTTGAACTTCTTTCAGACGACATAGAAATGACCGTGGTACTTGACCGAGAAAGATTTGAAATCGAATGGCCAGGAGCTCATTTGGAAATAGGATTGAGCCTGACTGACATGGAACTTAAGAGTTTAAAAGAAATTCTGGAAAAACGATTTATAGATCGACTAAGACAAAAAAAATAAAGCACGATTTGCCAACAAATAATAAACACAAGGCGGTTAATCACGATTTCGAACGAAGCTTTTGATTGAGAGCGAAAATCTCGTATTTTCACGTCACCTTAATCAACACCGCCCAGCGTTTGTTGACGTTATACTTAATCACTATTTTAATCCGACAATAGTGATCAAGAATGAAAGTTGTAGTATTTCAGAAACACGGAAACACTACTTTGAATCAAGTCTCAATTAGCCGATATGACTATGAATTAGAAAATGAAGATGTTGGAAGTGTATTTACAGCGAACAAAATTGAGGGAATAAAAAATAGTTTTGACAGTTTGTTAATTGTAAATTAGATTTTTAGTAAAAGGTTAAATTTACCTAGCCAAAAAATATTGGGATATTTAATATTGGAACAATGATTTAAAAATCAACAAATAACAACTCAATAAACTCAATAAACACAATCTACAATGATTCGAAATCATTTCATTTTCACCATTTTATTCATGACAGCACTATCACAAACTGGTTGCTCTGCTGATGAGTCGCTAACATTAGAAATCCCCAAAGAAGGACTGAAAGTAGTTCAGCATATTCCTAAAGACTCTTTAGGAAGAGATCAAAATGCATTGTATTTAACGCCACGAAGAATTGCACAGAACGAATTCAACTCGGCTGAGCTCAATACTTTTATTGACACCATGTATGCAATAATGTTGAGAGAGGAAGGGGTAGGAATTGCCGCAAATCAACTAGGGAAGAGATTGCAAATTTTCATCATTGAAGCTATGGTAGATAATCCAAGATACAAAGTGCTCGGATCAGTGACGAATCAGGTTTTTATTAATCCAAAAATCATTAAAGTTTCCAGTGAACGCAAGAACTTTTGGCATGGATGCTTGAGTGCAGATGGAGAGGAAAGAGGAAATGTAGCGACTTTTGAATGGATAGAGTACGAGTGTCAAAATCAAAAAGGTGAGGTTCAACGTGGAAAACTTGAAGGATTTGCTTCAGTAATATTTCAACATGAATTCAGGCACTTAATGAATGGGACTTATTTAGACCACGCCAAGCATTTTCTTACAAAAGATGAACTGGATCATAAACTTGAAACAGGAGAAGTGCCTTTCTTTGAGCTAGCAAACGATACTTTGCCATTATTGATTGAAGATTATCAATTGGGGAAAAACCTTGAAGATTATTGATCGGGAAAAGTTTAAGATCTATAACATAGGTATTAAATTATTTTGGGTTTACCCTTGTCTTAATGGAAGTTTGAAAATAATAAATCAGCTACTAATTAGCCTGAATATTCCATAAACTCATTTTCACGCTGTTTTTGGTACAAATGATTCGGTTTAAATTTCGATTTGATTATCAAATTTCAGTTTTTACTAGATTTTCATATCTTAAAATCTTCTGTAGGACATTTTCGTGTTTATTCAGACATTATTCTTGCTTTTAGTTTTTATGGTGGTCTTCTTAATTGAAGGATAAGTCACTTAATTTCAAACGACATTCCCGTGCATTTTTGACATTGAGTGGGCATGATTTTCCGCTTCCGTTATGCTATTGTCTAACATCTGAATATTTTGATAGTTATAGAATTTTATTCTCATATGAACCTAGGGTACTTTTAGTCCATAGTGGTTCAGTCTTGGCTCTTTCAATCAGTGTCATTCTACTGTTAGACCTAGGTTTTAACCAAGTGTACTTTTTCATTTCTATATCAATAAACTTTTATATTTACCGATGTATACGTTAAGTTTTGTACTTTAGCTAACGAAGGTTGAGTTCAATAATGGCTAAATATCATAGTTTTCCTGCGGGATAACAACGCTTTTTAGCCGGGACATTATAATAATTTATGAGCTAAATAAAATTCTTAAAATATGAATAATTCCTCTTTTGCTTATTGGCGAGTAGAATAAAAACAAAATTTTATTCTACTTTTCAAAATCAAAAATTTAATTTTATAGCATGAATATTTTAAGTGTTTTTCCAGTATTAAGTGTCATTTTCGGACTGGTCTTAATCGTTTTTATTCTATTCAATAAATTTGGATTAGGGAACAATAAAATGATTCGGTATGTTTTATCTTCTTTGCTATTTATTTATGTAATTACAGCATTAGACTATCATCTTTCTATAACGAAGCAAATAAGTGCAACGTATTCGGGATTCACCTATTTTTTCTATCATTTTACAGGATTGTTATTTTACTATTTCATCGCTCTTTATACCAAATCTGAAATAAATATAAGAAAATGGTTACCTATAGTGGTTGGGTATACCTTGCTCAGAATTTTAGTGTTTCTTCCTTTTGATCACAACCAAGATTTACAAGATTTTGTAGCATCATTGGGGACTTCAAACTACGGAATATTAATTTTAGTTGAATATATTTTGGTGAGTTCTATAAATAGTATACTTATGTTTCTTGCATATAAGAACTTGAAAAAGGCCCCATTACAAATTGAATTAAATGAAAGTCAAAAAAATCTTTACAAGTGGATTATGATTATCATAGTCGCAATCATATTCATGCAAATTATAGTTTTTGTGACCACAATTTTAGGGAGTTTAGATATCGGTCATTTTGATTTTTATCTAAAATTTGAAACACTTATCTATTCTATGTTTTTCTTCCTATTCGCCTTTTCTATTATGCATTTTCCAATATTTGCTTATTCTGGAAATTTTGATGATTTATCCACTTCTACTATTGAAAAATATGCAAAATCATCACTAACTGATTCTTCGGAACTTTTTGAGCAAATTAAAGAAGTTGTAAATGAGGAATCACTTTATTTAGACTTCGATTTAAAATTGAATACCGTCGCTGAAAAATTAAATCAATCCATTCATCATATATCACAGGCTATCAACCAAAACGCAAAAATGAGTTTCCCTGATTTTATTAGCAGTTTCAGAATTGAAGATGCTAAAAATAAACTCATGGAGCCTAAACCAGATACAATATTTGCTATTTCTTTAGATGTAGGTTTTAATAGCAAGGCTGCTTTTTACACTGCTTTCAAAAAACATACACAAATGACCCCTACAGAATTTAAAAAACTTCACAAGTTGTAAAATGTGCTTAACTTGTTGATTATAAGTTTATAAAACACCATTGGGAATGCAATTAGAATTAGAAAATTTAATTAATAAAGCGCTTAATAAAAAGAGTCATATTTTTTGTAGGAATTCCATTTAGATGGGCAGTAGGCAGTAAGCTTTATGCTTGTTTTTGCCTTCGTTTTTAAATTGATTACTTTATTTACTAAACTTTCTATCTAAAAAAATCAATTTGATGTATTAAATGCTAAAACTTGCCAATTGCATATAGCCTAAAGCTTACTTCCCCCTAATTACAAACTCCATAGTCTATAAAATACGTTGTAAAATTAAACTCCGAAACTTCAGTTATGAATAAAAAGTTGCATAAAATTAAATTCATGAACCGAGCTTGCGAGCTCAACGAAGTTAATAATACAGGTTAGAGCTAGGCTAGAGCTAGAATTAAAACAAATAATTAGTAATTTAACTGACTGGAAATATTTTGTTTTTGCAGCCACCCTTTTGCTTGTTTACGAGAATAAGAAAAGTCTGCGCAAATTACACACATTTAAAGATCTCAATGGCTGTCTCCCAAACTAAATTTACAAAAGAGTAAAACTTCCCCACCTCAAGAAATAAGAATATATTTACGGTATTAAAAAGTAATTAATAAAACTTGACTTGAAACGACTTAGAAAACACATACAATCTGATATTGACATAAATTCTACAAATAGAAAATTTTATCTTGTTGCATTTTCTGTTTTTACAGCTTTTGTCTTTCTTAACTTTTTTGAACCTTTTGGTTTATATTATCAAGAATCGACTACAAAGGAAGACGTATTTATTGAATTATTTATAGCAATGACTTTAGCTTTTGTTGTATTGCTATTATCTCAATTTGTGATCAGAGTTTTATTTAATATAAATAGGTTTACTGTTGTTTCCTTGTTTTTCTGGTTTCTTTTAGAAGCAGCCTTTGTGGCGTCAGTTTGGTTTGTCTTTGAAGTTTTAGATAAGGATTTTACAGGAAATCTTATAACTGTTTGGTTTGACAACCTTTTGGCTTATGTGTTAATTATGTTTCTACCTTATTTCTTGTATGTTAGTTACATTCACAATAAAGATATCATCAAGAATTTAGAAAATGAAAACAGTACACATAAATCGGTAGAAAAAAATTCACCAGATATTACCCTTAAAGACGAAAACGAGATTGTAAAATTAGTTTTAAAAACAGAAAATCTACTTTTTATACAATCTGCCGATAATTATGTAGAAGTTAATTTTCTAGAAAATGGTGCGCTATCAAAGTCTTTATTAAGAAACTCTATAAAAAAATTGGAACCTATTTTTATGAATACTCCTATTATTCGTTGTCATCGTTCATTTATTGTAAATACCAATAATATCGAACTTGCAAAAAAGACGGCATCAGGTTTTAATTTAAAACTAAATCAGGTTTCGGAACTAACAATTCCTGTATCAAAAAGCTACATTTCTGAATTCAATAAATTTACCACAAAACCGTAACTTTCTGTATATCAACAAATGGTATAAGTGGCTTTTTGCCCCAACTAATGGGGTGAACAACTAAATAGCCCAAAGATTACTTTCTTATCCCTGTATATTAGCCTTAGACCCTTTAAATGTTTTTGCGTTTTTTTGCATCGCACCTTTGCATTGTTTTAAACATTAACAATGTGATCAAATGAAATTATTTAGTATTCAAAAAACCCTTATTAAAAACTTATTAATTATTACGATAAGTTTTATTTCACAGTTTTCTTTTTCGCAAACCAATGTCACTACTTACAATTTGGAAACATTTGTAAATACAGTTCGTGAAAATAATCTGCAACTAAAAATCTCTAAAAATAAGAGCCGAGTAGCAGACTTATCAATTAAGGAGGCGATGTCAGCATTATTGCCACAAATAAATGGACAAACTGAAATAAAACGAAATTTAAACGACCAATTTATCTTTTTTGAGGCTCCGGATTTTGAAAATATTGACCCTATTACAGGTGAAGTTCCTCAAATAGTGCAAAGATTCAAAACAAATTTTAATAATGAATTTCAGGCTAATATTTTGTTAGAACAAAACTTATTTAGCCTTAAAAATATTTACAATTTAAAATCGGCTCGACAGTTTTCTACCATTGGAAGATTGCAAAACGAAGACCTGATAATTAAGCTAATTGCTGAAGCTAAAAAAGCCTTCTTACAAACTATATTAATTAAAAATGTATATCAAGTTAGTCAGGTATCAGAGTTATATGCCAAAGAAAACTACTTAGCGTCAAAAGATAAATTTGAAAATAAATTAATATCTGAATTGGATTTGTTGCAAGCCAAAATACGCTGGGAAGAAGAGTTGCCAAAATTGCTAAAAGCAAAAAGAAATTATTTAATGCTTTTAGGAAATTTAAAACTAATTGCAGGAATAAATCCAAAAGATAGCATTGTAATAGATTACGATCTAGCAAGATATGAATTAAAAGCTGCTACGGTAAATTCAAATGATGTAATTAGCAATAGGATTGACTACCAATTATTGGAAGCCAGTAATCATTTGCAAGAATTAGATGTAAAAAATAAGCAAGCGGAGTATTATCCAACAGTAAACTTAAGGGCAGGTTACAGTTATTTTAGTAGTTCAGATGAATGGACCTTTAGAGATAATCAGAATAAAATCATATATACAGCCGTAACATTTACTGTTCCAATCTTTTCGGGTGGTTTTAGAAAATCTCAAGTAAGTAAGGCGAAGATCTTATCTAATATTACTTTACTAGAAAAAAAAGAAGCCAAATTGAGTATGACCATCGAAATTCAAAATCTAGAATTGAAATTATCAGAAGAATACAAAAGCATACAGGTGGCCAAATCTACAGGAGAAACAGCAAAGAAAGTTTATGAAATTGCTGTTGAAACGGCAAAAAGCGGCCTAATATCTCAACTCGATTTAAGAAGAATAAGTAACGATTATAATAGAGCTGAAATAAATTTATACAACAGCATTTATAATTTTAAGTGCACACAGATTGATTTTAACATCGCAACTGCGAATTACTAAAAAAATAAAAGATGAAAATATTTAGTTTAAAAACCTTTACTTCCGCATTCATATTACTTGCGATTTTTACATTATCTTCTTGCAGTGATGTAAAAGAAGAACAGATAGCAGAACTAGAATTTCCTGTTGAAATTGAAATTCTAAAAAATAAGGAAAGAGTTCGTCAGATTGAATATTTTGGAATCATAAGTTCTAAAATATTGAACTACAGCTTTCTGACTCCCGGGAGAGTGAAATCAATTTTTGTCAGTAAAAATCAATTTGTTAAAAAAGGCACTAAATTGATGCAATTAGAAACAAAAGGTTTCAGTTTAGCATTAAGTGCAGCTATGAAACAAGAAAAACAAGCCGAAAGCGTCTATTTAGAAGCCGAAAAACATTATCAAAATCTTCATAAAGTATTTAAATTAGGAGGGATGTCGGGAACAGATATTGAAAAAGAAAAATTGGACCGTGATCTAAAATATGAAGATTGGGAACAAAGTAAAATCAACAGCGATGCAAAAAATGAAGATTTTAAACAAGCGACACTTATTGCTCAAACCAACGGAATTGTTTCTGATATTTTACCAAAAGTTGGAGAACTTATTGATGCGGGAGCAGAAACAATAATTATTCATGGCAATGGATTATTTGCAGAAACTGCATTGTCGCAAAAAGATTTAGAGATTGTTGAAAAAGGCACAAAAGTAATTGTTGAAATTAAAAACAAAAAAGTAAAAGGCGAGGTAAATTATATCGCTACACTTCCCGATTTTCAGACTTTTAGACATACCGTTAAAATTGATTTCTCAAATGATAGTTCCATAAAAGCAAGTATTGGGCTTACCACAAAAATATATTTTGAAACCGACACGCTTCAAGGAATTTGGATCCCCATAAAATATATTTCTAACAATGGGCAAGACTTTGTTAATCTGTCAGAGAACAACAGATTAAGAAAAAAAGTAGTTCAAATTATTGATTTTTCAGGCGAAGAAGTTCGCGTTACTGGCCTAAAAGAAAACGATAAATTAATTACTAAGGGTGCGGCAAGTATTAAAGAGGGATACAAAGTGAAAATTGTTAAATAGAAATCATGAAGAAAACAAATCAAAATTTAAAAACCTCGTTTCTTTCAGCTCCAATAAAACAGAGCAAGATTACCTTGTTTATTGCAATTGCTGTTGCCATTGTTGGTTTCTATTTTTACAATCTTTTACCAAAACAAGAAAACCCAGATATTGCAGTGCCTGTTGCCATGATTACGACCATTTATCCTGGTGCATCGCTAACAGATATTGAGCAACTTATTACGAATCCAATTGAAAATGCGGTTAATGAGATTTCAGGTTTTGATAAAGTAGAGAGTTATTCGTTTAATAGCGCTTCTATTGTTGTTGTATCCTTAACAAACGACGCTGAGGTAGAAAAATCGTGGCAAGAACTCAGAAGAGTTATTAATGATATTGCCAATAGTATTCCGAAAGATGCCTATAAACCTTACATAGATACAAAACTGATTGAAACCGCAGGAATGATCATCAGTTTTTCAGGCGAAAACTACAATTATGAACAATTATCAGCCTATGCGGAAGTTTTTCAGAAGCAACTCTCCAAAGTTGATGGAGTTACACGTTTTGAACTGATTGGGAAAATTCCACAAGAAATTGAAATTAAGATTGATATTGCTCAACTTCAGAAATATCCAATTTCGATTGAAAATGTAGCAGAAATAATAAAAGCTCAGAATGTCACCTTTCCTGCTGGAGCAATTAAAACCGAAAATGGACAGATAAACGTGAATATTAACAGCCCATTCGGAATTGTAAAGGATATTGAAAATACAATACTCTATACGTCTACAGAAAACGGCAGTTCTGTCAGGCTTAAAGATTTAGGTACTGTAAAAATAGTAGAAAGTAAAGATGTAAAATACAAAACCAAACAAAATGGAAAAAATGCAGTTTTGCTGGCAGGTTTCTTTAAATCTGGGAAGAATATTATCCCAATAGGTAAGGATGTGCGACAACGAATTGAAAGCACAAAGCAAGATTTCCCTGATGATTTAATTATTGATGAAATATCTTTTGAGCCAGAAAGCATAGATAAATCAATTTCTGATTTTATGATGAATCTTTTGCAGGGTATTGCTTTTGTGATGATTGTGGTTTTTATTGCTTTGGGTTCCAGAAATGCAATTATTGTTTCGGTGGCTATTCCGCTTTCAATACTTATCAGTTTTATCGCCATGTGGGTTTTCGATTTAAAGGTTCATCAAATATCTACAACGGCTTTAATTATCTCTTTGGGTTTGCTTGTAGATAACGCCATTGTTGTGGTAGAAGCAGTGCAAGAACACCTCAATAAAGGAAAAGATAAATTACAAGCCGCATATCTGGGTGCAAAAGAAACGGCAAAACCAATACTTTCGGCAACATTAACCACTATTGCGGCTTTTTCGCCTTTATTATTTTTACCTGGTGCTGCTGGCGATTTGTTGGGTGCCATACCAAAAATTGTAATTATTTCCTTAATTGCTTCCTATTTTGTGTCAATGCTGGTCATACCCGCCTTAACCGTATTATTTGCACGAAAGTCTAAAGAGAAAAAAATAAGAAAAAATTATTTGCGAATGTTTTTTATTAATTTCTTGGACAAGGCTTTGACCTATAAAAAGACAACACTTACCATTAGTTTTGTAGTATTAATGTTAGCTTTTATATCAGTGCGGTTTTTGAATGAGGAATATTTCCCGCCAGCAGATAAGCAAACGCTTTATATTGATATTTCTGGCGAAAGTTTCAGTCTAGAAAATACAGAAAATATTGTTGAAAAAATAGAGCATATTATACAACAACAACCCGAAACAAAATCATATACTTCATCTATTGGCAAACCATTACCCCGCTTTTATCAACTGATGGAAGTAAATGTGCAATCCTTGGGATATGCACAAATTAAGGTTGATTTTGATATGGATAAGAGCGAAAAGTTCACTAATAAAAAAGAACTGGCAGCCTATTTACAAAATCAATTTAACGAAAAAATTATAGGAGCTTCTGTTCAAACCCGCTTATTAAGCTTGTCGGGTTCGGGGGGTGGCGCAGTGCTACTTGATATCTCGAGCGATAATATTGATAGAAATATTGAAGTTGCAAAAATGATAAGAGACACACTTCGAAACCTTGAAGGAGCCTATAAAATTGGGACGAGCATAAGTAATGCGAAATACGAATATGTAGCCGATATTGATTTCAATTTAGCAGCGTCGTTAGGTTTGAACCAATACGCTATTCAAAAGCAAATTAATTTGGCGCTGATGGGGAGCGAACTGACAAAATACAGGAAAAATGGAAACGAATTCCCGGTGAACATCTCGGGTGATATATCTTCTATTTCCGATCTTGAGAATTTGGGAATTGTCTCGTCACAAACGCAACAAAAAATCTTGCTAAAACAAATTGCAGATATCAAAATTGAGAAGAAATATCCTGTCATCAGGCATAATAATAAGGAACGAAACATAAGCGTATTTTGCGATGCAAAAGAGGGCTATAGTGCTACCGAAATTGCTAATATAATTGAGTTCGAAATATTACCAAAACTAAATACAAGTGGAACGGATATTACCTTCAATGGAGAGCGGGAAGCATCGAAAAAAGATTCTGGAAACATAGGCTTTGCTGCACTTGCTGCAATATTCCTTGTCTATATTATTTTAATGATTGAATTTAATTCATTTGCACAACCTTTTGTAATACTGCTCACTTTGCCATTGGCATTTATTGGTTCAATTGCAGGTTTACTGGTTACTGGACAACCATTTTCGTTTACCGCAATTTTAGGAATTGCCAGTTTAATAGGTATTGTTGTAAACGACGCCATATTGCTCATTACATTTATTAACAGAGCCAAAGAGCAAGGAATGAGTATTATCGAAGCGAGTAGAGATTCATCCAATCAGCGATTTGTTCCAATTATGGTCACAACAGCAACTACCGTAATGGCGCTTATTCCGCTTTCGCTATCGGGCAACGAAATGTTTGTTCCCTTAGCAGTAGCACTTATGTTTGGTTTAATTGTAGCAACAATTTTGACATTGGTGGTCATCCCTGTTTTATTTACCGTTTTAATTAAGAAATAGACGCATCGAGTTTATCAATACTAATTTTTAATAAATCTTATACAATGAAGAAAATACTATTAACAGCTGTACTCCTTACTCTTTTATATGTGAGTGGGTTTTCACAAACTTTAAACAAAAAAACACTTTGTAAAAAGTGGTATCTCGAAAAGTATGAAGTGATGTGGGTAGATTATGAACCTGAGGAAAAAGAAAAGAACGATTATATTTTGCTAAAAAGCGATATGACTTATGTGGGTTTGGATGAGGGGGTGAAAACATCGGGAAAATGGACTTTCAATGCTGCGAAAAAGTATTTTACTATGTTTAACGCTAAAAAAGAGGGCATAAAATTCATTATTGATGAGCTATCAGTGAATAAGATGGTGTTGAATATTGACATCAAAGAAATGGACGGTGTTGATATCCATTATACAACAAAAAAATAATGACAGGTGAAACGCATCGCATTTTAGGGTATGATTTTGCAAGAGGTCTCGCTATCATTGGAATGATATTCGTCAATTTTAAGACCGTGATGGTAGCGGAAACTGATGCTTATTTGTATCAGTTGGTAGAATTAATATCGGGTAAAGCAGCGGCTCTTTTTGTAGTTCTTGCGGGTGTTGGTATGACTTTAATGTATCAAAGTGCAAAAGCTAAAAATGGTGTTGGTGAAATAAGAAAAGTAAAATTAATCTTAATAAAAAGAGCTGCATTCCTTTTGGTTGTAGGCTTGGGCTATTATTCTATTTGGCCTGGCGATATTTTACATTATTATGGTCTGTATTTACCAATAGGAGTTTTGTTTTTGTCCGTCTCCCGTAACTGGTTACAAACACTAAGTTTTTTGTTAGTAATAGCTTATTCTGCTTTCCTGTTATTCTTTAATTATGATGCAGGTTGGGATTGGAATACTTTAGAATACATCGATTTCTATACCGTAAACGGATTTTTTCGCAATTTTTTTCTGAATGGTTTTCATCCGGTTTTCCCTTGGATTGCTTTTCTACTAACAGGGATTTGGATTGGAAGATTAAATTTTAATGATGTGAAGATAAGACATCGAGTAACCCTATTTTCTCTAACACTATTTGTTGTTTTTAAAAGTATTTCAATATTTTTAATTGATAAGCTAAGTCAATTATCGCCAGCAGAGGCGCTAGACATTACCTATCTTTTAGGAACAACACCAATGCCACCCTTGTTTTTTTATATGATTACAGCTTCTAGTTTAGCCGTTTTCGTTATCTCAATATCCATATACATTAGTACTCAATTATCACATACCCTTTTTATAAAGCAGATGGTAAGCACAGGACAGCTTTCATTAAGCAATTACTTCTTTCACGTTATCATAGGAATGCTTAGTATAAAATTGTTTTTTAAAAAATTAGAATCTGCATTTTCTATTGAATTTACCGTAGTTTATGCAATTGTTTTTAGCATTGTAATTATCGTTTTTTCTCATATTTGGCGTATGAAATTTAGACAAGGCCCTTTGGAGTATATCATGCGGAAAATTACAGGATGAAAGCCAAGGCGAACAGCAAACGCTTTTTTTCCGACCTAAAAACTTCACTTGCTAGTTTTCGGTTATTGTGTTCGTATTTTGCTCGATACTAAGTGACTGAATTTATAACACTAAAAAACTTCATTATATTCTCGGAATATAATGAGGTTTTTTTGCAGGTGTTTATATTTATTATTTTTCAATGGTCACACGCTATTCGCTATTAATGATCCCTTTAGGTGCTAAATTTTAAATTGGTTTGTTTCATTTATTAAAGCATCAGAAACCATAAATTTGAAATACGCAGCATTCTCTTGTTAGATTTTATCTCCTGATTTTTACAAAAAAAGCAGTAATCATGATAGTTTCAGTCAGTATACAGAATAGGGTTGTACATTAATAATTGTTTTTAAGGTATATTAAATGTACTTTTTTATTTACTTAATTATCTGTATACAAGTATGTTGATAATATTCTTAGCGTGTTCCCGATAAAGGAAGATACTATTTTTTGCTTCACATTATAGGGAGAATCACTTTATTCTTCATTGCTAAATATCTTTGCTCCACAAAACATAAACAAATAAAAGCAATTCCTTGGAAAGATTTTGGAATCGCTATTTGAGCATGAATTTTTCAACGCTGACAAAGGTCTAAAGTGATCAATAGAAATTTTAGATTTCAGTTAGCATTAGGAATTAATTTTGAATTGAATTTATTTTAAAACGCAAACGCAGTAATTACAGAACTAAAATTAAAACATTCATACAATGAGTTTCACAAGATTAATATCCTTATTTAAAGGTTCTCAAATAATGACCTTCATTTCCTGTTTTTTTGTATTATTTACGCTCTTTAGTTTTCAAAATATCCACTTAAGCCAAAACCGAACTTAAGCCAAAAGCTGAAAAATCACTTTAAATGAGTGCTCCTAAAAAGCGGCATTTATTACTTAAATTTATACAATGAATCAAATATCAAAAATAATTATGGTCACAATTTTACTGCTCATTGCCACTAATTTTTTGTGGGGGAAAACGAATTATCAAAGTCAAGTTATACATTTTCAATTTCAATCAGACACCATTGAAGGAGTCGTGAATTTACCCAATAAAAAATATAGTATTGGAGAGAAAACGCCTTTGGTTATCTTTGTTCATGGCGATGGAGAACTAGGACGAGATGCTTCCGGCTATTACAAACATATATGGAATGAATTAGCAAAAAAAGGCATTGCAAGCATGTCTTGGGATAAAAAAGGCATAGGCGAAAGTACCGGAAAATGGCTCAATCAATCTATGGAAGATCGAGCAAATCAAGTAATTGCCGCTATTGACTTTATCAAAGCAGATCCTCGTTTTGATTTTTCTTCTATTGGATCAATAGGCTTTAGTCAAGCAGGATGGGTAATGCCGAAAGTGGCTAGCTTATCAGATTATCCTGATTTTATCATTAGCGTCTCTGGTGCGATTAATTGGAAACGACAAAGCAACTATTTAACCCGAACAAGAATGGAGTTGGAAGGTGTTAATAAAGAGGTGATTGAAGCAGGGGTAAGACAAAATGAAATTGATTTCAATCTTTTTAATGCGAATAGTACCTATTCCGACTATGTAGCATACCAGAAAGAAAAATGTAAAAATGAACAAGAAGAGGACTGTGACTTTATGAACGAAGAGCGATTTTATTTTGTCAAAAAAAATATTTCAAGTGATGCAGAGCAAGATTTAAAAAATATTCGATGCCCCATTTTTGGTGTATTTGGTGCAGAGGATTTGAATGTTGACTTTGAAGAATCTTATCAAACTTATGAGCGTATTTTTTCAACAAATAATACTGATAATTACCAATTAAAAATATATCCAGAAGCAGAACACGGCCTATTGAAAAGTAAGCACTTTAGTACTATGCATCTAGGGATTGGTTTTTTAATTAAATTAGAATTATTTGGAAAGCGGGCATTCGTCAAAGATGTTTTAAGTGATATTAGTGCGTTTGTAATTCATAATTCGAAGTAATATTTGGTGAACACATATTTTAATTAATATGTTTATTGGTTCTACCACGAATTTAATGGGTATATATAAAACTTATAATTACATTATTTTAAAAGAGAAAAAAACACTTCCTGAAAATACGTATTATTTAAAATTTAGCTGATGCAGACTAATTTTTAAAATCTGAATTTTTCAATAAATTATTATTAGACTTCGTTCTCCAACAAGATCCTCTAATCATCAAAAATCATAGATTTTTATTGATTAAAGGATGACATTGTATTGGGGATTAGAAGTGAAAAAAGAGGAGTAAAAAAAGTTGATGCGCAGCATCAACTTTTTTTACTCCTCTTTTTTCAAAACACCCTACCTAACAACTGTCATCCTTCGAAAATTGCTGCCACAACTTGTTGTAGCAGCAATTTTCGGAGGATCTTTTTTGTATTAAAACCAAATCTAATTTATAACTTTAAAATGATTGTCTTTCATTAATATCAGGGTAGAACCAAAATAATTAATGTTTTGTTATTTTGTTGTTTGGGCTTAGCATTGCTTCGCCCATACAACATCAAAACCCAATTTCAAATTGTACTCTCCACATCAAACCATCATCAGATAATTGATCTTGGATATAGCTCAGGTCTGTTTGTACTTTTAAACTGTGGCCTGTAAAGTATTTTGAAAAGCCTAAAGTATAGTTGTTTGTCTGTGCTGCTATAAAATCATGTTGCGGATCAAGATAAGTGTATCTGGCAGCCAATTCAAAGTCCTTTTTAAATAAGTAACCCGCTTGGATATTTATAGCTGAACCCGTAAAATAAGAGTGAATGGTGTAATTGTTATTTATGTCTCTAACCCTTGGGTCATTATCGTCTGTTTTTCTATAGGCATATTCTCCCATCATTGAGAACCCTTTGTACTTAAACATGAAATCTGCAAATACGGTAATAAGATCTTTGTACTTTGTGTCTGCGGGGAAAAAGGATCCTAAGTTTGCTCTGTCTCGCGCAACACCATTGTTTTTGTCTAATGCTATAGCAAAAGCAAGTTTTGGCTTTTCTTCTCGCTGCAAATCTGCACTAAAATAGGCACCCTCATTCTTGAATTTACCAAAAGGCCTTATTTCTATTTTAAATGTGGTTTGATACCCTCCCATATTACCACTAATGATATTTCTTCCTTCTCCTTGTGCAAAACTAGCAATTAGATGCAGCCCAAATTGTTTTCCAAAAGTTCTATCATAATGAAAGCTTGCACCGATATCTCTGTCTAAGTTGAATCTGGCATTTAGTAAAGAACGATCAACAAATTGCAAATCTGCTGATGAAATTATTCGTTCGCGATTTCCATCCATTTTGTATTGTCCTACTTTTATTGAAAAGGCTTTGTAAAAATTCCAGTTCAAGAAAGCATCATAAATCATGTTTCCTCCTTCTCCATAATAAGCAGCACCTTCATGATCGATGTCTCGATTAGAGAGTCCAATTTCTAGTTTGTAGGTTAATTTTGGAGAATGGGCGAGACCATCAAACTTTAGCCGGCTTCTTCTTACTAGAAAATTAGAAGAAAGGTCGCCAATGTTACTAAAGTTATCGTTGTTTACTCTCCAGTCCGCTATAAATAAATTTTGAAAACGAAAAGAAGCTTTTATTCCAAAAGTAGAGTCTTTCGCAGTGTAGCGTATTCCATCACCAAAACTATAGTCTTGTAATTGTGCTGTCGAAGAAAATCCAATAAGAAGTAACAAGGAAATAAGGAGAATACGTTTAATATTAAGCATAAATTAAATAATTATTAACATTTATTTCTACTGAAAAACCTTTGTATTACTGGGGTTACAGCGATAAACTATTTTATTTGAAAGTTCAAATATACAGTTTGAGACTAAAATCAAGCGCATTTTAATAAGAAGTTAATAATCTCTTAACATTGTTCTCTTTTTCTTAACCTAAGAGTAAAATAGGCTTTATACAAGCAAGATATTTCTGATGTAACTTTGGAATGTAATAAATGATATTAATACAGAATGAGTAATAAAGCAACAATACTTTTCGCAGATGATGATCCAGATATCTTAGATATGATCTCATATAATTTAGAAAAGGAAGGGTATAAAGTATATACAGCTGTTAACGGAGAAGAGGCCGTAGAGTTAAGTCAGAAAGTTAAGCCAGATTTGGTTTTGTTAGATGTTATGATGCCGAAAATGGATGGTGTACAAGTTTGTGAGGCAATTAGGAGTCAAGAAATGGAAGTTCAACCCTTAATTGCATTCTTAACGTCTCGTGCTGAGGATTATTCTCAAATTGCTGGGTTTAATGCCGGAGGTGATGATTACATCAATAAACCTATCCGACCAAAAGTTTTATTGAGTCGTGTTGAAGCGCTTTTAAGAAGAGCTGGGAGAACAGAGGCCATAAGCAGTGAAGAATCTTTACAAAACAAAGATTTGATCTTAGATTCTGATCGCTTTCTTCTATTATTCAAAGGAGAAGAATTATATTTACCCAAGAAAGAGTTTGAATTATTATCTTTTTTAATGAAAAAACCAGGAATTGTTTCAAATAGAGACCAAATTTTAAGCGAAGTATGGGGAGATGATACGATTGTTGGAGAGCGTACAGTGGATGTTCACATTCGTAAACTGCGTGAAAAAATTGGAGATAAATATATTCGAACCATAAAAGGTGTTGGGTATACATTTAGTGCAGTTTAAAGTTATACTGTTAATTAACCTTGAAATTTCATCCCGTAAAATTACGAGGGTATTTTAGTATTGAATTGTTAAACCAGTATAAAGCGCAATGAAAAATATAAAACCTATACAAATTGTTTTAATTGGCGCAGCAGTTCAAGTTTCACTGCTTCTGATTTTGCTCTTTTTATACCGAAGTTATATTGCTTTTATTCCCTTTTTTGATATTTTTATCATTGCTTCTATAACCGGTGTTTCTTCATTTGGTGTAGGTTACTTTTTATTGAAAAAGTTTATACAAGACCGATTACAGTTGATTTTTCGAATTATTGATCAAGGAAATAATGTAAAGGCAGACCACCTGAAGGTGGGAATGACAGAGGATAATATTGGATTTGCTGCTACAGCTTCAGTAGATTGGGCCAATGCCCGAAGAGTTGAAATTTCTAAATTGAGAGAACAAGCTGATTTTAGACGTGAATTTTTAGGCAATTTGGCACATGAGTTGAAAACGCCTGTTTTTAGTATCCAAGGTTATATCTTGACACTCTTAGAAGGTGGTTTAGAAGATGAAAAAGTCAATCGGAAGTTTCTTGAACGCGCAGCTTTTTCAACAGAAAGAATGGCAGATATCCTAGAAGATCTTGATCAAATCATGAAGTTGGAGGTCAATAGAGTGGAAATAAAAAAGGAGCCTTTCGATATCGTAAAGTTAACAAACGATATTATCTCTTCTTTTGAAGAACAGGCCATAGAAAAAGCAGTAGTTGTTCAGCTGGCCCAAAAATACGAGCCTATTTATGTTAATGCTGACAAGGCCAAAATAGCACAGGTTTTTACCAATTTAATTGCGAATTCTATCAATTACTCTAAAGAAGAAGGTGAAACTACGATTCGTTTTTATTCTGTTAATCAAACTTTAATGACAGAGGTTACAGACAATGGAGTAGGAATTGCTGAAAAAGATATGCCACGTCTCTTCGAGCGGTTTTATCGTGTTGAACAAAGCAGGAACAGAAACGAAGGTGGCTCAGGTTTAGGTTTGGCAATTTGTAAGCACATTATCGAAGCACACAATGAATCCATAACAGTAAAAAGTGAACTTGGTGTAGGAAGTATATTCTCATTTTCGCTTAAAAAAAGTAGTAAGCACAATTAAAGCGAGTGGTGTTTTGGACGCCTTGGACAGGCTTATTCACCGCAGTCACTTAAGTCACGTAATGTCTTTTTAAAATGGTTAATTATTAACGCGATAGGCGGTTTTGTAGCGTTGACTGATAATTCTTATCTATATTAACATCCTCTATTTTTTGAATCCCTAATCTTATTCATTAAAGGCCAAATCTCTAAAATTCGTAATTAACTGCGTTGAGGGCTTCGCCGTTCGTAATTCCACAACTCGTAATTATCTAACTATCTCAATAAATTCACACTCCCTACCACTTCAACTCTCTCATCATCCCTTGCTTTTTTAAAGCTGATTTTATAAATATAAGTTCCTGTTGGAGCAAAACTATAATTAACCATTCCATACGTTCCTTTTGAATTCCTAATCTTACTC
>Ga0307937_1000786_pt1 | contig 18154 bp, 15 predicted proteins | sample OrgLakmetagenom3_FD_201814 | JGI IMG/M metagenome (GOLD analysis project Ga0307937, IMG submission 201814) | Saline water microbial communities from Organic Lake, Antarctica - #3 | ecosystem: Environmental > Aquatic > Non-marine Saline and Alkaline > Saline | place: Antarctica: Organic Lake...
TTTGTACACCCCAAAATCAACGTCATGCTGACCGGAGATGCAAAGTGAAACGGAGCATCGAAGGGAAGCATCTAATTTCCGGAAATCAATCAAGCTCATTGAATATGCAGTTATCTAATGACCTCAATAGTTCTTTATCAAATGCTAATATTTTCCAATTTTGCTATACGACTATCTTAGTGAAACTTTGTGCCATCGTGTCTTGGTGGCCTTCCGGAAGGTCTGCCAGTAAGGCACGAAGACTCTAAATAACACAAAGTTATACCTAAGTTGAGCGGTTTGAACAACCTGTCCCGACTTATTTTCCGGGAAAGTGAAAAAGCGCTTTACTTATCCGCCGAGGCGGACGATTTAGAAATTGTTGTATTTCACCGAATGGGTAGCCTGTCCCGCAGAATTGCGGGAAGGTGAAATGCTTACAATTTCTTTATCGTGAGCGAGAATCGCTCAATTTGGGTTATACTATTATTTGATGTTAACTTATTGAAATTCATCATTTCACTATTCCTATTTTTACGTGCGAAACTTTAGGTATTTAGCCTCGTCTGTAAAGCTTCAATCTTTCCGCTTACAAGCACTCCTTAGCCCCCCTGAGGCGGAGAAATACCACGAAGTCAGTTCTTTGCATGACGACTCTCCCGGTGTCAGGCAGACAACCGGAAGAGTAAAGAGAGCAAAGCTGGTTTTATGGAGAAACACTGACTAGTAATAGCGATAACTCTTCACTTTCGAGATATGCTTAGCCAGCCTTACCACCTGGCTGGTGTAGCCAAATTCGTTATCGTACCACAGATAGATTACCACATGCTTACCATTTTCTCCTACTTTAGTAGCGGTGCTGTCGTATACGCTGGCACAGGAATCGCCAATGACATCCGACGACACCAGCTCGTTGGAAGTAACATAACGTATCTGCTCAATAAGGTTTCCTTTAAGGGATACGGCATGTATGTAATCGTTCAGCGATTCGGAGGTAACTGCCTTTTTAAGGTTCAGCGAGAGGATAGCCAGCGAAACATTAGGTGTGGGAACGCGCACTGCATTTGCCGTAAGCTTACCCTCCAGAGAAGGAATAGTTTTTACGGCTGCTTTGGCGGCCCCTGTATCGGTAATAACCATGTTCAGGGGTGCTGCACGTCCTCTCCTGTTTTTTTTGTGGAAGTTATCCAACAAGTTCTGGTCGTTGGTATAAGAGTGAATCGTTTCCACATGGCCACTACTGATGCCATACTCCTGTTCCAGCGCGCTAAGGGCAGGAACGATGGCATTAGTAGTGCACGAGGCTGCTGACACCACTTTTTCTTCAGAAAGTTCCCACTCTTTGGCATTCTGGTTTACGCCATACACCACATTGGGGATATCTCCCTTACCGGGGGCCGTGAGGAGCACCTGCTTTGCGCCTTTGGCTTTAAAATGCCGTGATAACCCCTCCCTATCGCGCCACACGCCGGTATTATCGATAATAAGGGCATCCTTAATGCCATAGCTTTCATAATCGATATCTTCGGGTTTGTCTGCCGAGATAAGATGGATATGATGCCCGTTTACTATCATCTTTTGGTTTTCGAGGTCTTCCAGTGCTATTCCCTGGAAATTACCATGCACCGAGTCTTTCCTGAAGAGAGATATCCGCTTGTAAATATCTTTCGGGTCTTTACTCCGGGTAACGATAGCGCGAAGGCGTAAGCGCGTGCCATCGCCGGCCTCGGCTATGAGCTGCCGGGCAGCTAAACGCCCTATCCTGCCAAAGCCATAGAGCACAACATCCTGGGTCTTGGTGCTCCGGGGCGACACATCTATCAGGTAGCTAAGCTTATCGTTGATGAAGGCATGCTCATCCTGATATTTCTGTCGTTCTTCCACCCACTCCTTGTTGAGCCTCCCGATATCTATGCGTGCGGGAGCTACATTGATATCATTAATCGCCCTGGCAAGGGCAAGAGAATCGGCAACATCGAGCTTAAAGCCAATAATATTCTCGGCATAAGAATGCTTGTGAAGAATGCTGTGGGCGCCGCGGTCGAGCAGCTGCCGCCGGAAAAGAATGAGCTCGATAGATTTTTCAAACCATAATGTGCCAATAATCTGGATAAATTCCAGTGTTTTGCGCTCGTCCTGAATCCACTTGTTTAACGATTTCTCAAACTGATGGTTGTTTTGCTCACCACCTTTTTGATTCGCTTTAGTTGTCATAGCGTTGATTTTTTGATGTTTTTGATTGATTTATTGAGTTGATTTTGATTGCTTTCTTTATTCCGGGCAACCCTTTGGAGGGTAAAAATATACTTTATGTACAAAGTAAACAAAAAGACAAAGAAAAAGGGGTGAAAATTTTTCCACCCCTTTTGTTAATAACTATTCTCCCAGATAGGCTTTCAGGAGCCTGCTTCTGGAATTCTGTTTCAGGCGCCGTATGGCTTTCTCTTTAATCTGCCTGACCCTTTCGCGTGTCAGGTCAAATTTAGCTCCTATCTCTTCCAGTGTCATGCCGTGAGCCCTGCCTATTCCATAATATAAATTGATGACATCCCGTTCCTTTTCGTTGAGGGTAGCCAACGACCGCTGTATTTCTCGGGTCAGCGACTCACGCATCAGGTCGTCATCGGTATGTGGCGAATCATCGCTTACAAATACATCAAGAAAACTACTGTCTTCGTCATGCGTCAGGGGAGCATCCATAGACACATACTTGGTGGATATCTTCATCGTAGAATCCACCTTATCCTCTGGCAGCTGCATCGACGTAGCTATTTCATCGGCTGATGGGGGCCTTTCGTATTGCTGCTCAAGCTTGGAGGCCTCTTTTTTTATCTTGTTTAGCGACCCTACCTGGTTCAGAGGCAGGCGCACTATGCGGCTCTGCTCAGCCAAAGCCTGCAGGATTGACTGCCGTATCCACCATACGGCATAAGAAATAAATTTAAAGCCACGTGTTTCATCAAAGCGCTTAGCCGCCTTGATAAGCCCCAGATTCCCCTCGTTGATCAGATCGGGTAAACTAAGCCCCTGGTTTTGGTACTGCTTGGCCACGGAAACCACAAACCTGAGGTTGGCTTTACAGAGCTTATCCAGCGCCCGCTGGTCGCCCTGCTTAATGCGCTTGGCAAGTGCCACCTCTTCTTCCGCCGTGATAAGGTCTTCTTTACCAATGTCCTGAAGATACTTATCCAGTGAAGCTGTTTCGCGGTTTGTTATCGATTTAGTTATTTTTAATTGTCTCAATGCGACTCCTTTTTTATATAATAGTTGTTAATTAGATCGTAGCAAGTTATAAATATTCATTTAAAATAACAACTACAATCGAAAAAATATTTTGTTATACCAATATTTTTTATTAAAGACCAAACCCGTAATAGGCTACTGTGCCATTAGGATAAACGCCTTCAATAAGCACTCCGCCCCGTTTTCCTTCTAATATCTCTTTAATATCGCCGGGGGTATTTATCACTTTTTTATCGATGCGGGTGATGATAAATCCCTCTTCTATGCCACTTGCTGCCAGGCGGCTGTTTCTTTCCAGGCTTTTCACTTGCACACCGTTGTCGAGGTTCAGTTTTTGTAACGTTTCCCTGGGGGGTTCTTTAAAAGAGGCTCCAAACAAGGTCACCTCTTCTTCGGGAGCTTTTTCCGACAGTGTTTTATTGCCCCGGCTGTCAGTAAGCGTCATCCGGTAGGTCTTATATTTTCCGTTGCGCTTCACTTCCACATCCACCATATCGCCGGGCCTGTACTGCCCTACTTCACCCAGCAGCTGCGAAACAGAGTTTACCTGCTTATCCTCAATGGAAATAATCACATCACCTTCCTTGATGCCTGCTTTTTGTGCAGCGCCATCTTCAGTAACACCGGCAACATATACACCTTCTATTTTATCTATGCCTTCTTTATCAGACAATTCCGAGGTAACATCAGTAATGCGGACCCCAATATATGCTCTTTGCACGCGGCCAAATTGCAACAGGTCATCCACTACTTTCCTGACAATATTTACCGGGATGGCGAAGGAATAGCCTGCATAGTATCCTGTGCCGGAAGCTATCGCTGCATTGATACCCACCAGTTCGCCGCGCGTGTTCACCAGGGCGCCACCGCTGTTTCCTTTATTCACAGCAGCATCTGTTTGAATAAATGATTCTATTGCCGATGCTGATCCTCCTGCTGAAGGGCCGAGTATGTTAATATTTCGTGCCTTGGCGCTAACAATACCGGCAGTTACGGTAGAGGTAAGATTAAAAGGGTTGCCCACGGCAAGTACCCACTCACCCACCTGCAAGTTGTCAGAATCGCCATATACTATGTATGGCAGGTCAGTGGCTTCAATCTTAATCACAGCCAAATCCGTACTTGGGTCAGTACCCACAATCTGAGCCTCAAAAGTTCTTTTGTCGTTTAACGTTACTTTGATATTATCAGCTTCCTGAACAACATGGTTGTTAGTGACAATATATCCATCTTTGGAGATAATAACCCCCGATCCACTGGCTTCTATTTTGCGCGACTGAGGTTGCTTTCTTCTTTCAAAGAAATCGTGAAAATCATAAAAATGGTCGTACATGCTGGGTTTACGCTCATATTGCGTGCGGATATGTACTACAGCATGAACACTCTCTTTGGCGGCCGTTCTGAAGTCAGGTAAATCCTGCGCCACAGGAGTAGTTTGTGAAGTCTGATGAAACAACCTGTTCTCATTAGCCTCTATTGTTATCTTTTCTCCATCAGGCTCGCTAGCGTCATTACCAACGAAAAAGGTGAATGCAATTACTAAGGTCAGTAAACTGCCTATTCCGGCAAACAAAAAATTTTTCCTATTTAATTTCATGACATTCCTTTTTTTATATTAACCATAAATTTAGCATTTTTGTTTATTCAAAAATCGTACCCTGAAACATCCCTGTTAAAGACGCTATCCACCTCAGCAGCTAAAAACAAACGCAAACCGCCAAGCACCTATTATGTAGCCTGTTGTTAATTAATGTTAAGGAAATCCTTTGCGGTTTTACCCGTGGTTTTTACTACTTTTGTACTTTACAATGACAGAGAGCAGAAATAAGAACCACGAAAAGGCTGACAAAAAGTCAGTAAACAAATATGCAACGCATTCATTTTCATAAATTTCACGGTGCAGGTAATGACTTTATCCTGCTCAGCCACACCGCCAGTTCCGAAGCACCGGACGAGGAAACCATCCGGAACATGTGCCGGCGCCATTTCGGTGTAGGCGCTGACGGACTGATTATTCTTCAGGCTTCATCTGTTGCTGATTTCGAGATGAAATATTACAACGCCGATGGCAGGGAAGGCTCCATGTGTGGTAACGGAGGGCGCTGTGCTGCCCTGTATGCCTATGAGCAGGGAATGTGCAGTGAAGAAATGTCTTTTATGGCTTTTGACGGACTGCACCGGGCCAAAATAATAAACAGCGGTGATAAACCATTGGTCACCCTGCAAATGAGTAATGTCACCCGTATCCATAATGGCGGAGATCATTTTTTTATCGATACCGGTTCCCCGCACTATGTGGCCTTTAAACAAAATATTGAAACTATTGATATGGATAAAGAAGCCAGGCCTCTGAGGCACCACTACCGCAAGGGGGGCACCAATGTGAATTTTATAGAAAAAAAGGGCGCGCACTACCATATCAGAACATTTGAGCGCGGTGTGGAGCAGGAAACACTGGCATGCGGCACAGGGATAACGGCAGCCGCCATTGCTGTTGCTGAAACCCACAGCCCCGGAACAAGTACGATTCCTGTTAAAGCTAAAGGCGGCACGCTGGAAGTATCTCTAACGAAAAGTGGCGGCAGTTACGAAAATATATGGCTGAAAGGGCCGGCAGTAAATGTTTTTGAAGGAACTATAAAATTTATATGATGATGTTTTTGAAAGGAGAGCAGGTATTTTTACGTGCCCTGGAACCGGCAGATGCCAACTTGCTGTATGAATGGGAAAATGATATGAGCTTGTGGCCTGTAAGCGATACCATCGTCCCTTTCTCCCGGTTTGTACTCAGCGAATTTGTTAAGGATGCCACCAGAGACATCTACGATGCGCGGCAGCTAAGGCTTATGATTGCTCAGACGAAAAGTGGCGAGGCCGTGGGTGCTTTAGATCTCTTTGACTTTTCGCCTCTGCACCATCGGGCCGGCATAGGGCTGGTAATCCATGAAAAATATCGCAGAAAAGGGTTTGCCCTGGAAACGCTACACCTGGCACAGCACTATGCTTTTTATACGTTGATGCTGCATCAGCTCTACTGCAACATAGGCAAAAGCAACAGCGAAAGTATCGCGTTGTTCCAAAAGGCAGGATATGAGATCACGGGCACAAAAAAAGAGTGGATGAAAAGGCCTGAAGGCTGGGAAGACGTGCTATTTCTTCAATTACTGAGATGAAACACTATTGAGACACAAAATAAAATATTACAAAACAGATAAACCGTCGCCAATTTTAAACAGATATTAATGCTATTTTTGTAAAAATCAATTTTAATAATGAACAACTTTTATCATTCGAAATACTCCTTTGGCACTTCGAAACCTAAGAAGGAGAAATCAAAAGCCTATAAGGTGATAAGGACCCTTCTGCTTATCCTGTTGCTAATAGTCATCGGCTTTGGGTTTTATATCTATAACGCGATGTTCAAACCAAATGCCTGGACTCCTGACGCTCAACCTGCCAGTCTATATATCGAGCCGGGAGACACCTTCTCTGATGTCAGGAAAAGTCTCTATTCCAACGGGCTTATTATAAAAAGAGGTGCTTTTGAATGGCTGGCCCATCAGAAAGGGTATCCGGAATCCGTAAAGAAAGGACATTACCTGATAAAAGAGGGCATGAGCAATAACGAGCTGATAAATATCCTCAAAGCGGGGCTTGAAACCCCTGTCAATGTCATCTTCAATAATATCAGAACGCTTCCCGGATTCGCTGATCGTATTTCGCAGCAGCTTGTTTTCGAGTCGTCCGATTTGATGGCCCTGCTCACAGACACCACCTACCTGGCGCAATATGAATTTGATACGCTAACTATAAAGAGCATGTTTATCCCCAACACCTATGAATTTTACTGGACGACCGGCGCCAAAGATTTTTTTGAACGGATGAATCAGGAATATGTACGTTTTTGGACCGACGAACGTCAGGCTAAAGCCGAAGAAGCCGGCCTGACAAGGATGGAGGTTAGTACGCTGGCCTCCATTGTGGAGAGCGAAACCAATAAAAATGATGAAAAAGCACGAATTGCGGGAGTATACATGAACCGGCTGGAAAGCGGCTGGCGCCTGCAGGCTGACCCCACCCTGGTGTACGCTATCGGCGACTTTTCCATCAGGAGGGTGCTTAATAAACATAAAACGGTGAATTCACCCTATAATACCTACAAGTATCGCGGACTGCCACCAGGGCCCATCACATTTCCCTCCATAGCATCTATCGATGCTGTACTCAATTATGAGGAGCATGATTACTATTATTTTTCAGCAAAACCTGATTTTTCAGGGTATCATATATTTGCCAGAACTAATGCACAGCATCAGCAGAATGCCAGGGAATATCAAAAAGCACTCAACGAAAAAAAGATATACGATTAAGCTGACGTAACGCCAAAGGTTCGGCAGCATTCACTATGAAGCAAATAACAGGAGATGAAGAAAGCATTTAAAGCCTACGATATCAGAGGCGTCTATGACAAAGACTTCAATAAGGAAGATGTATATAAAATAGGTTTTTTTCTGCCCGGACTGCTCAATGCCAGCGAGGTGCTGGTGGGCAGGGATGTACGCCACAGCTCTGGCGAGGTGTTTGAAGCCTTATCCGCCGGCATCACCGATGCCGGAGCCCATGTAAAAGATGCAGGCTTATGCACTACTCCCATGGTATACTGGGCTACAGCCAGATATGGCTTCAAAGCCAGTGTGCAAATCACCGCCTCGCACAACCCAAAAGAATACAACGGGCTGAAAGTATCCAGGGAGAATGCCCTGCCTGTTGGCTACGACAGCGGTTTAAAATCGCTGCTACAGATGGCTCAGAATAATAACGTTACTGTGGCTGCTAAAAAAGGGGCTGTTTCGCGATTCGACTTCAGGAAAGATTATATTGATTTTCAGAAGCAATACCAGAAAAACACCTCGGGATTAAGGGTGGTGGCAGATTGCTCTAACGGCATGGCAGGCATCATCATTAAACAAATAGCCGGAAACGCTGTCAGCTACCTCAACTTCACCCCCGACGGCAGTTTTCCGAACCACGAGCCCAACCCGCTGGTGGAAGCTAACGCCGAAACACTCAAGCAAGCCGTAATAAACAGCGGCGCGGATGTTGGGGCGCTTTTCGACGGGGATGCCGACCGCGCAACCTTTATAGACGAGAAGGGGCGCGTTGTTTCGCCGGATTTGATAATAGCTGTTCTGGGGCACCATTTTCTTAAAGATGGCCACAAGTCTACCCCTGTGTTGCAGGATATCCGCACTTCTAAAGCTGTGGGGGAATACCTTGCTCCCATGGGCGCCCGCATGCATACCTGGCGCGTAGGCAGGGCCTATGCAGCGCTGAAGCTCCGTGAAATCGATGGCTCCTTTGGGGGGGAGCTTGCAGGGCATTACTATTTTAAAGACTTTTACTACTCTGACAGCGGAATATTAGCGTTCACCTTTGTTACCAACATCCTGGCAGACTTTAAAGCAAAAGGGATTTCCTTTTCCCAACTGCTCGAGAGCATCTCGCCCTATGCCAACTCAGGAGAGATCAATTTTACGATTAATGAAAAACATAAAGCCATGGAAGCTGTGAAAGATCATTTCATGCAACAGCAGCAGCCTGACCATTTTTTTGATTTCGATGGGTACCGCCTTGAGTATCCGGAGTGGTGGTTCAACATAAGGCCCAGCAATACAGAGCCCTATCTGCGTTTCCTGGCAGAAGCCAAAAACGAAGACCTGTTGGCAGAAAAAATAGCGGAGGTTAAAAAAATCCTGGAAGCATTCAGTTAGGCAACACGCGCCATTACCGGCATCCGTTACTATTAAAACTTATCTACCTTTGCAGATTTCATGGCAACAACACATGCAAAATTAGGTACCGACAGCATCAACAAGCTGCTTTTAAGGCTTTCTACACCAGCAATGCTGGCGATGTTTGCCACAGCGCTGTATAATATCGTAGACACTATCTTCATTGGCCGTGGGGTGGGTTCTATGGGAATTGCGGCGGTGGCTATTGTGTTACCCATAGTAGGTATTATCAACTCCTTTGCCCATATGGTAGGCATCGGATCTGCTTCGCTGCTTTCGCGTTCTTTGGGGGCTAAGCGCTATGAACAGGTGAATACCATTGCGGGGAATTCTTTTGTTTTGATTACACTTATCAGTTTCTTTTTTGCCACCGTAGGCATTATATTTAACGAAGAGGTGCTGCGCCTGTTTGGAGCCACCGACAAGATAGTTCCTGTGGCTAAACCATACAGTCAGCTCATCTTTGTATCGATGATATGGTTTCCTTTTTGTGTTTCCTCTAACAACCTGCTACGTGCCGAAGGCAATGCCCGTGAGGCTATGAATGCCTTGCTGCTGGGGATGGTGGTGAATACGGTGCTGGACTACATCTTTATATTTCCCCTACAGATGGGTATGCAGGGAGCTGCTTTGGCTACGCTCCTGGGAAAACTTGCCAACCTTGCCTATATTGTCTACTATTTTAATTCTAAGAAAACGATTATCCGCATAAAGCCCGAGAACCTGCGGCTGAAGAAAAGTATCGTCAAAGAAGTTACCGGCGTTGGAATGTCAGGGTTAGGCATGCGCTCCTCCGGAAGCATCGCCGTAATCACGCTCAACCACACTCTGGGCAGCCTGGGCGGCGAAATAGCCATCGCTGCTTTTGCTATTATCTACCGTGTTACTTTGTTTATAGCGATGCCACTTTTCGGGTTAAACCAAGGCATGCAGCCCATTGTGGGCTTTAATTTTGGGGCCGGAAAGCTTGCCCGCGTCAAGCAAACTATCAAGACAGGCATGTTATATGCTATCCTTTTCGGGGTTTTTATTGTGGGTATCGCCGAGCTGTTTCCTAAAGCCATCTTTTCTGTATTTACGAACGACAAGGAGCTTATTGAATATGGTACCGGCGCTTTTGTAACCGTAGTGTCGATGATGTGGGTAATGGGAATTTACACCACCGGCACGGGTATTCACCAGGCGCTGGGCAAAAAGACATCTTCATTTATCCTGAGCATTATGCGTTGGGTGCTTCTGATCATCCCGCTGGTGCTTATCCTTCCAAAATTTCTTATTCCTTCGGTAGATGGTATATGGCTTGCCTTTCCTATAGCCGATCTGCTGGCCGCCCTGATCACATTACTAATATTAAGACGCACATTAAGGATTCACGGCATATTATCGCCTTCAGCATCCAACGGGAAACATTAACTGCCAGGGCTTCCATGCATTTCTCTCCCATCAAAAAAAGAGATATGAGAATAAAGGACTTTAATCATTATGTAGCTGCTGAAAATTAATTCTTATACCGATTACTATTTGAATTTTGCATTTATTTCCCCAAGGCTTTTGGCGGGGCGGGCGTTTCACTCCTAAAGGCACTTCAAATATTTATAGGCATAAACCACTGCAAAAATCAATACCGAAAGCTCGGTATTGATTTTTGCAAATGGTATAATTTCAATGTTTCGCTGAAGCTCACTTTGAAATACAATTGGTATTACCGGCGGTGTGGTGGATTAGAAAAACGCCCCGCCCGAAAGACTGATATCCTTTTGGCGGGGCGTTGGTGACTGTAATATCCACTTACAGTTACAGATAACAATTACCTTGTTTGTTAGCTTTACTCATCAAAGTTTTTATATGTATGCGTTGTGCAATATCTTACCCTCAGCTTTTTCATGGCGCGCTTCTCTTAAAAACAAACAATCAGTGTTTTACAAGCTTAAACCCATGCACCACTTCAATTTTTATTCTTTTTGATTATTTCAGCCACTTATCCAACCACTTAAAAAACTCGCGCTGCCACAGTACGGCATTCTGTGGTTGTAAAACAAAGTGCGACTCTTCCGGAAAAAAGAGCAACTTACTGGGCACACCCTGCAACCGGGCGGCATGATAAGCCTCTATGCTCTGAGTGTAAGGGATGCGAAAGTCATTGCCGCCAGTGATAATCATAATAGGCGTATCCCAGTTTTGCACATAGCGGTGCGGCGAAAACTGATAACTCTCCGGCGCAGGCTCTTCCCAGTAGGGGCCGCCAATATCATGGTTGGGAAACCAATACTCTTCAGTGCTTCCATACCAGCTTTCGAAGTTAAACATGCCGCAGTGCGAGATAAAAGCGCTGAAGCGATCATCGTGGTTTCCGGCCATCCAGAATACTGAAAAGCCTCCATAGCTTGCCCCTATAGCTCCCAGCCGATCTTTATCAACAAAATCCTCTTCGGCAACCGCATCAATGGCAGAAAAATAGTCCTCCATATTTTGCCCGCCATAGTCGCCGCTAATCTGGTCATTCCATTCCTGACCAAAAGTGGGGAGCCCCCTTCTATTTGGAGCCATCACGATATAGTCGTTGGCGGCCATCATCTGAAAGTTCCAGCGGTAGCTGAAAAACTGGCTTACGGCACTCTGGGGGCCACCCTGTGCATATAGCAAGGCAGGATATTTTTTTTCAGGGTCAAAATGCGGCGGATAAATCACCCACGTCAGCATTTTCTTATCATCGGTAGTCGTTATCCAGCGCTCTTCCACTCTGCCCATCGCAGTATTATCCAGAATTTTCTTGTTGGTAAAAGTCATTTGCGTTTCGTTGCCCTTTTTATCTATTTTAAAAATCTCTGTGGGCATAGACATTGACATCTTTGTTCCTACAAGATCTTCTCCGGCAAGGGCAATTGACTGGTAGTTATGAGCTCCTTCGGTAATCTGGTGGAATTTTTGTTGCTTCAGGTCATAATAGTAGACCTGGTATGTGGCATGGATCCCGCTGATAAAATAGATACGGTAGCCCTTGCTGTTCCATACAAACGAAGAGCTGCTCTGGTCGAACCCTTTGCTAAGGTCGCGGAAAGTATCCTTATCAAAATCATAGAGCATAATCCTTTGCTTATCCGACTCAAAACCGGGTGTTTCCATGCTCCAGAAAACCAGTTTTGACCCGTCGGGAGAAAAAACCGGCGCTTTATCGTAGCCCTCAAAGCCATCCTGCGTAAGGTTCCTTGTTTTTTCTGTCTCCAGGTTGTAGATATAGATTTCAGAGTTGGTACTTACGCTGTAATCCTTGCCGGTAAGTTTTTTACTGGTATAAGCTATTTTTTTGCCATCGGGGCTCCAGGCAATCTCTTCCATGCCGCCCCATGGCTGAGTGGGCGCATCATAACGCTCCTCTTTCATAATGTCCTGACCTTCTTCCACTTTTCCATCCCGGTAAGGAGAAACAAAGATATGACTATACTTGTAATCATGCCATTCATCCCAGTGGCGGTACATCAGATCATCAATAATGCGTGCATCCGCTTTCGGCAGGTCAGGATGCACCTCGTTGGCAGTCTTGTCCAGTTTTACCATCCGCGTGTATAAAACATGTTTCAGCCCCGGGGCATAGGCAAATCCGGTAATTCCGCCTTCGATAGTGGTTACCTGCCTTTTATCTGTGCCATCCGGGTTCATCTCCCACATCTGTGGTGCTCCGCTTTCGGTAGCGATAAACCCAATTTTTTTGCCGTCGGGGCGCCAGACAGCATTATATTCCGAGCCGCTGAAAGCGGTCAGCCGCCGCGCTGATTCAGCTTTCTTATCCAGAAGATACAAATCCCTTGCGCCACTATTTTGCTCCAGGTTGTATTCCGAAACACCATACAAAACCTGGTTCCCGTCCGGAGAAACTGTCACTCCCCCCACACGTTTAAGCTTCCACAGCTTTTCCGGTGTCAACACATCGTTTTGGCCAAAAACCGGTGCGATAAAAACTAAGGCCATCAAAAAGGCAATCCCATTTTTTAATCTCATAACTATTTGTTTTAGTGCTTTTTATTACTCTTTGTTGAAAGAAAACTTGCTTTTACGCCTCACATCTACTTATATTTTTATAATTTTAAGGCGGTATTTTTTTAACAATTATCAAAAATACGCAAAATTGGAGCGATTCAAAAAAATACAACAAAAACTATTTAATGACCGGCTGCGGCACATCGGCCGGTATTTTTCAGGTGACGAGCAGTCGCAAAAGCTCTCCATCCTGATTGTTGATGATGAGAAGATTCATCAGCTCATGCTGGCTAACCACCTGAAGAAAATGGGCTACGCTCCGGATATTGCCAACAATGGTTCAGAAGCCCTGGCAATGTGTGCCGAAACAGCTTACGACCTCATCTTTATGGATGTTGAGATGCCCGTGATGGATGGAATAGAGGCCACCCGCCATATAATTAATACTTCAAAAGCAACGGTGCCGGTAATTATCGGCTACACCTCTTTAAACGACATGCACACCATAATAACATGCGAATCCTCAGGAATGATTACTGTTTTGAAAAAACCGGCATCGGCAGACACTATCCTGAAAACGATTTCGGAATATCTTCCTGTGTCAAGGCTTAGGTAGCTAATACCTAAGTTGAGCGGTTTGAACAACCTGTCCCGACTTATTTTCCGGGAAAGTGAAAAAGCGCTTTACTTAGGTTTAACCCCGATTTAGAAATTGTTGTATTTCACCGAATGGGTAGCCTGTCCCGCAGTATTGCGGGAAGGTGAAATGCTTACAATTTCTTTATCGTGAGCGAGAATCGCTCAATTTGGGTAATAGTTATGTTGATAATTTCATACTTTTGCAGATAGATATTTTATAACTAAACTCAATTTTATTATGGATAATCCGGAAAAATATTTAAACATTTTGTATGAATGGATTGTGACTAATGGTATAAGCCTTTTGTCAGGCATTCTGCTGCTTATTGCAGGGCTATGAGTCATCGGCATCATCACGCGTTCTGTTGCACGCCTCATGGAAAAGCGTGACTTAAACCCCTCGCTCCGGCCTTTTATGAAAAGCCTTCTGAATGTTACCCTTAAAATATTATTAGTGATAACGGTGATGTCGATGATAGGCATCCAGATGACCTCCTTCATTGCTATTCTCGCTGCTGGCGGACTGGCCATAGGTATGGCGCTTTCGGGCACACTGCAAAACTTTGCAGGGGGTGTTATCATCCTCGTGCTAAAACCCTTTAAAGTGGGTGATTACATCACTGCCGCCGGCCACAGCGGCACGGTAAACGAGATACAGGTGTTTTATACCATACTTAAAACGGTTGATAATAAAACTATCATCCTGCCCAACAGTTCGGTATCTAACAACTCCTTGATTAATTTCTCTGTAGAGCCTACTCGGCGCGTTGACCTTGAATTTGATATTGGCTATGGCGATGATATCGATAAGGCCAGGGAAGTGTTATGGGCTATCATCAAAAGTGACAACCGCGTATTTGAAGACCCGGCCCCGATGATAGCAGTAAAGGAGCTGGCCAACAGCTCGGTAAATATCGCGCTAAGGGTGTGGCTGAAAGCGGAAGACTATTGGCCCTATTACTGGGAGATCCATGAAAAAGTGAAGAAGGCGTTTGATAAGAACGGGATTTCTATTCCCTTCCCACAAACCGATGTACACCTTTATAAAAGTGAAACAGGCAATGCCTGAGATAATTATCAGACAACCCGGTAACATCGTGAAAGCATGATTAAAATAAAAAAGGGGGGCTGACTATCAGCACTATCATTAATCTTAAACAGATGCAATTATCATGAAGAAAACAGTACTTCTATATCTGGCACTTTTTATGGCCTGGGGAGCAGCAGCACAAAGCGAAAAAGATACCACCTGGAAATCAGGTACCAGCGGAACGATAACCTTTTCGCAGGTATCCCTTTCTAACTGGGCGGCAGGAGGCGAAAACTCCTACTCTGCCGATGGGCAGTTCGACTTTTTCGCCAACTATAAGAAAAACAAAACCTCCTGGAAAAACACCCTGAACACAGCCTACGGACTGGTAAAAATAATTGATGATAACCTGAAAAAGTCCAACGACCAGGTGGATTTTGAAAGCAAGTTGGGATACGACGCCGCAAAACTATGGAACTACAGTATAATGTTCAATTTCAGGACCCAGTTTACTGAAGGATATAATTATGGTACTGAGCCCCGAACCCTGATCTCTGATTTTATGGCCCCGGCCTATATGACCCTGTCGGCAGGTATGGATTACCAGCCCAGTGAGCACCTTTCGGTATTTTTGTCACCACTGTCAGGGAAAACCACTATCGTAAACAACGACTCCTTGTCGGATATCGGCGCCTTTGGAGTTACTCCGGGAAACACCTCGATGCATGAATATGGTGCTATGGTGAAGGTGAAGTTCGAAAAGGATATCGTAGAAAATATTAATTTCGGGACAAAAGCCGACTTTTTCAGCGCCTATAACAATAACCCGGAAAATATTGATGTAAACTGGGAAGTAATGATCAATATGAAAGTGAATAAATACTTCTCGGCCAACCTGCGCACACACCTTATTTATGACCATGATACCCGCATTGCTAACAACGCAGGGATAAAAAAACCACGGGTGCAGTTTAAAGAATCCTTTGGCTTTGGCATTCGCTACCAGTTCCCGGAAAAAACAGAATAACGGATAGTTAGAATAGCATTAGGGAAGCCACCTCCCTTTTTTTTGCGGAAATAGGTGTTTATGGATTTGTGTTGGGGTAGTCTTAATATTTTCAGGCACGAAAAAATGATAAACCGGTGGTATTGTAGCTACCTACTTACTTTGGCAAGTATGCTTTTGCCGGCATTTGTCCTGAAAGCTGCCCAATAATCGCGATAAAGAAGTCCAACAGAGGATAAAAGCTTTTACTGAGGATGGTCCATTGATGCAGGCTTAATAAATTCAGCCTCGTAAAACGGGATGGCAATGTTAAAACGATCTTCCCGCAATAACTGAAATCCTGATGCCGCTATCATTTTATCGGTGGGCCGGTTGAGCTGACATCCCTCTCCGATTTTTTCCCATACCGGGGTGATCATATCCTGCATTTTTCCGGCAGTGTGATTATGCGACCTGATATGTTCAAGGATCAAAAGCCGCCCGCCGGGTTTAAGCCATTTCCTGAAGTTTTCCAGGGCTTTTTCAGGATCCGGAACGGTGCACAAAACCAAAGTGCATACGATAGTATCCGTAGAATCCGGCGCCACTAACTTCTCCATTTCAGGATATCCGCATCCGGTGTTATGAAGGGTGAACCGGTTTGGAAATAACAATACATCCCTTTTCTTTCTGGCTCTCGGTATCATGTGTGGAGAGGGTTCTATGCCTACATATTCCACATCCTGCCTGTAATGTTTAAAGTTGACTCCCGTACCTACACCAATCTCCAGCACTTTTCCCTGAGCCCTTGATAAAAGCCTGGCGCGCCGCGCATTCAGGAAGAACTTTTCCAGGAAAAACATAAATGAGTCATATAATACTCCAAAAGTCCGGCTAAATCTCATACCCCATCTTTTTCCATTTTACAGCTACTAAAATCCTTCTATAGCGATGGGTTTGACTTACTGTGGGATGAAAAACATCCTCACATAAACCCCTTGATATTTAACGATATCTCACATTTTTTCCCATGCTGCCATATTAAAAAACGGGAAATCCTGTAAACCAGAATTTCCCGTTTTCCTGTAGCGAGACCGAGAATTGAACTCGGGACCTCCGGGTTATGAATCCGACGCTCTAACCAACTGAGCTACCTCGCCATTGTTTTGCGGGTGCAAATATAAAAATCAATTTTGAAAAAACCCGTCGGATGTCTGATTTATTTCCTACCCTGATGAGCGCTTTTCTGTAAAAACCACACCCTTAACACTTAACTCATCGAGAATAGTTTTTACCTCCTGCGGTGTTTCTGCTAATTGCTCGGCCCCAAACAAGCCTTTACGGGTAAACCTTCCCTTCGCTATCAGGCGGGTTACGGCCGTGGCTGCATATCCTGTAGTACGCGCCATAGAGTGAATATCTTTTTGCCTGTCGTATGTATCATAAAGGTTCCACTGCACTTTCTGCTGTTTTCCGTCCACTAATCCTTCTACCGATATTCGCATTACGGTAAAATCCTCCTCCCCTTCATGGAGTTTCCACATCGGGAGCAACAACTGCGAAGCCACATCGAATGGCTTAACCAACTTTCCGGCGACTTCCACCGGCTTTTCATCGAAAAAACCTATCGTTTTCAACAGTTGGATTTTCTCGGCATATCCCGGGTAACGGAGGGTCTTCTCCACCATATTTTCGGCCCGCAGAGAGGTGGTCAGGCTCCGCAACCCATCGGTAACAAAAGCTTCCAGGGATCCCACCTCATCAAACTCCATAGCCTCCAGCCCGCTTAGTGGCTGCACCTCCACCACCTCCCCGTTTCTCACGATGCGGGCAGGCCGAATGTATTCTTCCAGGACATCGGCCGGAGAGAAAGGGGCTTTATATTCGAAGGGCTTGGTACGAATCAGCGGCAAGCCCCCCACAGCTATCTTCACCTCCTTCACCACGCTAAAATCACGTGCCGCATAAGCTGCCAGAAGGTTACTCATGCCCGGCGCCACGCCCATATCGCAAATAACCGTCACCCCCTTCTCTTCCGCCAGGCTTTTCAGCAATAGCATATCCTCAGGAAAAAAGGAGATATCTACCACGCTTTTACCCGCTTTTATCAGCCTCTTCAGGATTTGAAACCCTATAGCCCCGGGCAAAGCGTTTACCACCAGCTCCGCTTCCTTTACAGCTTGTTCTAAAACACCACTTTGTGTGACATCCATTTCCTTTTTCAGGATAATGCCGGGCAGTTGGTCAAGGTTAGTTTTTTGATTATCGACAGCCGTTACGGCAAATTCTCCTGCGGAAGATAAATCGAGAATAATAGCACGCCCTACCAGTCCGGCGCCAAGTACAGAAATCTCCATAGCTGCAATTTTTCGATGAAAATACAGTTATAGAGGTCACTATTTAGCTACATATTAATTGAGCGTGAGTAATATTTTTAGTGGTAACCATTCTCCTTATTAAATTGTTGAAAATAGTTTCCTTGCTTTGAGAACGATTAATGCGATAGGAAAA
>Ga0307937_1000808_pt1 | contig 17781 bp, 16 predicted proteins | sample OrgLakmetagenom3_FD_201814 | JGI IMG/M metagenome (GOLD analysis project Ga0307937, IMG submission 201814) | Saline water microbial communities from Organic Lake, Antarctica - #3 | ecosystem: Environmental > Aquatic > Non-marine Saline and Alkaline > Saline | place: Antarctica: Organic Lake...
TAGCATTTTTAGTAAACGGAAATAAAAATACAATAGTTGAAATAGAAAGCATAAGTCAAGATAAATTAATACTACAAAATGAAGTTTTAGAATATTTTGAAAAAGGAACTTATATTATGCCTATATTAAAAGGATATATAACAGACGGTATAAATATAGATAGAATAACAAATGATATATCAAGAATGTCTTTTATGTTTAGAACAAAAGATAATGATAACTTAAACTTAAATATATTTAATAATGTAAACCTACCAGTGCATAAATCAATTCCAGTAATGAATATAATGCCAGAAAGAGCAGGGCATAGAAATGTTTTTGAAAATGAATACGAAATAGTGGAATACGCTTACGGACCAAGATATGTTAAAAAGAAATGGCAAAAAGCAGAGAACTCATTCGTTTATAGTTTTATAAATATGAATAAAGAACAGCAGTATAATATAAAAGCACTTATAAATTTTAGTAAAGGAAGATTGCAAGAATTTTGGTTACCTACTTGGGTTCGTGATATAAAATTAAAAAGTATAATAGCACCAAATGAAACTCAAATAAAAATGTATTATAATAATCTAGCAAACAGCTACCAAACATCAAATTACAACATAAGAATAATGCTTAAAAATGGAACAGAGTTTTATAGAAAAGTTTTAGCATTCCAAAATAGCCCAAATGAAAATGAGGAAATAATAACAATTGAAAGCCCTTTAAATACATCTATAACACCAGAAGATATTGAAATTATAGATTTTATTGAAAAAGTAAGATTTGATACAGATGTTTTCAACTTAAACATAATTTCAAACGAAGTAAGCCAAATAAACCTAACAATGAGAAGTTCAGTATGAGTTTTTTAGACGCAATAAAAAATAAAATAGTACCTTCAGTTTGTGAAGTATATGAAATAGCCTACGGAACTAATTTCTATTACTATACAAGCTCAGATTATGACTTTAATTTTTCTGGGAATTATTACATAGCAAAGGCAATAAAAAGAAGCTCAATTAAGCAAAATGAAAACTTTTTTGCAGGAGAGTTAACCTTTTCATTACCAAAAACAGATGATGTAAGTAGAATCTTTAGAAAAGAATTTAATTTACCAATATTTTTTAAAATATATAGAATAGATAAAAATGATGCTTCACAAGAAAAAGATTTAACATATACTGGTTTTATAAACAGTGCTGAAAATGATGAGGTTTTAACTACATTTACTTGCAACACAAACGAAATAGAGTCACAAAATACAATAGGTCAATACAGATACTCAAGACTATGCCCAAATGATTTATATAATCATAAATGCAATGTTATAAAAGAAGATTATACATTTAAAACAACAATAACAGGAATATCAGATCAAAAAACATCTTTTCAAGTTACAGACTCAAACGGAATAGGAGCATTACCAGAAGATTTTTTTAAAAATGGATTCATTCAAGGTGACACATTTAGCTCAACAATAAATAAACATACAGGACTTAATATTAAAGTAAACCACCCTATGAAATTACTGAAAATAGGAGATACAATAAATTTAGTTGCAGGTTGCAATAGAACATCTGATGAATGTAAAAATAAATTTAATAATTTTGAAAATTTTTTTGGATCAGAGCACGTTCCAAACAGCAACCCATTTAGAAAAACACTTTAAAGGATATAATTATGGCATTACTAATAGCAGCACTTAAAATAATAGTTACAATGGCAATACAAGCCTATTTAGCAAGACAAGATGATATAGAAGGTCCCGGAGCAAGTAAATTAAAACCAGAGTCAGTAAATACAGCATCAGCTGAAAAAAGTATACCAGCTTTTTTTGGTAAAATAAATTATGAAAATGCAAACCTATTATGGTATGGAGATGAAAGACAAGAGTCAATATATAAAGAGGTAAGTGCTGGTTTTATAGCAGATTTAATAAATGGTGAAAGAAAAATCTTCCAAGGTTATAAATATTTTATGGGAATACAGGTGGCAATAGGTTTTTGTTTTGAAAATACACCAATAAAAATACACTCAATATATGTGGATCAAGATGTTTTTCTATTCGAAGATGAAAATGGAGTAACATCTTCAAGACAAAATATAAATCACCCAAACCTTTTCGGAGGAACAACAGATGTGCCAAATGGTTGGGTTGGAGATTTTCAGTATTTTGATGGAAATCAAATGACAACAAGCCCATACCTTGAAGATAAAATAGGATCAGGAGAAGTACCAATATATAAAGAATTGGCTCATTTAGTTTTTGAAGCAAACTCAATAGGTGGACAACCAAACCCAAAACCAATATCTTTTGAACTATCTCATTACCCAGTCCCTTCTTTTGGTAGTTTGCAAAATGCAATAATAGGAGTTGATTATAATCCAGCTTATGCACTATACTACATAATGACAAACAAAACGGTAGGAGCAGGAATAAACCCAGCAATTATAGACACTCAAAACTTTGAAGAAGTAGCACAACAGTTAAAAGATGAAGAAATAGGAATATCATTACAAATAAGTAATCAAATAAATTTTAATGACTTCAAAAGAACAATTGAAGACGTTGTGGCAGGACTTTTAAGCGTTAATCAAATTGATGGACTATATAAAATAAAACTAAATAGAGGTGATTACGTAGTAGATGACTTGGAAGTTTTTACAGAAAGCGATATATCAAAATTAAATTGGAGAAAACCAACAACATCACAACTTATGACAGAATTAAAAGTTGCTTTCAATAACAGAGAAAATAATTACCAAAGAGATATAGCAATATACTCCGATTTAGGTGTTAGATATAACAAGCAAGCAAGTAAATCAACAACACTTAACTTCGACTGGATTAAAGACCCAGAAACAGCATCAAGATTGGCTGGAAGAGAACTAAGGACTTTATCTTACCCATTAACAACAGGAAGTTTTACAACTTCATCAAAATATATTGATTTAAATAGAGGAGATGTAATAAAATTAAAATACGGTCCAGATGAAATTGATTTGCCAGTTAGAATATTATCAATAGATTATGGATTACTTGAAGATAATAAAATAGTAGTTGATTTCTCAGAGGATTTTTTTGGCAGGTTCGATTCAAGCTTTTCAGCACCACCACTTACAAAGTTCCAAAAAATTAAAGCAGAAGCTATAGATGTAAACTCATATTATGTAGAAGCACCATATTTTTTTAATAAAGAACAATTTGGATCCAATTTCATAATAATAGCAGAACAGCCAAATGTAAATAATTTTGAATATGAACTTTATACAAATATAAATGGAGAATATGAATTAAACGATGTATCAACATTTAGCCCAACAGCAGAGTTAAATGAAAACTTGAACTTAATAGATACTTCTATAACTATTAAAAACTCAAAGTTAATTGATAGAATTAAAAAACACACAGTTAGTGAAATAAGAAGCGGAAATAATATTTTAGTAATACAAAATCTAAATGGAAAAGAATGGCTTTCTTTTGAATCAATAACAGATAATATGAACGGAACTCATACTCTAAATGACTTAAAACGTGGATTGTTTCAAACAACAGTAAAAGAATTTAATACTGAAGATAAAGTTTTATTTGTTAGCTACGGAAATACATATATATCTACACTCATAGATGGATCAGTTAATTATAAATTATTATCAAAAACAAGAACAGACCAATTAACAATAAATGAAGCAACAACCGTAAACGCAAGTGAAAATAGATTAAATATGAATAATTACCCAGTTATAAATCTTAAAATAAATAACGAAAGATTTCCAAGCACAGCACCAACTTCAGGATTTGATTTAACTTGGTCTTTTCAAAATAGAAATGAAATTAACTTCTTCACAGATGAAAAAACATACGACGGGAACTCAATATGCTCAATAGATATATATGAAAATGGTTCTTTTGTAAGAAATGAACAAGTATCAGGAAAAAATTATTCTTACACACCAACAGTAAGCACCACAGTTTCAAAATTTATAATAAAAAACACAAGCTCTGGATATGCAGATAGTGAAGAATATAATATTGAAATAAACTTAATTTAATTGAAAATAACTTAAAAATATGGTATAATATAATATGAGCGATAATAAAAATAATGATGAAGGGTATTCTTATCAAGACCTAATTGATATGGCCGATGAAAAAAAAAATAAAAAGAAAAAAACAGACCCTAAATCAAAAAAATCAACTAAAAATAATAACATAAGTAAGCGTGTAGAAAAATCAGGCGATAAAGGACATTCTACTCGTATTAAAAATAAAAAAGTCAAAGTCGATAGGTCAAAAATTAAACAAAATACATTACTACACGAGTTTATGCAATGGAAAGGAATGGGTATGAACGACGAAATTTGTTGCAGATATACAGACATAAATCAACAAACACTCGTGAACTGGAAAAAGAGAGCAACAGAAGCTATTCTGGAATGTGATAAAAATGGAACATACTATGACGACCACAAATATTATGATTATATAAGATTTAAAAAGATATATGACGCAACTTGCAAAGAAGCAGTTGGAAGCTCAATAGAAGCATTAAAAGCACTCGAAAAAGATGTGGTGGTATATTTAAGAGACGAAGATGGCGAGCTTATATACGATGAAGAAGGTGAGAAAATAGTATCAAAAATAGCAAGACCCGGAAATGTTGAAGCAATAAAAACAAGTTTAAGAATACTTGATCCAGAAGCATTCGGAACTAAACAAACAATAGATATAAATAATAATACAGAAAATAAAGTAATTATGATTACTCAGGGATCAAACATACCATATGATGATAATGGAAAAGTTGATAATAAAAAATTAGAAAATATGAAAAATGATTTTTTAAGCGAATTGGGAAATCAACAAAAAGGTTTAAACGAATTTATAAATAACAGATCAAACGAGGAAGAAGATGATTAACGACAACTCAATAAAACAAGGCTTTTTATGTCCTATTGCAAGTTCAGGAAGCTTTGTTAAATTAGCAGAAAAAACAAACGGATTAAATAGAGATTATCTGGTGATACAAAACTTATCATCTTCAACCCCTATTTATATTTCATTTCACAAACCAAGAGTTAGCTTAGGTATTGGACAATTTGCAATAGAAGGTATGATTGAATTACTACCAAAACAAGGATGGTTCGAACAAGATAATGTTCACCAAGGAGATATTTTTTCCTTTTCAAAAAATGGTAATATACCAGAGATTGTTGATGTTAACGGAGTTAATTTAGGCATTGATTTTATATCAGTAAACTACAATGGAGCTTATGATTATTTTAAAAATAAAATATATCCATCATTTCAAAATACAGAAGTGGCAGAATTTTTATACGGTAAGATATAATAATGTTTAACGATGAAAAAAGTGAAATGATTAAAGCACTTACATCTGAAAATGAGCAGATTAAAATAGATCACGAAAATAAAAAGATATATATTACGAAATATCCGGGAACAGTCCTTGAAAGAACCGAAGAATATGATATAGGTTGGGCACCTTTCCCTAAAAATAATAAATATAACTTTGGAAGTGCTAAAAAATCTTCACAAGAACTCTTTATGTGGTCAACAGACCACTTCCCAGAAGTTTTATTCCACGGAACAAGAGGTATAGGAAAAACAGAAGCACTTATAGCTTGTTTTGTTCAATTATGCGGACAAGGTTATGGATCATCTTGGCGTGGAGTTATTTTCCGTAAAACATATAAAGCATTAACTGACCTGATAAGGAAATCAAAAGATATAATACCAAGAATTTTTCCTGAAGCAAGGTTTAAAGCAAGTAAATCAGAATTATGTTGGGTTTTCCCGGATGGTGAAATGCTTACTTTTGACGTTCTAAAAGACGGTAAAGAAGGTAATGAAAAATACGAAGAATACCACGGACAAGAATTATCTTTTATGGGTTTTGATGAAATAACAAGATTAAAAGATTTAGAAATTTATAAAAAATTAAAGTCTTGCCTACGTGTCTCTTCAGCAAAAGGTAAAACACCTCCTCTTTTAGTAAGAGCAACAACTAACCCAGATGGACCTGGAAAAAATGTCGTTAAAAAATATTTTATAGATAACGCAGATGAATACGGTGTAACAACAGAAACTCACGAAATAGGTAGAGGTAAAAATAAAAGAGTATATAAAAGAGAAAGGCTTCATATTAAAGGAAGTTATCTTGAAAACCCATTTTTACCAGAAGATTATGAAGTAAACCTTATGGAATCTTGTGAAGGTGATAAAGCAAGACTTGCAGCTTGGTTATATGGCGATTGGGACGCAGTTACTGGCGGAATGTTCGGTGATAATTGGGAAAGCGAAGTTCACGTATTACAACCTTTTAAAATACCATACGGATGGAGCGTTAATAGAGCGATAGATTGGGGAACATCATCTCCTTTTGCCGTGGGCTGGTGGGCAAAAACAGACGGAACACCAGTTAGAATGAAAAATGGAGAGATTTTATGTCCACCTCCGGGCTCACTGATTATGATACACGAATACTACGGATGCAAAGAAAATAAACCAGAACAAGGTCTTAAATTTACACCAGCACAAGTAGCTGAAATGATTAAAATACACGATAAAAAACTATACGAAGCAGGCATATTACAAGGCTTACAAAGAATAGAAGCAGGTCCAGCAGATAGTAATATGTTTCACTCAAATAAAATGGTTGGAGTACCTTCAGAAGCATCAATTATGGAAGATAACGGCGTTGAGTTTAAAATGGCAATAAAAGGTAAAAATAGTAGAATAAAAGGAGCTAACTTACTTAACCAAAGATTATACCACACGCTTGAAGAAAATATGTCAAATCCACATATATATATATTCTCTACTTGTAAATACTGGATTAAAAACGTTCCTGTTTTAGGTAGAGATGAAAATAATCCTGAAGACGTTGCAGAAGGTGGTTGTGACCACGATTATGATATGACAAGATATAGACTTATGGAAGAAGAATTTGAAACATTTACAACTAACTCCTTTGGTTGATTAAAACACTTAAATATGATATAATATTAAAATAATAGAGAGATAAATATGAAAAATGAAGTAAATGAACGCTCTGGCTCTTTAAAAAACTCTTATTACTCAAGAGAAGATTTGAGACATATAAGACAAGGTACAAAAGCAATGAAAGCGGCTGGAACAAAATACTTGCCGCAACACCCCGGAGAACCAGATGAACAATACACTTCAAGATTACAATCTTCTGTTTTACACAACATAACAGCAAGAATAATAGATGTATTAACAGCAAGACCTTTTAAAAAAATAGCATTCATACAAAGCAAAAACCCAGAAATATCTAAATTAAATATTAACTTCGATGGGTCTGGTCAATCATTTACAGATAGTTTAAGGTTATATTTCCAAGAAGCATTATGGGACTCACAAGCTCACGTATTTGTTGATTTTTCAAAAAGTAAAAAGGATCCAACCGGAGCACCAATTTATACACCAAATTCAAAGCATAGAGTTAAACTTATAAATAATGATAATATTCTAAATGGTAGATACGATAAAGAAACTGGTGAGTTGACTTATTTGAGATTTAGAGATTACATTTGTGTTCAAGAAGGATTTAACGATAAAGAAGTTTTACAGATTTGGGAATTTAAAAAAGAATTTGGTGAGGTGTTCTTTAGAAAACATATTGAGCACAAAATGGAGAATGAAACTGTTTTTGAACCAGATCCTTGGGATAAGTTCTCATTGAAATTTATACCTTTTTTATCACTATACCCAAAACCAACAAAAGTTAAATTTAACCCAAAACTTATTTTTCAAGATATGGCTGAATTGAATATAACTCATTGGCAATCATATTCAGAGCAAAGAAACGCTCTTAAATTTGCAAGAATACCTATCCTTTTCTTTAAAGGTGTTGATTTATCAACAAAAGACGGAGGCATTAAATTAGGATCACAATACGCAGTTGCTACAAAACACGTAGAAGCAGACGGTAAATATATTGAAACCGCTGGAACAGCTATTAAAGACGGTCGTGATGATGTTCTTGATTTAGAGCAAAAAATGCAAGCACTTGGATTTGAACTTTTAGCTAAAAAACAAGGAGCACAAACAGCAACCGGAGCAACATACGATATGGAATCTACAAACTCTTTGCTTGGTTGTTTTGCAGTAGCACTAAAAGAATTTTCAGAAAATTTAATAAAGATTATTTGTGCTTGGTATAATATAAATGACGATTTTGAAGTTAATTTAGATACCAAATTTAATATTGATTACAATGATGAAAAAATAAGAACATTATTAGCAATATGGACAAACGGCGGAATAAAAACAGACTCTTTCTTAATAGAAATGAAAAAACACGGCGTTATTCACGAAGAAGCAGATATAGATACAATAATCGGAATAGCCGGTTTAAATGAAAAATTTTAAATAAAAATAGGATAAAAAATGAATAAATTTTTGAAATATAATTTAGAAATGCCAGTATTTGGCGGATATGGTGGTGGATCAGGTGGTGGATCAGGTTCAAGCGTTAACGGCGGAAACATAGATAATAATAAAATAACACTAACAAAAGATGATAACACTTCAATTGTTTTAGACGGTGAAATGGAAGTCGCAAGTGAAGCTGTAGGAGATGCAAGATTTACAGTGAGAAAAGATGTAAGCACTCAAAATTATAGAGAAGTCGATGAATTCGCAGATATCATATACGATAAAATTGACGAACCTTTACTTTGGGAACAAATGAAAGAGTGGCAGGAAAATTCATTGTCTTATGATATTAACAATAGTTTTTTTAATGCAAATATAATTTCACCAGTTTTTGGTAATGTAACAGTTGATTCAGATGATTCAGCTACATCTATATTCAACTGGAAAGGGAAATGGATTAGAACAGTTTATGTTAGATTCGGAGTTGATTATGATTATTTTCAGATTTTTCAAGTTAGTGACTCGTTAAACTTCAATACATTTAGAGAGTATGTAATTAAAGGTTTTCATGATAATTCAGGTAGGTTTTGCTACATACCAGAAAAAAATGTTATTTTCATTATTGATTATAAAAGTAGAAATGTTTTAATGTTTGAAATAAACGATGCTGATGATTTAATAGATTATTCTGAAATAAATTATGGTGGGAATAAAACTAAAACACCTACAGTTGTAAGAAGTCAAAATTTAAACCATTACTTAAATATATCATCAGATCCAAATAATCAAAATTGCTACTTAAATATTTACGATATAGAATCAGACAGAGGTTTAAGTTTTGCAAATTTAGAAGACATATTAAATGGAAACTATACCTTTCAAAGAGTTTCAGAATCTAAAATAACAAACGATGGTTATGATTTTCAATCTTTAAAACTATTTATGTCTATGAATAAGATCTTCTTTGTCGATAACAATACTTTAAATACAATGAGTTATAATATAGATACTCAACAATACACAATTGAAAATAATGGATCAGGTTTAACAAGTGCTTATATAATTTATTACTCATACGATGGATGCTTATGTTTAAAAACAAACTTAGAAACATACATCATTAACACACATAAAGATGAAAACACATTTAAACAAATAAATAAGATTAATATTAATTCTGTTGAAAATAATGATACAATTAACACTTATTATCCAAAATTTAACGTTATGATTTTCAGAACTTCAGATGTTTCTGGAATGACACTTGATGAAAACGCTTCAAAAACTTTTTTTGTAAGTTATGATGATGGTCAAACTTGGAACCAATTTTTCTATGACCCATACAGAACAGACTGGGTTTCTCCAGCGAGAAACATTGATTCAACCAGATCCAAAAGCGATTTTATTGATTTAACACAACAAGTATATCAAGCAAGCTTCGATCAAGCCGTTAGAAGAAAGACTGTTTTGCTAACTGATTTTCAAGAAGAAGGCTACTCTGATTTGTTCACAATAAAATCATTGAATTTAAATTATCAAGTTAAAGCATACTTAAAGAGGCAATAAGATTATGAATGATGTTATTGATTTAGAAACAAAACTAACAACAAATTCAGGAGAAGTCTTTGATTTGGGAATTTTAAAAGGTGAGGGCGGTGATAGTGGCGTGTTTATATCTGATGCATACTTAAACGGTGACACATTGATTTTAGCAGATTCACAGAGCAATGAAGTGGTTGTTGGTAGTAGTGTTAAAGGTGCATATGGAAACACAGGCACAAATGGACTGTATCCAGTATCAGTAATCGTTGATAATGAGAATCACATGATACTAACAATGAATGATAACTCAATTTTAGATTTAGGTTTGTTAAGCACTAGAATAATGAAAATTGGAGACGTTGTAGCGACTTACAGAAGCGAATTAGATAGTGATTTAAATTATCTTAAGCTTGATACTTTATATTTCTTACTAAAAGCAGATTATCCAGAGCTTCATTATCATGCTGCATACATGATTGAAGATGATATGTTTTTTATAGAACCGTTATTTTTAAGTGATATGAATGTTTACATGAAAGCAAAATGATAAAAATAAATAATAAAAACAAGAGGTTATAATGAGAAAAGCAATATTAAATAGTGAGAATAGATTAACAGATATAAGAACGGAATATGAAGGTGTTCATAAAAGTGTTGAAGTTACAGAAGAGCAAGTAACAGATTTTTTAAACAAACTTAATAATGATTATCATGTTTTTTACAACGATGTAACAAAACAATTCTTCTTCACTAAAAACATATCAAAGATTAAAAATGATTTAAGAGTTAATAGAGATGAAGACTTAAGAAATTCAGATATCTATGTAATGAATGACATCTGGAAAAAATGGACAGAAGAGCAAAAAAATGTTATATCTATATATAGACAAGATTTAAGAGATTACATAAACAATATAAAAACAATTGAAGATATTGATTTAATAGAGTATCCAAAATTACCAGATTTTATAAAAACAATTTAACAAAATTTCAGTTTAATACTGTTATGTCAATTACTGGTGCAGATAATGAAGGTAACTATGTAAGGGTTGAATTTAATAAAAATCATAAAGATTTACTCAATGGAAGTCGAGATTATTTTAATGCCAATAACTACAGTTTCATTGAAAATGGAATATTTGAATACTCACAAAACGCTATCTGGTTTAGTCTTGGGCAGTGCAAGGGTGTTTATAACTATATGACATTTAAAAATTTAAATCCTAATAATCCAGATGATTTATTTGTTGAAAATGGCTTTACTATAGCAAATTACGATGGAAGCTTTGAAAACTTTTCTTTCTATGAATCAACAAGTCATTATCCAGAGCAAGCTATAATTTTCTATAATGACTCATCATTTATATTGCCAAAACTTAATAATGGTGTAGATAGGTATTTTACTAAATACTAAATATTTGACCCCAATTAAGGGGTCTTTTCTTTTAAAGGTATCTCATTATAGATTGTTTAAGAAGTCGTCTATTTTACTTGTTTTAGACTGTATATTTTCAATTGAGAAGTCATCATTATAATCAAGCATTAAATCATCACCTTCAAAAGTGTTCTGGTATGTGTGTTTTACATATACATTGAAACTCTTTTCCAAATCAGATTTTTGATAACCTTTTAAAGGTCTTATATCTACGCTTGTTCTTTTCCCTTCAGTATTTGTATAATTTTGCTTATAAACAGGATTTCCATTACCAAGATTATTCTCACTACCTAACTTCTTGTCCCAAAAAGCCTTATTATGAGTGTTACTTCTTGCATCTTTATTCTTTTCATCTTTTCCACCAATACTTAAAGATACATCATAATTACTCATTAACTCACTACCAATTATATTACAATCTTTAACAGTTAAGAAGTTGTGAGAAATATGGTCAATTATTTCCTTTAAATCTTCTTCATCAATATCTTCAAATATAGTAGCAATCTCTGATATATTCTTTTCTTTAATAGCTTCAACAACAATATCAATAATAGAGTTAGTTCTTTTCATTAAATCCTTTCTAAAATCACTGAAAATAATACCAATTTTAGCCATTTGCTCCCTTACTTCAAGTCTCAATAAATCAATAATGAAAAAGTCCATTTCTTCTCTAACTTTATCAACAAAAACTGAAGTATCTGTATAACCTATTCTTGCACAAAAATCTGGTAAAAACTCACCACCCCAAATCATAATAGCACGTCTATCTTTAAGCTCTAATTTGAAAGGTGTATCACTATTACTATACATCTCGAATGAAGCCAATAACTCTTCGTTAAATCTATCTTTACCCATTGCCCTAACTTCCATTTTTGGATCCGTTAAAGCTTTCATTCTTTGTGATACTTTATTCCAGTCCTTACGCTCTACGTTAAGCTCATTGATGGCAACATACAACTTACTTCTCAATTGAGCGTTAAATTGCTCTGATAAAGCATCATTACTTGATAATCCAGATAATTCATCACCGTAAATCTTATTCCAAAACTCCTCGTTATGGATACCCTTACCTAAACCGGGAATAGAGCAAAAAACTGGATAAGTTTGTGATTTTTTACCCGTTTGAATTATATAAGCCTTTCTGTTAAAAATTAAAGACATTAAATCATCATCATCATCATTACCTTCACGAATTTTACCTTGATTCATACTACCTTTTGGGTTAATGAGATTATGATAATAAGCATAAACGTGAGTGTAACCACCAGCTTTAGCCGTTTCTTTTGTTATTTTTTTAATCTTGCTCATTTTAGCCACTTTCTTTTTAAGAATACGAATTTTAACTGGATCACATTTAGCATTAAAAAACTTTCTACCATTAAATTCATTAACATAAGATTTTAAATTATTTTGCTGAAGTGTGTAAACAACACCGTGAACCTTCTCCAAGCAAGATGTTAATGTTTTACCTTCATCATACTTCTCGTAATACTCTTGACCATTATTAGCCAAATACTTCTCAAACTCACCTGTTTCTGAATCTATTTTTTGAGACTTTTCATTTAAGTTTAAATGCTTTCCAAACTGTGAAAAATAAGCCATTGATACTGACTCAATAAAGTTAGACTTATTCAACTCTTTAAAAGATCCATTACTTTTTGATATCTCAACATAAGATGAAACCTTTTCTGTAATGTCTTTAACATAGCAGAAGTTCTTGAAACCACCTGTTTTAAGGCAACTTACAGCCTCGTATAAATTCCTGTTCATAGAAGGAAAATACTTCCCGTTTTCCATTAAAATTGGAGTTTGCTCAACTTTATTCTTTTCATTTATTGATTTATTTATTTTAGCCATTTCAAGTTTTATTTCATCAATCATTTTTAAATCAATTTCGTCTTTATCTTCTTTGTCGTTCAGTTCATCAAGCTCCTCTTTCATCTCTTCCAAATCACCAGCATTACCTTCTTCTATCTTTTTATTTTCGAACTCTTTCTTTAAAGAATTAAGAATTGACTTTTCAACTCTACTTAATTTTTCTTTTTCTTCAAGCTCAATTATTTTTAATTCCAGTTTTGATTTAATAACTTCTTTTACTTCTTTTACTTCATCTACTTCAATTTTTTTTACTTCATCAACCATTGATTCCTCTTTAGTATTTTTGTTATTGTTATTGTCGTTCATTTTAAATCACCATTTTGTTAACTTGTTATACCTATTGTAAGTTATATAATTAAAATGTCAATAGAAATACTAAAATATTTTAATATTATAACTTAAAAACAACTATTTTAGTTAAGTCATTGATTTTATTACAATTGATACTTTCTGCATACGATTGAGGGCGTTTTACATATGCCATAAACCTAGTAAGTAAAGGCTTTTCAGGCATTTTGAGCATTTTTCAACGTATGTTTTAACCATAGTGTAAGTAGTGTGTGTGACATCACTCGCTTTTAACAACATAAAATATAACTAAAAACACACATAAATACACAATAAAACATCACAAAGTCAGTGATACCAACGGTTCCAGTCGTATGCAAAACGAACCGAAACGTATGCAAACAGGCTATAATCGTATGTAAAACGCTTGTAAACATATGCAGAGCATACAAAACCGTATGCAAACACTATCGTACAATATGCATATATTATTAAAATTTTAAATTTTTTTTTTATATATAGAGAGTACGACTGGGCTGGACAGTGATTTATACTGATTTGAAGGTTTATGCAATACTACTCTTATTTTATGTATTAAGCTTTATTCTTATGATACACAGTTATTTCTTATGTAAAAGACTTATTTCTTATGCAAAATACTTTCCCTATCCTTACATTCCAGAAAATCTTTAATCTTTAATCATTGACAATATATAAACAAGTGTTATAGTATTAACATAAACAAATGAAGCAAAGGGGTTAAGATGGCACGAATTATTGATTTAAAAGGGTTGTTAGGTGATAAGTTTAACGAGAGGAAGAGACAGCGTAAGAATGACCAATTATGGAATGATTTAGAAACTATGAGCAAAGATGAATTTTCTAAAAGACATAATGTTATTTCAGCAGGACAAAGAATGGATTTTAATCCAGAAGATATTGAGGAAGAAGAGGCAAGACTTTCTGATACTGAAGAAATAAAACAATTAACTGATGAAGACTTTATGTGAATATAAAATTATTAAACTTTCCCCTTTTTTAGGGGTTTTTTTTTGAATCCAAAAAAGTCAAAATCAAAAGCCCATTGTAAAAAGTTGAAAAAGTGATTTTGGATTTGAGAATGTAGTATATATATCGATCATCCTCACCTATACGATAGTGGCAAAAATTAACTAACTATTTCTTGCTAAAAGTGTAAAAATGCTTAAAATATCTTAATGTCGTTTTTAAACTATCATTGTATACGACTTTACTATTTTTAAATAACTTTGTTTATTTATCTTGTACATATAATAACACTATATGGCTCATATATTATGAAATTAATTATTTAGTATTTCATTAAAAATAATTTATCATTTACTATTGACAAACATTTTAAAAATATTATTATATAATTAGAAGTTGGGAAAACAACTAAAAAAAACAAAAATTAAATTAAAAAAAGGGGTTACAATATGTATTTATTTAATAATGAATTTTTAAAAGATTTAGAAAATTTTGATGATTTAGATAATGTTAATTTTTTAGAAAAAAAGTACTACAATGAAAATAAAAAATCAAAACTTTTTGAAATGTTAAAAGAATTAAGCAACGCTAAAAAAATAGGCGATCAGGATTTAATAGACTTCTTAAAAGATGAAATTGACAACATTAAAAACACGTTTTAAAGACTGTAAAACAATCCCGCCCGCTTTTATAGCGGGTTAAGGTGGTACAAGGTGTTAAACTTGTAAAATAAGTAAAAATAATTAAACATTTACTATTGACAAGCTTTAAATAAATGTTATTATATAATTAGAAGTTGAGAAAAGACTATCAACAAAAACAAAAAAAAGGAGAATTAAAAATGACTTACAACGAAATTAAAAAAAATACATACAAGCAAATAAAAAACAAAACCGGACTTGAAAGAGTAAACAAAGCCGAAGACTATCTATCTGAAAATTACGAATTAAAGTATATGAGCCCAGCCACAGAATGGATGGATAATATAATTTTAGGTTTTAGCAAAAAAGAAGCAACAAAAATTGTTGTTGATAATATGATATATGCAATTTATGAAAATGAATTAAACAAAGAATAATTAAACATTTACTATTTACAAGCTTTAAATAAATGTTATTATATAATCAGAAGTTGAGAAAACAACTTAAAAAAAATCAAAAATTAAATTAAAAAAGGGGTTATAAAATGAATAAAATTATAAATAAATTTAAAAATGAATTTAAAAACTTAAACAACTTTGCAACTATACGCGAAGTATCTACTGACATAAAACATGAAGCGATAAGTTTATATATTGATGATAATAATAATATAGATCAAAAAGATATTATTCCATCTGATTGGTTTGATTATGTGCATGAAATTATAAATGATGTGGATCCTTTCCATTCAAGTTATTGCAATGCAGATTTACAAAAATTAACAAAAACTTTTTGTATTTTTGAGATTGAAGAAATTGAGGATTTTGTTAAAAATGGTTACTTTTCTGATTTGTATTCTATTAAAAAAGAAGTGGGATATGAATCTATAATCGAACAAGTAAAAGATATTTTTCATTTATTTTATTTACAGTTAATAATCGAGCACATAGAAAAAAATAATTGATTTTAAATAAATATATCCGCCCGCTTTTATAGCGGGTTAAGGTGGTACAAGGTGTTAAACTTGTAAAATAAGTAAAAATAATTAAACATTTACTATTGACAAGCTTTAAATAAATGTTATTATATAATCAGAAGTTGAGAAAACAACTAAAAAAAAATCAAAAATTAAATTAAAAAAGGGGTTATAAAATGAAAAAATTAAATTTTGATGATAAGCAATATATCATATTACAAAAAATCGAAGAAAAAGTACGCGATCTAATTGATTATGCACACAATGGCGAAAAAGAGTTCAAAGAAATTTTCGGGTATTCGATAATAAATCAATATGATCAGATGATAAATGAATACATTGATTCTGATGACTTTTCAAGTGAATCTTGTGAAATTCTGAAAGTTACTGATGAAGTAGCGTATAGAACTGGTTTAAATGATTTTTTAGACTCAACTTGTAGCGATCTTAATTATGAATTATTAAACTTAAAAGATCAATCTTCATCGAATTTTGATGGTTTAATTTCTGAATTAATTTCAATATTTGAAGATGCTGAATCATGTGATGATTTTTCAGAAATTGAAACTTTAGAAAATAGATTATTAAATATCTAAATTAAAAAAAATATTTATTTTTGGGGCCTATTTGGCCCTTTTTTGTTTTTAAATTTTGGGACTATTTCTACTTTACAACGTCCGCCCGCATCTCTTTTTCTTTATAAGCCCCGGCCCTTATTCTTAAACTTTTATCAGTGCATTTAATCCTTATTCCTTTTATCAGTGCATTTATTCCTTTTATCAGTGCATTTATTCCTTTTATCAGTGCATTTATTCCTTGTTCCTTGTTCCTTGTTCCTTGTTCCTTGTTCCTTTTACCAGTGCATTTAATCTTTATCTTTTATGAACTCTTTTATTTTAGTATCTTTATTTAAAGCCGCCTTAATTTTTTAGTAATCTTAATTATTTATTTTAGTAATCTTAATTATTTATTTTAGTAATCTTAATTATTTATTTTAGTAATCTTAATTATTTATTTTAATGATATCTTAATTTAAAATTTTTTTTGTGTTTGTTTTTGTTGTTTGGATTGGTTGTTTGTTTGTTTGTTGATTGTTGTGAGCTTGATAGTTTAATGGTAGCTTGATAGTTTAATGTGAGATTGGTTATTGTTGAGAGCTTGATAGTTTAATGAGAGCTTGGATGATTTAATGGCGCAATAAAATAATAAGGAATCTTTAAAGTTTTTTTTAGATTACATAATAAAATGGCGGCGATTTAAAATAAAGATTTCTTTAATGATTTGGCGTCTTAAAAAATAAAGATTTCTTTAATAATTTGGCGTCTTAAAAAATAAAATATACTTTTTTATTAGTGTATTCTTAAAGGTTTTTTATATTAACATTAACTTTAAAAGTTATTTACTTATATGTTATTGATTTAATTGAGTTTTATAGTGATCCATTTTGGTTGTTTTTTAATCAATCTGGGTCCAAATGAAAGGGGGTGGGGGCCTTTTTTGTAAGAATATACTATGACGTTGAGCCTCACAATTCCCCGAGATTTTCACCAGAAGTTTTTTAAGTATAACTTTTCATACAACATCACCTTAAGCTCAATATAAATCC
>Ga0307937_1000823_pt1 | contig 17644 bp, 18 predicted proteins | sample OrgLakmetagenom3_FD_201814 | JGI IMG/M metagenome (GOLD analysis project Ga0307937, IMG submission 201814) | Saline water microbial communities from Organic Lake, Antarctica - #3 | ecosystem: Environmental > Aquatic > Non-marine Saline and Alkaline > Saline | place: Antarctica: Organic Lake...
CAGGAAATAAGACCTCGTCTGAACAAGCGCGGCATAATCCAAACCTCGGCATTATGTGCCTTATGCCGACATCGGCATAAGACCCACTGGACAGGGGCCGCAAAACGTCTGGATCGCTTGGGCCGGTTCAACGATTGCAAGGCCTACGCCTTTGAAGAGCTGGTGGCTGAAATCGGAAACTGCATGCTGTGTGCGCAGATCGGGGTGGAGCCTGAATTCGACCAGAGCGCGGCCTATGTCGAAGGATGGCTTGAGGCGATGAAGGAAGACAGCCGCGCGATCTTCCGGGCCGCGTCTGAGGCGCAAAAGGCCGTGGATTACATCATGACACGCACCGCACAGGCCGACCGGATGGCCGCCGAGTAGCAGACAGCCCCGCTGAACAATTGAAGGCCTCCGCAGTCAGTGACGCATTCCGGGATTTGGGACGCCAAGACAGTGCCTGCCGATTTTTGATTGGCAGGCACTTGTTTTTTCGCGTTATTCTTGGCGATGTCCGCAAATCGTGTTGGTCTTGCGAGCTATACGCCAGCCATCAGGACATCTACTGCCCGGGTGATCAGGTCACCCTGGTCCGCAACACTCCCGGTGCGGCGCAGGCTCGACCGCCGCACGGCCGCAATCAGGCGTGTCGCAAGCACCAGGCGCCTGCCGTCGTGATGAAGCTCAGGGTTCAGGTGCCGCACCGCAGGATAGTCGGAAAGGAGCGGGATGACGATGACGGACGCATCTGGCGGCAGGAGGTCGCTTTCGATGACGACCATGGAGACGCCATTGTATTCCGCAACATCGAAGCGGATCAGGGCATCCATGCAGATCCGCCGGGCGCTGTAATGATCTCGGCCAGCGGATGCCCATGGCGGTCGTGCCAATCTGATTGAGCCGCAAATGCGTCTGCGTTCTCAGCGAGCCACTTCTTGCGTCGAGAGTAGGCGACAGCCTCGATGAGCGCCGCCTCGGCCACTGCGGAGACGTTGATCCCAAGTTCCCTTGCGCCCTCAAGTGCCTCGATATCAAGCGTCAGGGACGTCTTGCGCTTGGTCGCAGTTACCATGTGATCACACTCCATTTAGATACCGTCAAACTATACCGTGTTGCGGTACAGCGCAAGCTTCATGGAACGGGAATTCCGGACCAACCAACACGAATTGCGGACATGACCTTATTTTTTGATTGGACAACGGGAGTGGCGCGGGACTTTTGCCCGCAGCAACACTCCACAAAAATAGAAACAACATTTCTGTTTTCCTGGCTCAAACCATGTGCCTGGCGCGCTCGACCTGGTCGCCTTCAAGCGTTTCGGCATATACGCCGGCATTGTTGCCGCGAATGCCCTGGTCAGCGAATTCCCGTCGCCAGCCAGGTCTCGGCGATCAAAGTGCCCATTTCAGCGACCATCCGGCGGGCATCCTCCGCTTCGATGTCGAAGAAGATCGCGGCCTCGATTGCGGCGTCGAGATCTGGATGAAGCCGCTCAGAGGGTTGATTCCGGTCTCCATCTGCGGCGGCGGCGTGGTTGGGCATTGATGTCGAAGGCCGGCGAGAGGCGCCAGCGGTTGATGCCGACATAGATGAAGCCGTGGTTTTTGAGCGGGAAAGGCTCAGGCAGCCTGATCAATCGGCTCGTAACGGACATCAACCATGACTTCAGTCAGCCAAGCCGGCTGCAGATCGCCATTGTCCCACTGGTAGAGATATCCCACCAGGCTTTCGGTCTTCCTGCAGAAGATGCGCATGATCGGTTTGCCGGTAAGGCGAGGTTTTGGGGTCATCACGCGCTCCTCTGACTCGGACCTCAGAACTGATGACATGGAGGCCGCAAGATTCTTTGAAGTGGGCGTAATAACAAATGTACACAATCACAAGTTGCATAATATATGGTTCGCAAAGTATATCGGAGAAATTGAACCAGTTTTTGACATGTCTGTTACAAGTCCGAAGGTGCCTTCGGCGGCGTAGCGTTATCTGCCATCTCGTTCAGCAATGCGTCGATTTCAGCCCAGACACGCGGCTCCACCTGCCCGCGGATCAGGGCCCACTTGCTGAGAACATCGAGCGGATCGTGATCGCGCAGCAGGGCTTTCAGATTGGCTGCATCGACGGCCAGGGAGGTGCGGGCTTGCCAGTGGGAGAGGCGGGCGCGCTTCTCTTCTGATGGTGGCGTGAAGTCTGGCGCGAGTTTCCAGCCCTTGACTGCGCGGCGGAGAGCGGCGCGCACAACATGGGTGGGATCGACGCCGCAGGCCTGCAAGGCTGCTTCTTGCCGCGCGAGCGCATTCACCCGAATGTCGATTTTCCGAGTTGTATGTGGATCCGGTCTCGGGGAGGGCGTTTCAGCGGTTGGTCCTTCGATATCTCCATTGCCTCTTGGCCCCAAAGCAGGTTCGAGAGATTCGATCCTGGCCACCTGCGTCCGTGCTTCGGGCTTGATGACATCTGCGGGTGTGACAGCCGGCGCTGCGCGTTCGGCCTCTTCCCTTTCCGTGATCCTTCCATCGCCTTGCTGCAGCGCTGCGGCATAAGCTGGATCGGGCCGGGTTATGGTCGGGATCTTCTTGCGCAATGCTCAGCCCTCACGCTGCGATGATGTTGTTGAGAATATCAGTTGCCTCTTCCAGCGCCTCGACGACGTGCCGGACATGCGGGCGCATAAGCGGGTTCGGATCAGCCTGTTTCTGCAGGGCCACGGCATGCAGAAGGCCCTTCTGGTCCATCTCCTTATAGACGTTGCGGCGCAGCATCACGGTCTCGACCACGGGAAAGCGGGAAATTGCGGCCTCAATCAGCGCCGCATCCGCACGGGTGGGTTTTGGGTCGACCATGTTCAGCACGACATGGTGGCGCGGCAGGCTGGTCGGGTCATCGACGCGGGATTTCAGCTTCTCGAACCAATTGGCGGTCTGGGCGCCGACATCGAAGTCCGAGGTCGAGAGCATCACGGGTGTCACGATGTGGTCGGCCAGAACGGCGATGCCGTCAGACCATTCGGCCCCGACGCCGGCGGTGTCGATGAAGATGAAGTCGGCCGAGTCTTTGGCGTAAATCTCGTCGATCTTGTGATCGACCGCCGCCACGCTCTCTGCCGTTGTGGAACGAAGAAGTGGCGAGCCAAGACCCATCGCGTCTGCCCGCTTGTGCCAGGCCGAGAGAACGCCAGTGCTGTCTGTGTCGATCAACAGCACTCTGCGACGAGCGGCAATTGCCGCGCTTATCAGAGCACGCGAAAGGGTGGTTTTACCACTTCCTCCTTTGCGGGCCATCGCCGTGATGACCACGAGATTGTTGTTTGGCATGATGTTGGCCCTGCAAGAAGGGTGATACGAAACGAAAAGGTTGTTTTGTATTTAGCTGGTCGAGCGGGGAGCGTCAAGCAGATGACGCGATGCGGAACGCAAAAGACACCCTGCAAAAGACGTGATGCGCGATGCAGAAGACGCGTGACGCGATGCAATCAGCGCGATGCGTGATGCATTTTCCAGAAGCCGTGAAATCGACCCTTCAGGTCTCTTTTTTATATTTAGTACAAACCCTTATGCTCGACTCCACTTGCGTTGGGAGTCGGCGGGCTTGTACGAAGTTGGCAAGAAATAGGAACGTTAACTTCAAAATGTCACGTGGCCGCAGACTGACCAATATCGAGCGCCTCAGTATCGCCAGAGAGCGAGCTCAGGGCGTGGCGGCATCTGACCTGGCCTCCCGCTATGGTGTGAGCCTGAAGTCGATCTACAACGCTGCCAACCATGCCAAGGATCGGCAGGCGGCCAATGGAAGTCGCCCGCGGGTGATTGGTCTTCGCGTCAGTGATCGCGAGTTGGACAATTTTGACGCTGCGCTCCTGAGCTATGGGATCACGAACCGCACGGATGCTTTGCGCGGGCTCATGGCGGCGGCGGACAGAATCTTGAAACCGGATGAGAAGATTGCGGAACGACTGGCCGGGATGAGCGCTGATCTCAATCGCGTGGGCAATAACGTCAACCAGCTGGCGCGGCGGCTGAATGAAGCCAATCTCCGCGGTGAACCGCCCCCGTACACGGCCGAAAGCCATGCCCATGTCCGGGAGCTGACCGGACTGGTCATCGATATGGCCGACCAGATCCAGGAGATGTTTCGCGCACGCAGGCGAGAACTCGAGCTGGAGGTGACCGGAGCCCTCGCCTATCTGATGTCGGGTTCAGACAATGGCACGGAATGATGGCACGCGCGGTGTTGGACCGGCCATCTTCGATCGTGACTGGAGCCGGGTTTCGGGAAGCTGGCAGGGGCTCGCGCGCAATGCCCAGATGGTGCGTGCCGCGCGCGGTTTTGCGCCGGCGATCTTCAAGCCAATCTCCAAGGGCGGATGCCACACTGGCGCGCAGCTTCGGGCGCAGCTCAGTTATCTTGCAACCAAGTCAAGCCACATCCTCGACAGCCGCGGCGCTCATGACGGCAAGAAGACCCTGACCGAGGCAGAGATCGAACGCTTGGCTCGCCGTTTTGAGAACCAGTGGAGCGAACGGTACAGCCCCAAGCTCGGACACACCTCGCATCTCCTGATGGCCTTTCCGGTCGGCACGCGCGGTGAGGAAGTGCGCGACATTACCCAGTCCATCTGCGAACGGTTTTTTCAAGGTGAGGGCTCGCATTTCGACTATATTGCTGCAATACACCAAGATCGCGCGCATCCACATGCGCATATCGTTCTGAATCGCCGCAGCAAGGATGGCGAAATGTTCTTTCTCGGGAAGGATCACCACTTCAATTATGACGCCTTCCGGGCGGCGATGGTTGAGGCGGCCCAAGTCCACGGGATCCAGCTCGAGGCCACACGTCGCCTTGATCGGGGAGTCACGACCTACCGCGCCGATATCGATGAAATCTACAAGGCTCGCGAAGAGGGTCGGCCGCCGGTCGAGCGCCAGCGGACCGGTGCCGATCTCGAGGCGGCCCTTCAGATGGTGACCCGCAATGCCCTGACCTATCAAGGCCTTGCGGTTGAAGCATCACGGTCGACCTTCATTGACGTGGCCAAGGCGCTCCAGCGTGCCAGCAATATCCTTGCCAGTGGCGGTCAGATCAAATCTGACGGAGCCATCACAATGTACGACGACGATGCGGCGTTTGATACGCTGATCACCGAGTTTTCCCAGAACATCCGCCAGATCGAGGCGGCCATCGACAAAGCCCCCGCTGCCGAGCGGCCCGAAATCGAGCGCAAACTCACCGATGTGCTGGCCTCTATCGCGCATCTCAACCCGCTCGGGGAGCGGTCCACGGCCCTGACCGAAGTACCCTCGCGCGAGGGTATCTACGCCCGGCCCAATGCAAGCGAGGGCCATCTGGCGCGTCTGGATAGAGACGAGGTGAAAGCCAGGCTCTCCGAGGTGCTGAAAGGCACAGGGCTCGATGTGGAGGCTGTCGCCGCCCGGCTGCGCGAGGGAGCTGGCAATGCTGCGCTCGAACGACAGTGGTTGGCGCAGGACCTGCGCGCCGTCGCCAAGCAAGAAGGCCTCGACATCGAGAAGCCGGAGGACCGCAAAGATGCGCTCGACCGACTGGAAGCGGTACATGTCCGCCTGGGCGATGCCCTGACCGCAGCGCGGATCCTGCGCGAGACGGAAGTCGAGGTCGACGAAGATGAGGCCGAGGTGGCACAGGCTGACGGGGTCTCGGCCCGAGCCGAGACGCTCGCGGAACAAAACACCTTGCGGCTCGATCCCGTGGCACTCGTTCTCGATCGCGCGCGCGACGATGATGGCCGCAGCCCCGCCTTGCGTGATAAATCCGAAGCGGCTGCCTACCGGTCCGCCGTCGATGCCCGTCTTGGAGCCGTTGGTATCGCGCGGCTCAAATCGGGCCACGAGGATGCGCTGGACGGTCTGGCTGACAGCAAGCTCGACCGCCTGATCCTCGCCAAGACCTATCTCGAGAGCAGCGAGGTCACGGCCCAGGGTCCGGCCATGGAGCGTGTCCTCGACGCGCTGGCCGAGGAGCAAATCGATGTCCAGCGGCTGCGCCATGCTGCAGCCCACGGTGAGACGGGCATCACCCATGGATAGGGGCAAGATCGTGGGCGGCATCCTGAGCCTGACGTTGGTCGGCCTCGGTATGGGCTACGTGGTGGCTACCGGCTATCTCACGATCCGCTACGGGCTTTCGCCGCAAAGCTTCGATGTCACCCTGCTCGCCCGGGAATACCGTGCCCTCGCGCAGTCAGCGCCAAAGGACTTCCTCTGGGTCAACCTGATCCTTGGCGGCTTCGGTATTGCTGCTCTGATGCTAAGCGTGACGCTTCTGGGGGAGGCGCTGAGAGCTATGCTTGAATTTGGGTGACGCACATCATCAGGCGGCGCGGTTTTCGGTATCGTTGGTCTGTTCGATACCGTCTGTGAACTTGATTCCTTTGATGACTTTTGGCAACTGATTTCTGCCTTTGAGGCGGAGCCATTTCTTTGATGCCGCCTGAATAAGGCTGAAGACCATCAGTTTTGCTGTCTTTTGCGACAGCGCCCCCTTGGTGCGTACCGTGCGGTGGCGAACAGTGGCGAACACGCTTTCAATCGGGTTTGAGGTGCGTAGATGGCCCCAATGTTCGGCCGGGAAATCAAAGAACGCCAGCATCGCTTCTTCGTCCTTGGCCAGGCAGGCGACACCCTTGGGGTATTTGATGCCGTATTTCTCAGTGAAGACCGCGAGTGCTGCTTCAGCCTCTGCACGCGTGGCAGCGTGCTGAATATTGTCCAGATCCGTCTTCACTGCTGGTCCCATTTGCTTGGGAAAGTAACCTTGGACATTCTTGACCTTATGCACCCAACACCTTTGGTGCTTTGTGCCTGGAAACGCCCGATCGAGCGCGTTCCAAAAGCCCATGGCACCGTCGCCGACGGCGATTTGTGGCGCCACAGACAGGCCACGCGCTTTAATGTCGGTCAGTAACTCGTGCCAGCTTTGCGCACTTTCCCGCAGGCCAACCTGAAAGCCAATCAGCTCCTTTTTACCTTCAGGGGTCGCACCGATAATCACCAACATACACTCGGCATTTTCTTCCATCCGGGCCTGAAGATAGACGCCATCTGCCCACATGTAGACATAGTGACGGGCCGACAGATCACGGCGCGCCCAGGCATCGTACTGTACCTGCCATCCTGCCGTCAGTCGCGATATGACACTGGGCGACAGGTTTGGGGCATCAGGCCCCATGATGGCTGACAACGCTTCTTGGAAATCGCCCGTTGAAATGCCTTTCAGATACAGCACCGGCAGCAAGGCATCCAAACTCACCGAGCGGCGCGCCCATTTGGGCAGGATGTTCGATGTAAACCGGATCTTCTCAGCAGGATCGAGTGTGTTCATCCGATCGCGCACTTTGGGCCGCTGGACATCCAGCGCACCAATCCCCGTCTGGATCTTGCGTTCTGGGCCAAACCCATGCCGCACAATCCGTTGACGGCCATCCTCCAGCTGCTCATCGGCAAAGCTCGCCACAAACGCGTCGGCTTCAGCCTTCAGCGCTTCTGCCAGCATCCGTCGTGCGCCTTCACGCGCAAGCTCTGTCAAAGGGTCCGCTATCGATTCCGATTGGCGAAAGGGCAGGATCGTTGTATCGTTCTTCATAGGCGTATTGCTCCTCGTGAGGTTCTGGTTGGCTTTGACACCACCACAATACGCCGCCTTTCAAATCATGACATCACCCAAATTCCCGCATAGCTCAGGCGCTGACCCGCTTCGGCACGACCCATTGGCAGACGAGGGGTGAGATGAAGCGCAACGGCTTCTTCAGCGCGCCCGGCGGTGGGTTCCTTCTCGGCAAGATGGGCCCCCCGAAATCGAAACGCCCCTTTCTCGTCTCAAAAACCTTCCCGCATGCCCTGATTGTGGCCCCCACAGGCCGGGGCAAGGGCGTGGGCTTCGTGATCCCGAACCTCCTGACCTACAAGGGTTCGGCTGTCGTGCTTGACGTGAAGGGCGAGAACTTTCGCGAGACCTCTCGGTTTCGCGCCAGCATGGGCGACAAGGTCTTCCGCTTCGCACCGACCGATTGGGATCGCCCGACCCACCGCTACAACCCGCTCGCTCGCATCGCCGCAATGACGAACCCTGACCGCCAACAGATGGAGCTGAAGCTCACTGCCAAGCTCTTCCTGCAGACCGACAATGAAAAGCTCAGCGGGCTGCTGGCCGGGGGGATCGATCTTTTTGTCGCGGCCGGGCTTCTGGCGTTCGAGCGTGGCGTGCCCACCATTGGCGAGATTTACCGCATCACGGCTTCCGGCGGCGACAAGCAGAAGGAATACCTCAAACGCGCGACGGAGGTGAAAAACACATCGGCCAAGCTGATCTTTGAGCGGATGGCCTCGACCAACAACGAAACGCTGACCTCCTACCTCTCGCTTCTGATGACCTCGGGTCTCGATACCTGGGACAACCGAGCAATCGACGCAGCGACGGCGACCTCGGATTTCTCCTTCCGGGACATCCGCCGACGGCCGCACGCGATCTATCTCGTGGTCGAGTCCGAGATGATCCGCCCGCTGGCGCCGCTGATCCGGCTCTTCTTCTCGGACCTTATCGCCTCGCTGCAGGCGCAAGAGCCGGGCACCGACGAGCCTTGGCCCGTGATGATCATGCTCGACGAGTTCGACCGGCTGGGAAAGATGCCGATCGTGGCCGAGAGCATCAAGACGTTGCGCTCCTTTGGCGGCAACCTTGCGATCGTCACGCAAACCATCCCTGCTCTCGACGAAATCTACGGCGAGAACACCCGCCGCTCGCTGCAGGGTGGCGCGGGTGTAAAGCTTTACCTGACCCCTTCCGAGCAGAAAACCATCGAGGAGCTGAGCCAGGCTATCGGCAAGACCACCAAGCGCGTGGTCACCCGTTCTCGCGCCGTTGGGCGCAACCCTTTTGAAGGGCGCAGTGTCTCTGAGCGGACCGAGGACACGCCACTTCTGACCGAAGACCAGGCGCGGCGTATGGACCTCGACGAAGTAATCCTCGTGGTCGACGCGCAGATGCCGATCCGGGCGCGGCGGATCAAGTATTTTGAGGACCCGCAGCTGAAGGTTCTGCATGCGGGCCAGACCGACAGCTTCCCCTATCCCGATGAGGACCGTCTGCGACAGGATCGCCAGATCTCTGAGACCCGCGAAACTGTGGAGAAGCTGAGGCGGGAATTGAGTGAGGTCAAGGCTGCTGGGGCGGCGAGGAAACAGGATGGACCAACGCCGTCGTCACACCCCACAAATGAAAGCGGTCTGCAGCCTGACCCGGTCAGAACCTCACGTAAACGGGTGGCGGCGGCGATGGCGTTGGCAGGTGAAAAAGGCGCGACAGTCTCGTCGCATTTGGCTCTGAACCTCCGAGAGCTCGGGATTGGTGCTGCGGATCAGGCGGTATTGGCATCAGCCGTACAAACGACCCGGTCCATCATTAACGAACATGCGTGATGTGAAAAGCGCTACAAACAAACTGAAGGCAAGCAAAATGGAATACCAGCGTGCTACGTGGTAAATCTTGTTTCACGACCCCAAGCTCGCAGTGATGGGAGAAGAAATGCGGTAGCCGCAGCGCCTCATTGCGCATGGTGGCAAAGCAGAGGGTATCGCTCTTTTCCATCAGTCTGACGCAATCGGTCACGATCCATAATTGCGGCCGCTTGGCGAGCGCTCACGCCAGAAGACGCCGCTGTCGCCAGCGCAATCGACAGGCCACGTTTTGGTACCTTTCGCGCACAATTGGTGCCCTCAAAACTCCAAGTTCAAGATTGGCTTTACCGATTGTAATGTCCAGTCTGGTGCCACCGCCACGCATCGCCGATCATCTGCGCCAGCGTCGAGCGGGCAGGGCGCCAGCCAAGCTCCGCCTCGGCCCGGGTGGAGCCGGAGACGAGCCGCGTGCAATCGCCCGCACGCCGCGGCCCCTCGATCACCGGCACCGGGCGGTTGGTCACCGCCGCAGACTGGTCGATGACCTCGCGCACCGAAAAGCCCGTGCCGGTGGTCGAGGTTGAACACCCGGCTGCCTTGCCCCTCCAGCAGCCATTCGAGGCCCCTGACATGCGCCGCGACCAGATCGGTGACATGCACGTAATCGCGGATGCAGGTGCCGTCGGGGGTGTCGTAATCGGTGCCGAAGATCGTAAGCGCCTCGCGCTTGCCGCAGGTTGCCTCCAGCATCAGCGGGATGAGATGCGTCTCGGGACGGTGATATTCGCCGATTTCGGCCTCGGGATCGGCGCCGGCCACGTTGAAATAGCGAAAGATCACATGACGCAGGCCGTGCGCCGCCTCGAAATCGCGCAACATGTCCTCGATCGCGCGCTTGGACGCGCCATAGGCGTTGATCGGCGCCTGCGCGCAGGCCTCGTCCAGCACCACATTGTCCTGATCGCCATAGGTGGCGCAGGTCGAGGAGAACACGATGTCGCGGCATCCGGCCGCGACCGCGGCCTGCATCAGGCTCAACGATCCGGCGACGTTGTTGTGCCAGTAGAGCCCCGGATCACGCATGCTCTCACCGACCTGGCTGAGGGCGGCGAAATGCAGGATGGCGCGTGGCCGGTAGGTCTCGAAGACCTGGTCGAGCCGGGCGCGGTCGGTCAGTTCGCCACGCTCGAGGGGCCCGAACTGCACGGCATCGGCCCAGCCGGTGCTCAGATTGTCGTAGGTGACGGGGGTGTATCCCGCCGCCCGAAGCGCCTTGCAGGCGTGGCTACCGATATAGCCCGCCCCGCCGGTGACCAGAACATGCGTCAAGCTGCGCCCCCGTCCGCGATTACTGCGCCGCTTTCGAGGCGTTCATCGTGTCCGCGAGATAGGCCCACAACTCGTCGCGCAGGTCATCGCGGGCCAGGGCAAAGGCGACCGTCGCCTGCAGGAACCCGGCCTTGGAGCCGCAATCGAACCGCTGCCCCCGGAAGCGAAAGCCGTACACCTCTTCGCCGGCCGCGCGCGCGTCGTCGATGGCGTCGGTCAACTGGATTTCACCACCCGCGCCGGCCTGTTTCTTGTTGAGCATCTTCAGCACCTTGGGGGTCAGGATATAGCGCCCGATCACCGCCAGATTCGACGGTGCAGTGCCGGGTTCGGGCTTTTCGACCATGCCCTTGGTGGAGACCACGCGACCCATGTCCTCCTTGACGTCGAGAATGCCGTAGGCGTTGGTCATCGCATCCGGCACGTCCATCGCCGCGACCATGTTGTGCCCGGTTTCCTCGAACGCCTCGATCATCTGCTGCAGGCAGGGCGTATCGGACGCGATCACGTCATCGGGCAGGATCACGGCAAACGGCTCGTTGGCGATGAACCGCCGCGCGCACCACACCGCGTGCCCGAGACCCAGAGGCTTGGCCTGGCGCATGTAGGCGATCTCGCCGGAATCCATGTTGGTGGATTTCAGGATCTCCAGCAGGTCATCCTTGCCCTTGCGGCGCAATTCCTGTTCGAGTTGCGGGGCATTGTCGAAATAATCCTCGAGCGCGCTCTTGCCGCGCGAGGTGACGAAGATGAATTCCTTTATTCCCGCCGCACGCGCCTCGTCGATGGCGTATTGCACCAGTGGGCGGTCGACGAGCGTCATGATTTCCTTGGGGACCGATTTGGTCGCCGGCAGGAAGCGCGTGCCCAGTCCGGCCACCGGAAAAATAGCCTTGGTTACTTTTCTTCGCAAATTGGCACCTCTTGAAACGTCTCAATTCCTATAGGGCATTTTCTAGGGATGGTATGCCCTGCGGGTTGGTTGGTTCTCTCAAAAACCTTTAATTGTCCACGGCCAGACATGGCCTCATTCTGCCTGCCGATCAAGGTTTTCTGACCTTTGAGAAGGTGTTGGCAGAGGGAGCCGCCTGTTTGAAACCCGCATTGGATCGCCGCAAGATCTCACCTGCCCACTTTCGTAATCTTCGGGCCGTTACAGACCTGCTCGGCCGATTTCGGTCGCGTCTGATGGTACTGAAATTTATGTTCATGAAGCTGATTTTCACAGTGGGAAGCCGGCTACAAGACGCACAACTCTAAGGGGTATTTATCATTGTGCTTTGCTCATAGGAAGTCAAGAATTTATCCGTGCCTTACAAATGATGCATTCGAACGGCGCTCAGCCCTTTGCCCCCTCACCGCGGGAATAGATATCCTCGTAGCGGGTGATGTCGTCCTCGCCCAGATAGGTGCCGGTCTGCACCTCGATCAGGATCATCGGCACCTTGCCGGGGTTCTCCATCCGGTGCACCGCACCCAGGGGGATGTAGACCGACTGGTTCTCCGTCACCAGCTGGACCTTGTCGTCGATGGTCACCTTCGCGGTGCCGGCCACCACGATCCAATGCTCGGAGCGGTGGTGATGGCTCTGCAGCGACAGTGCGGCGCCGGGATGGACATGGATGCGTTTCACCTGGAACCGCTCACCAAGGGCGATCCCCTCGAACCAGCCCCAGGGGCGGTAGTCGCGCGGCAGCGTCTCGGCCTGTTTTGCGCCCTGGGCCTTCAGGGCCGTGACGGCCTGCTTGACGTCCTGCGCGCGGTCCTTGTGGGCGACCAGCACCGCGTCGGGCATGGCCACGGCGATGATGTCCGAAAGGCCGATCCCAACCAGTGCCTGCTGGCCGTCTTCGGCACGCAGCAGGCTGTCGGTGCAGTCGATGGCGGTGGCCGGACCCGAGGTGACGATGCCCGCCGCATCCGGGCCGCTTTCGCGCCAGACCGCGTCCCAGCCGCCCAGATCCGACCATGCGCCACCGTATGGCACAACGGTCAGGTTGTCGGCCTTTTCCATCACCGCGTAGTCGATCGAGATATCGGCGCAATCGGCCCATGCCTCGGGGTCAAGCCGCAGGAAATGCAGATCGCGCGCGGCCTCCTCGACAGCCCGCCTCACGGCGGCCAGCATCGCGGGTTGATGCGTCTCGAAAACGGCGAGGATCGCGTGGGTGGAAAACAGGAAGATGCCCGCGTTCCACAGATGCATCCCGCCCGCCAGCAATTCTTGGGCGGTGGCGGAATCGGGTTTCTCGACGAACCCCCGCAGCGGCTGCGGCACCGGGGCGAAACCGGCCCCCGGCGCCTCGCTCAAGGTTAGCCAGCCATAGCCCGTCTCGGGCCGGTCGGGGCGAATGCCGAAGGTCACGATCTGCCCGGCACGGGCGGCCGGCACCGCCGCCTGCACGGCGGCCCGAAAGGCCGCAGCATCCGGGATCACGTGATCGGATGGCGCCACAAGCATCAGAGCACCGGGCACGCGGGCCTGCAATTCCAGCGCGCCGGCGAGGATCGCGGGCGCGGTGTTGCGCCCCTCGGGCTCGATCAGCGTGGCGGCGGCACAGGTCTCTGCCCCGGCCAGCTGCTCGGTCACGACAAAGCGGTAATCGCCCGCGGTGATCACGACAGGCGCGGCAAAGCCCGGCCCCGACAGCCGCCGGGCAGAGGCCTGAAACAGGCTCTCGGCGCCGGTCAGCCGGGTGAACTGCTTGGGGTAGCTCTTGCGCGACAGCGGCCAGAGCCGCGTGCCCGAGCCACCGCATAGCAGCAGCGGGTGAATCTCTTCGGTCATGTATGGGACCTCTTTTGAATGAACGGACTATCCGCGAAAATCACCTTGATGTTCGAGAAACCATCGATAGGTGTCGGCGACACCCTCTTCCAGCCCGATCCGCGCGCGCCAACCCATTGCAGTCAGGCGGCTGACATCCATGAGCTTGCGCGGGGTGCCGTCGGGCTTGTCCGGATCGGTAACGATGTGACCCTGAAATCCGGTCACCCGCGCCACCATCTGCGCCAGATCGAGTATGGTGATATCCACGCCGCTGCCCACATTGATATGGCTGAGCATCGGATCGGTATTGGCGTCGTAGCTGGCCTTGTCGAGATCCAAGACGAACAGTGACGCCGCGGCCATATCGTCGACATGCAGGAATTCGCGCATCGGCCGCCCCGTGCCCCAGATCGTGACCGCGTCGTGGCCCTCTTCCCGTGCCTCATGAAATCGGCGGATGAGGGCGGGCAGGACGTGGCTGTTCTCGGGGTGGAAATTGTCGCCCGGCCCGTAGAGATTGGCGGGCATGACCGAGCGATAATCAGTGCCATGCTGACGGTTGTAGCTTTCGCAAAGCTTGATCCCGGCGATCTTGGCGATGGCGTAGGGTTCGTTCGTGGGCTCCAGCGGGCCGGTCAGCAGCGCATCCTCACGCATCGGCTGCGGGGCCGCCTTGGGATAGATGCAGCTCGATCCAAGCTGCAAGAGCCGCTGCACGCCTGCCTCAAACGCCTGATGGATGACATTGCATTCGATCATCAGGTTTTCGTAGATGAAATCCGCCGGGTAGGTGGCGTTGGCATGAATGCCGCCAACCTTGGCGGCAGCAAGTATCACCACATCCGGTCGCTGTTCCATCATGAAAGCCCGCACCGCGGCCTTATCGGTCAGGTCAAGCTCGGCATGCGTTGCTGTGATCAAGGTCAGATCCTCGCCGCTCTCGCGCCGCGCCTCCAGCCCCCGCAGGATCGCGCCTCCTACCATGCCCCTGTGCCCGGCTACGTAAATCTTCATCGCGCTCACCCGTTCTCGAAGCTGACCGGCAGATCCATGCCGTGGTCTTTCAGCAAGGCATGGCGCCGTGCGGTGTGCAGATCCTCGGCCACCATTTCGGCGCACATTTCCTGCGCGGTGATCTCGGGCTCCCAGCCCAGCTGGGCCTTGGCTTTCGAGGGATCGCCCAGAAGCGTTTCGACCTCGGCAGGGCGGAAATAGCGCGGATCTATGCGCAGCACCACATCGCCGGGCCGGATGGCGGGGGCTTTGTCGCCCTTCACCGACGCGACGGTGGCGATCTCGTTCACCCCTTCGCCCGTGAAGTCCAGCGTGAGGCCCAGCTCGGCGGCGGTCCATGTGATGAAATCCCGCACCGAATATTGCCGCCCCGTGGCGATGACGAAATCCTCTGCCACGTCCTGTTGCAGCATCATCCACTGCATGCGCACATAATCTTTGGCATGGCCCCAGTCGCGCAAGCTATCGATATTGCCCATGTAAAGGCACGGCTCCAGCCCCTGCGCGATATTGGCCAGACCGCGCGTGATCTTGCGCGTCACGAAGGTCTCGCCGCGGCGCGGGCTTTCATGGTTGAAGAGAATGCCGTTGCAGGCATACATGCCATAGGCTTCGCGGTAGTTGACGGTCATCCAGTAGGCATAGATCTTGGCTACCGCGTAGGGGCTGCGCGGGTGAAACGGCGTCGTCTCGCGCTGCGGGGTCTCCTGCACCAGACCGTAAAGCTCGGAGGTCGAGGCCTGGTAGAACCGTGTGGTCTTTTCCAGCCCCAGAAAGCGGATCGCCTCCAGCAGGCGCAACGTGCCCATGGCATCCACGTCGGCGGTGTATTCCGGCGCTTCGAAGCTGACCGCGACATGGCTCTGTGCACCGAGATTGTAGACCTCATCTGGGCGTATCTCGCTCAGGATGCGGGTCAGGTTGGAGCTGTCGGTGAGATCGCCGTAATGCAGCCTCAGCCGCTGGTGATTGCTGTGCGGATCCTGATAGATGTGATCGATCCGCTGGGTGTTGAACAGCGATGCGCGACGCTTGATGCCATGCACCTCATAGCCCTTCTCCAACAGAAACTCCGCCAGATAGGAGCCGTCCTGCCCGGTGATGCCGGTGATAAGCGCGCGTTTCGTCATGTCTGATCCTGATCCTTCTTGATGAATTGGCCAAGCTTGCTGAAATTCTTCGACAGAAGCGTGCCGATGTTTCCTATCTCGTGGCGGCGAATGGCGCGATAGTCCTCACGACTTTTTCTGATAATCCGCCTGATGGACCGGTTGCTTTCGCCGCCCATGCGCATGCGCACCATCACCTCAGGCAGATAGGCCAGCCGGATCTGTCCCTTCACGAGCCAGCGCAGCATGGCCTCGTAATCCGCAGCGATATGGAATTCGAGGTCGTAACCGCCCCAGCGATCGAAGACATCACGTTTGAGATAGAGTGTCGGGTGCGGCGGCATCCAGCCGCGGCGGAGCCGGTCCGGGTGATAGGCCCCGGACTTCCAGTAGCGGATCACGCGGGCAGGGTCATCGGCGGCGACATAGACGAGGTCGCCATAGACGCCATCGACATCATGCCTCGCAAGGATCTCTGCCACCCTGGAGAGCACATCAGGGGAGGCGAAAAGATCATCGGAATGCATCAACCCGATGACATCGCCCGTCGTCCGCGCGATACCGCGGTTGATGCCATCATAGATTCCGCCGTCGCGGCCGGATTCGACCAGCATATCCGACGATGCCAACTCCTCGAGAACACCGAGCGTTCCGTCGGATGATCCGCCATCCTGTATGATATGCTCGATGTCGCCATGGGTTTGATGCCGCACACTCCTCACAGCCTCTCCGATCGTGTCTGCACGGTTGAAGACGGAAGTCACGACGGAGATTTTCATGAGTGCACGACCGCTAACATGACCATGGCGTGATGGCATTTACGCGTCCGGTCAAGCGATAGACAACCCGGCCGATACATTTTTCGACAGACATGCCGCGTTGGTTGAAATTTCTGGCGAAGGGCCACGCCTGTCACCGGATATGGAACTGCGGCGCAGAGACCGTATTCTGGCACATCGTCAAGCTTCATGCGTGTTGACCTGCCCCTTTTTCAGGGCCACCCGTGAGTGGAGCCCGGTCCTCCTTTGTTTGCCATCATTCGGTACTCGTTGCGTTTTGGTGAAGGGCCGCGCGCGGTACCCAGAATGAACGCCACATTCGCGTTGATCAAGATCCTGTGCACAGCCTCAGATTTGGATGGACAAAATGGACAATTTAGCCATATTAGGGCCGCAAGAAGGGGAGGCCAACATGACCCGCGTTACAGCGACAGAATTTAAGAACAACATTGGCGCTTACAGCGACGCCGCGATGCATGAGCCTGTGATCATTACAAGCCATCAGCGTGACCGTCTCGTGCTTTTGTCAGCGGACGAATATCGCCGCCTGACAGGTCTTGCCGAGGGCATCTCCGAGGGTGACAAGGCGCGTATCGCGCGAGGCCTTGAGCGCCATCGCAACACGATTGTGGAACTGGCAAAGCGGTGACAGGCCCCAAATGGATCACTCGTCAGCAAGTCGAGTTCATCCACGAGGCTGTGATCGAAATGGGCGGCGGCTCGCATGGTTTGCGAGATTCTGACCTGCTTGAGTCCGCTCTTGCACGGCCACAGAACCAGCATGCCTATGGTGAGACAGATACGTTTCAACTCGCGGCCAGCTATGCTGAGGCAATCGCCCGCAACCATGCTTTTGTGGATGGGAATAAGCGAACGGCATTTATTGCGGCCAGTGATTTTCTCGAATTGAACGGCCATGAGCTGCAAGCCGCGAAGGGTATCGAACATGCTGAGATGATGGAGCAGCTTGGACAGGGTAACGTCAGCCTCGAAGATGCGGCCGCACATCTGCGGCATCATTCGTGCGTGATTGAGCAGCAGCCTTAGAGTCCGATTCAATATGGAATGAATGATTTCAGGGTCTTGCGAGGAGGCGCGTCATGCGCCTTATATGGGCTATCAGCACCCATGCCTCTGCGCTCTCGATGGTTTTCTCCCAATCGCGTGCCAGTCGACGGCAGCGACCGAGCCATGCGAAGGTGCGTTCGACGACCCATCTCCGGGGCAGCACCTCGA